>Ga0208957_1000511_pt1 | contig 30673 bp, 37 predicted proteins | sample RifOxyA1_FD_184029 | JGI IMG/M metagenome (GOLD analysis project Ga0208957, IMG submission 184029) | Groundwater microbial communities from Rifle, Colorado - Rifle Oxygen_injection A1 (SPAdes) | ecosystem: Environmental > Aquatic > Deep subsurface > Groundwater | place: Rifle, Colorado, United... | reverse complement strand
AATCTTTTCTTAGGTCTCGCTGTTGTTTTCTTTCAAAGGTTATTTTTTCCCTTTCCTCTTTAGCTCGCCACATCTTCTCTTCACGAGTTTCTGGCTTGTATTCTATTTCTACTTGTTCTACTTGTTTTTTTGCTACTTCTCCAAGTTCTTTCTCAAAGTCACTTACTTCTTTCTGAACCTTTGGTGGGAGACTGACAGGTCTTGGCAGAGGGTCTGTTCCGTATTGAACTGTCTCTTTTGTTTTAAAATTAAAAGAGTAGGCCCCGTAGCACATCGTACCTTCTTCACCCTTTACCCAGTGATATTCCGTGCCTGTTTTGTCTGTCTTATCTCTTTCTATTTGATGAACTGTGCACAACATCTTCAGTTTCCTTTCAATATAATCTGTCTATCTTTTGTTAAATGGTTCTCAATGTACAAATTCCACCTGTGTACCTGCCGGCAGTGCAGAAAAGTCTCTTTACAAAACTCTGGAAACCCGTCCCCGTTCTTAATCTCAAGCTCCTCTGCCTCTGTCCCATCTTTAGGTACCCTTAAAATTATCCTGTCGTCAACCTCGATGCCCATTTCCTCTAAACAAAGCTCGTAACCAAAGAGTTGGAGGAGAAAGCTCTCTGAAATCGTCCCCGAAGTTTTAAAATCCACTAAAATTAACTTACCGTCCAGTATTGCCAAGCTATCTAACGTGCCAGCTACTTTATGAGTCAATGAGGCAACTATCTTCTCCGAAGCTACCCAGACTGGTTTTCTTTTAATCTCCCAATTTAGAAATGCGATTATGGCATTCTCGGCTTCTTTATCTTTCGGCATTTCCTGAGTTTTACCAGTCAAATAATTCTCTATCCAAAGGTGGGCGACCGTACCACTGTTCTTTGCCTTAGTTGATTTATCAGTCCACGCACTCTTTGCCTTTTCAAGCAAGCCTTCCTTCTCTTCTTGAGTGTAAGTCTTATTTAAGTCCCAGTTCTCCAGAAGGTATCTGTAAGCTTCCTTAACGCTCCAGAAAGCGAGAAAGTCCTTGTGGCGTACATCTGTAACACTGGTGACTCCGGTAAAGAGTTCTTCGTTAATTCGATAGGCGTGCATCTGCCTGTCGAATTCAACTTTATTAGTTTTGTAAAAGTTCTCTAGTATTTGGTTGACTTCTCGTGCCGTCATGCTTCCGCTATGATATTTTGATACTCGGTTTTAGTAATACCAAACTTCCAAGCTTGTGCTAAATCTGCATCTTTATGTTTGCCTATTTCTGGGTCAATCCCTGAGACGTAAATTCTGTCAGTACTTGGGTCTTTGTACTTCAGAAAGTAGGCGGGAATTGGATAGACATCACCCTGCCTATAAATTCTCTTCATTAAACCCTCCTTTTGGGTACTTTGTATAATTGCCAATGTTTTCTATCTTTTCTTTCATTTGCGCAATTCTTAATTTACTTTCCAATTTTTGAATAAGGACTAACTGCTCAAAGGGGTCAGCAAAGTGGTTCATCTGTCGGGCGTGTTCAATTAGTTGTTGAAGTTTTAGTGTATCCATTTTAGAAACCAAGTGTTCAAGTAATGGTACTTGTAAGGAACTTGTGAAGGTTGAGTGATGAAGTCCTCGGCGTAAGAAGTGTAGTCGCATTTTGAACACCAGAGTAAATCTTCCTTTATTTTATCGTTGTGTAACTTGGTACTAAAGCATTTCGGACAATGAACATTTAACATAATTCACTCCTTTTGATAATTGTAAACCTCACAGCATAGGCCAGTTTCGGTTCCCCGTGACCAGCCTATATTGCGAACTGTCAATTTAGAAGCGGCGTTTTTTTATGGAACCAAACCCTGCCCGTTTTGGAGTTGAACGCCGCCTCAAAGTTACCTCTCTCCTGTCCCCGTTAAATGTAGAAACTCGCACCGTTCTGATTGACACGAATTCCTTCTTTCTGAACTTTCTGAGCTAGTTTGGCTCGGAAATACTTGGCTACAACACTTTCTGCCAGTCCGGTGTAGCCTTTATCCAACAGGTCGTTTACTGAACGAACCTTAGAAGGATTATCGGCATTAGCCTCTCTGTACAAATCATACAGAATTGATCCTTTTCTCATATTCGCCTCCTTTCGTTAACAAGTCTCCTTTCTAAAAAGCTTGTTACGCTAGATACATTATCACACTTACGAGACCTTGTCAAGTAGGTATTTTTCAGGGTGTTTGGATATTTTCCAGATAGTTCGCCGGTTGAGCTTTTTCTGTAGTGCAATCTGCGTTTTGGGAATTTTTAGTTGTAACAAGGATAATATATCTTTTGCGGTATCTTTGTCTACTTGTCTCATATATGGGTATTATACAACCTTTTGTCAAGCTTTGCTCCATTTGCGCCGTTTGGGGGAAAAAGATTTCTTGGTACTTCTAAGAAAAAGGGGGCAAGTTAAGAAAAAAAGTTTAACCTACGACCGAGTGTAACGAGGTAAACCCGAAGGGTGGGGTTTAGTGGGGAGAGTGTGAGAGGGGCGGAAAGGGGGTTGACAAGCTTAAACATTTATGCTAATATTTCATTATAAAAGCATCCTTAAATTGTTAAGGTTCTTTGAGTTCTAAAAATTAAATACTGTTAGTTTTTGCAAAAAACTTTCTAAAAGACCATTCTATCAAGGAGTGGTTTTTTAGTCAATCCCCCACATCTAGCTGTTACATGACTCATGAACCACTACTAACAAGGCTCTTAGAAGTACCTTGCATAAGCCCCTTAGCCTTGAAAAGAATTCTTTAGAATAAGTGAGAAAAGTCCCTTTCATAGTATTATGTTAGGGACTTTCTCTTTCCGCCGTATAGAATAGCTAAACAGCTAGTAGCGAATTCTCCGTAAAGCAGACTAATAATTACTTCCCGCCAATACGACTGGCAACTCCGGCAACAGCCGAAGTACCTGCACCAACAGCAAGAGCGTCTTTAATCCTGTTAGCTATTTCGTTACCTAAGTCTGCTGGGATAAACCCAAAGACAAAAGCAAAGACAACTGCTAAGAACCACTTCTGTTGGGAGGTTAAATCTTTCTTGAAGATACTAACTGCGTTAACTGCGCCGAAAGTAAATAGTGCAACGTAAGTTATTGTTGCTAAATCAATTCCACCTAGAAATTCCATCTAAATCACCACCCTTCTATTTATAAGTAAAGTTAATTCTCTTTAACTTGCTTACGTCTATCTCTGAAGGCCCTGTAGTGGGCTGAGAGGCCAGTTGTTTCTTTAAGTCGACTACTCTGGTGTTTAAGTCTTTAATCTGTTTATTAAAGCCCTCATAGATAGGAAAGAGAAAAGTTCTTTGAACGTAGTCAGTTGGAGTTTTACCGCTAGAGGCCCAAGCGTTAATGTCAGCTTGTTTTGCTATGTCTTGCTGAACAGTGATAAAAGCTACCCTAAATTTATCTTCTTCGGTCACAACAGTATCCACCTCCTCCCAAGTTACGTTGTTTTTATTATCTGGGTCAACGGGTGTTAACCCACTCATTAAACTCATATGCAAATGGCTACCCGTAGAAAAACCCGTGTTACCAGACTTTCCTATTACTTGGCCTCTTTTAAACACCTGTCCATTACTAGGTATTGCCGAACAGTGGGCATACCAAACAAACCAATTAGGATACTTAGTTAAGTTGAGTCGGAAGTTCCAACCTCCTCCCGTAGTTATCTTCTGGGCATTGGAAACTGTACCGTCTTCAACTGCAATTAAATCCGTCCCTGTAGGGACTGCATAGTCAATCCCATACCAGGTTCCAGGGTTAGCACTTCGGTGAGCCTCAAAACCTCGGCTTATTTTTGGATTGCCTTTTAAGGGTTTAGTTAAATTGAGCATAAGACTCCTTTACACTATAGCGAAATGCTTGGTACCCTTTTTTAGTGGGTAAACTAAATTTGGCATTATTTTATCATTCTAAACAGCCAGTTAGCTATGGCTGTGGCAATTAAGGTAAAGAGAGCAATTACTATTAGAGCCTGTCCTCTAATGTTGGCCAGCTCACTTTCCAGTCTTGAGAGTCTCCCTGCTTCCAGAGCTTGGAAATTAGTTGCTAAGTTTTGAACTGAGGTTTTAATCTCACTAATATCACTGCGAATATCTGAAAGAGCTTGTTTAGTTGAACCTTTGAATTCGCCAATGTCGCCGTTATTTTTGCTTATCATAATCCTAAATATTGGAGTAGGGAGTTAGAGTTTCCACCCAATTGACTAACCTTATAAAGGCTTTCTTTATTTGCTTTAAGTAGACTTTTCAACTTACCTAACTTACCACTGGCTTCTTTAGGGGTATCAGTTACTGCAGGAACAAGACTGATAGCTCTTTCAACATCAATATTAGACAGTGCTCCCGACTCACCAAGAGAACGAACTAAAGGTATAACTACACCATCCTTGAAATCATTGTAAACTTTAACATTAGTTGCCAGTCCTGCTTTAGAAAGGACTTGCTGAATATTACCACTGACTCTACCACGTCCTTCCAAAGTAGGTAAGCTAGACTCTAATTGGGCGATTACATTCTCTGCTTGGGAGTACTTCTGTAAGTCTTTTTTCTCTGCTGCACTTAATGTACTTTCTTGTGCCTTTTGGCCTTGTTCATAAAGATAACGGAAAAGATCGGCTCCTTGAGGATTGTTGGCAATTAAACTAAGAACATCTCGCAGGTCTAAATTAGCTGGAGAGTAGCTTGGTTGTAGTAAACCTGCTGAACCTTGACTAAAACCACTCTCTTGGCTGGGTAATTGTCCTGTAACGCCTAACCCTTGCTCTTCGGGGATGGAAGCACCTTGTACTTCCCCTTCCAATTCAGGAGTATCTCCCCCTAAGCGTGATGCTCCTTGAAAAAGAAATTGCATTAGGGGGTTAGGAGCTTGCTTATTGGCTAGATTGCCCGCTCCCTCTAAAACACCACCCAATGCATTTTGCGCTGCCTGTACGGGTCGAGTAGCTACTTTTAAAGGTAATCCTAGAAAATTACCTGGGATCCCTTGTTTGGCAGATTTCTCTAGTCCAGGAGCGAGACGGTGAAGAACTGATTGTTGAAGAGTAAGTTTTTTAATCTCTGGGAAAGCGTTAAGCATTATATCGTCTAACGCCTCCCAGGCTGCTAGTGTTGCTTCTTCTTGCTGACTAAGTGGGTTTCCTTTATCAATTCTGTCGAAAGCTCGGCTTAAAATACTTGAATATTTATTTTTTAACTCACTAATAGCAGTAGCAGTTAATTTTCCGTTAGTCGCTTTTTGGGTTAACTTATTGATTATCTCTTCTTGTTTAGCAGTAAAATCGGCACCTTTGTTAATTACGTCATCAAAGTTCTCTGAAAGTTTGGGGAGAACATCTTTTTCCAGACTGACTGTTTTTTTAATCTTAGGGAGTAGTTGACTGATTTTGGCTTGTACTTTATTGAAAATGGAAGTAGACTTCTCTCGCATTCCTTGTGCACTACTAAATGCAGAACCAAAGAGGTTCTTAGCTTCTTTGGTCAGTTCAGCTTCCGTCTGGGCAGCCGTTGCGGAAGGACGCACAAAAGGTCTAACTACTGCTTGTTGTAAGGACGACCGACCAAGGTTACCACCCATTTTTAAGAGTCCTTGCCCTAAATTACCAGTTCCTTTTAAGACTCCTGCTGTCGCCCCCCCACTTATTGCCCCACCTATAACGTCTTTATCTGTAGAGAATGATTGTAATCCACCTACTGCAGCTCCAGGTAAGGCTGCTTTCGTTCCAGTATTTAAAATTGCTCTCAAAAGTGGGTTTACGCTTTGTACTGCCTTTATCCCTTTACCAAAAGGAACAGCATAAGAGGCACCGCTAGCGAAAAGTTTAGTTGCTTCTTTTACTGGGTTCTTTTGTATATTCCCTAGTTCCTGCTCACTAATAAAAGGATTTTGTTTAGCCTTGCCTTCTTTAGTGGTGTAAGCTCTATCACCAATGCCAGGGATTAAAGATAAGCCACCACGACCTACTTCGAATAAAGCACCCATTGCTCCTCTAGGAAAGTAAGTAGCGTCTTTTAAAAGTTGTATCAAATTAAACCCACCTTGCGTCTGTGGTTGCTGCTGTCTATTTAGGGCGGTTATGTTTGCTAAAGGATCGTATGCCATTATAGTCCATAAAATTTCTGTGCAGCACTGCTTAACCGATAAGGCTCTAAGCCTTGATTATTAAATGCACTTTTAATAGTAGATATTGCACTATTCTTATCTAAGCCCTGATTTATCAAGTACTGATATGCCATATCTAGTTCGTTAGAGTCAACTGTGGTATTAGGGTTATTGAAAGCAGCTCCTGTTAAGTAATTAAGTGCTCCTGATAGTTGACTTTGGTGTTCCTTAGCAGTTAACCGTGTCTCAGCTTCTCTAGCAGCGGCAGCTTGAGCAGCAAGAAACTGACTCTGTAAACTAGCAGACGAACTCCTAGTTAAAGCTGATTGCCTTTCCTGAGCTGCTCGATCTAACTCAGCATTATAGTTACCTAGTTGCTGGCCGTACAACCCTTGAGCAGCACTAATAGCGTTCTGGTTAGCCCCACTCTGTAAACCGGCTATCTGTTGTAAGAGACTGTTAAGTGAGTTCTGGTAGTTAACGTCTGCTTGTTGTCCCTGACCTGTGTAATAACGACCAATCGGGGCAAGTTGTTCGTTTAAAGTAGTATCGAAAACACCAGAGGATAGGGGAATGCCTCTTTTTCCAAACTCTCTGGAAGTCGCCGTCTGTGTCCTAGAAGTCTCAGCTTGTTGCTGTTCTTTTATCTGCCCTAAAGCAGACTGATACTGTTGTTGAAGAGTGGGTTTAGTGGACTCTAGTTGTTGTAGAGCCGGCTGAATAGCAGCAGCTGCTTGCTGAGTAGATTGTTGAAGTATTGAACTGTAGTCGGGTTGTATTGCCACTAAAAGACCTTTCTGTCGGTCTTCTTGTTCACCAGACTGTGGCAATCTTGATTATTGCTAGTTAAATAGTATTCGATTTAAAAAGCCAAGTCAAGTTACTTGACTGTAAGGGTTATAATGTACTTATGAAAAACATTTTAATTTTGATAGTAGGTGTTTTTCTGTCCACACTAATTATTTTAGCAGTTTCCTCTCTAACTTTAAATAATCCTCACCGACCTGACCGAGAACCAGACTTTCAATTCTATTCAGAAGCTTCTTCAATTAGTTGCGAGAACGATAACGACATCCTTATATGCACTACTTCTGACTAACTTCCTAAATCCAAAGCAAAGAGGATTACTTTAAAAGTAAAAACGGTATCGGAAGAGGCACCAAAATTCGAAACTAAGCAGTACACATCAGTAGCCGTAACCCAAGTGTCAACATAGATATTCGCCCACCCAGCACTAACAGGAACGCTAATAACATTAGTGGTAGCATCACCATAAGCTACTGCTGCCCAAGCAGGTGGATACCCCAACCCATGCGTTGCATTTACTTGATTGGTACTTAGACTAGCTGGAAAAGGGACTTCAACTGTCATACTCTTGGCAATTTTATAAGTATTGAAGTCGGTGGAAAAAACAAGCTGTTGGTTGGTAGCTGTTTTAACATCAAAACCTTCTTGGGAAATTTTAATACCATAAGTTGGCATTCTAAGCTCCTGGGTCAACAAAAACTATATAATGGTAAATTAAACTTACGCTTCCCCCACCCTCTACCCTTGCAAATAAAGAAAGATTAGCCGTATCAATTTCCGAATACCAGGTAATGTTTGTTCCCGATCCAACCTCCCGTCCCCCACTAAAAGTGTACCATTCCGCAGTGGTGCCTGGAGATACCCACATATCAAACCCAGGAACGTAACCTAAATTATGGGCGATATTTACAGCACTAAAAGCTGTTCCTGAATAACTTTGCGTTCCCAATGCTTCTTGAAGGATTTTAGGGCTGTTGTAAGTAGAAAAGAGAACTAGGCTTTGTCCTTCGGCCGTACCGACATTTACTCCAGGCTTTGAAACTTTAATACCATAATTAGGCATTGTTAGGGTCGTAAAAAATGTAATAATAGCCGCTAAAGGTTTGACCTTCGGCACTCGGATCAACTACAAATGCTTGCACGGATATATTAGCTGTTCCATTTACAACGTTTAAATCAATATCATCTAAACTATTACTAAAACCATTAACTCTTCGGTAATTACCCCCGAGATTATATTGACACATCAGCACTGTAGTTGGGGAATAGCCAAGATTGTGGGGTATGTTTGTCGTTGCAGTAACACTGCCGACTGGAATAGTAACTCCGAAGGTGCCACTCGCTGCCACTTTGTAGTTAGGTAAGGCTGTAGTTAATAGTAAATTTTGATCTGCAGCTGTACCGACATTGTAGCCAGAGTTTGAAACTTTAATACCATAGGTTACCATTTAATCCAACTTTCCCATCATTACACGATCGTTGGTACCATCGTTAATAATGATAACCCCCTTGACTCTTCCGGAAACGATCTGCCCAGCTGGGGCTCCCTCAAAACTTGAGTCAAAAGCATACGCACTTGTATAGTTACTTTTGACTGATAAACTGTCTTTTGATTGGAGCCTATCAGTTAAACCCAAACTCTCGTAATTGGCCCCCATTATCTTTTCTCCTCAAGATTGGCATCACACGCAAACCCATAAAATGAGTATCCTGTATTGATAGAAGCGTCAGTTATTTTGTAGAAAAGTAATTTACTGTTCTGGTTAGGTTTAAACTTGTACTCAACAACCCCGTCTTTAGCATCTCCCAGAGTTAGCCATTGTTTTTGAGCTTTGGTAAAAGTATCAGTTAGAGCCACTTGGATGTTAGCCTCACAGCCAGGGTTAAAGAAAGCTCTTAAGTAATTCCACCTCTTATCAGTCTGGGGAGCTCCATAATGAATAACTCCTTCAATAGCACTTTCAATCGCATTGCCATTATCGCTAGTAGCGGTACCCGCTATCTGATAGACTTGACTGCCTCCACCGAATAAGAGTTGCTGGTTACCACTTGGGTCTTTATACGAAAGCCAGCTAGTAGGGCGGTTAGCAAAAGTATAGTTAGTCCACTCATTTAACTGAAAGTCATAGACTGCAACAGCGTTGGAAACAGTTTCGTCGGTTAGATCGTCAGTTACCGTTCCGATTGAGCAGTAATACTTGTATTGATGAGCAACCCCAGGTGCGTTATCGAAAGTAGTTCCGATTATCCCGCTGCCTAGATTATTATAAATCTGACTTTCGATTGGATTAGAGAGAAGTTCAGGTTTATTTCCACCGTAACCAAAGAAACCCTGTCGGTTTAAATAAATTCGGTAATCTTCTAAATTCCCGACGGAACGAGAAGAAGTTGGGCCTAAATTTGTAGCACTATCCTGTAAATTGAATTCATCATAACGATACACGGCACCAGAATTCTTAGTAGCGATTAAACGGTCATTAGACTTAAAGGTTGAAAGAAGTTTACCTGCACCTGGCACGAGAACAGAAGACGAGTCGTTAGTCCAATCAGTCCCTGTTCCTACATTAGACCAAAAGATGTTTGAAGCAGTACCGGCAGCGAATATCCTCTGATGGTACTCAAGTAAAGAAACTGCTATTGGTGCAGGAGTTGTAGAAGTACCGTTATAAAGGTTTGTTCCAGCGTTAACAAAAGAAGTTCCTGTAGTAGAAAAGTTAAGTGTCCCCACTCCATCACCTACATAAAGGGTATCTTCAAGGACAGCGGAGGTTAATGTTCCTACTGCGGAAAAAGTACCATTACCTGAAATCGTCCAAGCCCCTGTTCCTTGAGTAGAGTAATAGAGAAGTCCTCCTGCATAAGCATAGTTCCAGAACTGAGTCCCATTGTTACGAGTCCAGTTCATTAAGTCATCTACTACTGAACCGTTGGGTGTAGTACCTAAATAGGTGATATAACCTGGTCTTTTAGACTTGGCTAGGATAGGGTTGCTGTCAACATTTACAGCACGTATCAGCTCTCCTTCAGCTAGGTCTAAAGGATTTATTTTGAGGTTTAAGCCACGAAGTTGGTAAACAGGATATGCAGCCATTACAAGTTATAATCTTCTCCTTCGACGGGATTAGTAATATCAATATACTGAACTCCGCTACGGTCTCTAGGTACAACATTGGTAATAAAGTCTCGTTTAATGTTATTTACTTCCACCATTTTACGGTCATACATATCTAACTTTTGGTCTAAAAATGCAGCTTTTGCTACCCCATAGCCTACAAAAGCATCGGTGTAACTCCTGAAGGGGTGAGGCAGCTCGTCTGTGTCATTTACCATTGTAGTGCCAAACCTATAGAAAACTAGCTCCGCAGTACCTCCAGTTTCGGCCGGTGAGACTTGAAAGACTGTATTTCCAAACCATTGGTGGTAAGGGTGAGCAGAAGAATAGATCTGGTTAGGCAAGGGATCATTAACACTTTGTTTAGTAGATTGGAACTTATCCACACTGTTATAAGTAACCCAAAGCCGTCTTACATCTGCGTAATCTGCGGTAGTGATAGTACCCAAACCATTAGTACCAAAGGCGATGTTAGTTGTACCTAAGGCAAAGTCTTGGTTAAAGGAAACCACAGCGTTAGTCCAATTATCCTTAAGTTCATTTACCCAGTTGTGTATTCTCTTGTCGTCTTGAATATAGGTAGAGTTCCACAGTTCATTCTTAATCCTTTCGGTAACAGCCGCTAGTGAATAAAAAGGATATCCAGCCGAAGTAGTCCAGTCACTCTGTGAAGTTGGATTAGAGGTACTTGTCCCTAAGACACTGTTAAGAAAGCGAGTTCGGTAAGCGTCAGTAGTTGCTCCTGCAGTATCGTCAAAACTGGTGTAGCTTTGCTGAGCTTCTAAGTCCCAATTATCAGGAGTATAGGTAACTGTCCCATCAGTAATTGAAGTGGCCGTACCCGCAGTTCCAGAGGTAGATTTCTGAAAGACTACTTGGTTATATTTAATATTGTAGATGGGTGTATCAGCACTGTGAGGAAAGGCTGCTCCTGGGTGGGTAAAAGAAGTACCAGAGGCAACTGTACCAATTAAGACTTCGGTCTGGTCTTGGCCTGTCTCACCGATTTGAACTGCGTATTGGGTGGTAAAACCTGAGGTGTTTTTGGCAGGAGAAGTGGTTGCACCAGCGGCAATACTAGTAGATAGAAAAGTCTTATGAACGTGTACCGCTAGCGTGTTCTCAGCATCTATTCTCATTTAGGTTTAATCTCCTCCACAGTTCTGTTAGTTGGTCTTGTATCTTCAACCCGCATAGTAATCTCACCTTTGTTACTTTCACCATAGAACCCACCGTAAACAACTCCGGCTTGGTTATAAGTATACCCTGCTTCATTATAAGTAATATCCGAGTCTTGAAAGCTCCCAGCACCACCTTGTATTGAGTTTTTAGGTTTATCAATAAATACTCTCATAGTAGTTTAGCTAGAATATATCCAACTGCTCCAACCTGGTTAACAATAACACATGATCCGCCTGTGGCGGCTGCGGTAACTGTATAAGTGTGTGAGGCAGCAGAGGGTGTACCAATCCAAGAAACATAGCCACTCTCACTAGCGGCTTCTGTATGACGTAGGTAAAAACTCTGTAATGTCCCAGCACCTTCTTTAATTCGAATTGTAGTTGTCTGATTAACACCACCGTTAGTAATGTCTGGTAGATAAACTGAAACCTCAGCAGCCCTACCACCAGCAGGGACGGTGACGACTAGTGTTCCACCGACTAGCATAGTCTCCGTAGTAATCGTTCCTTGAGTACCGATTGTTAAAGGGGTATGACCAAGCAATCCTGCGTTAGTTCCCAAAGCTGATCCTACAATAGCGTTTTGACTAAAGGTTGGGGTACCAATAAACGCACTTCCTAACGTACCCCCGATGATATTAGAAGTACCAACCGTTGCAGTATTTATTAAAGGTGAGGTAAGAGTTCCACCTACAGAAGCTACAGAACCAAGAGTTCCTTTATTAAGGAACCCTAGCGTTCCTTGCATATTACTAACTATATTCGCACTTAGTGTTCCACCAACTAAAGTTTGGACAAAAGTACCTGTAGCAGCTACTCCTGTTACACGAGCTGGGAAGTTACCAGCAGCAAAATCTCTAAAGATATTTGTGCCTAAAGTTGTACCTGCGGTATCTTGAATTGCTTCAAGCGTAGTAGAAACACTATTGTGCAAAGCAGAATGGTCTGGACTTGAAAGTAAGGATGTGCCTGTTGTTGAACTAAATGTTACTTTAGTGGAGGGATACGCCACGGAAGTCCTCCTTGCCAGTTATAATGACTTTCCCCTTTATTGAGCGACTCTTTACCTTTATTTCCAGACAGTAATTACCCGCAGTTGAGGGTGGCCTGGCAAATACTTTAGTACAGGTCAAACAAGGTTTAACAATCTTTGGGGTTCTATTGAAGTACTTTATCTGGTTAGGAGTGGCCAAAATGCCTCCTTATTCTAGGGTATAAGTAAGCGTGGGTGTTCCAGTAGCTACTACCACTAAACCGTTTCTACCATAGGCGTTAATGTCAATGCTTCGATTTAGATTAGTTAATGGTAGCCCAATGTCAAAAATTTTATTGGTAGCTGCAGTTCCAGCGGCAGTTGCAGAGTTGTACCATTCTACCGAACCAACATAAGTACCTGATAAAATTACTTTCTTAAGAGTTGCCCCAATGTCTGATGCAACAGTAGTTCCTGCTGCAGCTACTACTACAAACCTATCTCCTTGCGGTGGCTGAGTTGCCATAAATCCTCCTTTAACTAATTATAAAAACGAAAAGAAAACCTTTCGGTCTTCTTATTCACTCGAATGCCCGCCTTATTTATCGGGTATCTAAGTAGATTGTAGTGTTCTTACTGAGGAGTTGTCAAGTTTTGCTCCAAGAATTTCATCTTGAAGCTGCTCTAACAAAGGCCGCCAATGTGTTTCGTAGAGTTTATCTATGTTGTAGTTCTCAACAACCCAATCCCGACAGTCTTTTTTTACTTGTTCAGGGTTCTCTTTGAGAGCTTTGTAGGCTTTCTCCATACAAGAATAAACAGAATTAGGATCAGCGATATTAGTGAAGCCCCCATCATTACGGAACTGTTTATAGATAGTGGCTGCTCCCCAACCAGTCTTGCCTTCTCGAATTAACTCAGTCATAGAATTAACGTTTTGGATAATGACTGGAACTCCTGCCGACTGAGCTTCCACAATACACAATCCAAAACCCTCAGTCTGGGAAGGGTGTAAAAGAACATCACTAGCGTTGTAGAACTTGTTAATATCCTCAGAAGTGAACTTGTAGATAGTGTTGTATTCGTTCGTAAAGATTAGTTTATCTAAAATACCCAGATACTTAGCATAGCCTTGAACTGGAAAACCAGCCGGATCAGGTTGTTGGGTACTGAACAGAAGCCTAGCCTCAGGGTGTTTATCGGAAAAGGTCTTAAAAGCAGTCAAAGACTCCTGATGGCCTTTTCTTGGTGGGTTCTCTTTATTGGCCCCAATAATTGAGAAAAGGAAAATGTCTGGTGGAATGCCAATCGCCTTACGGGCTTCTTGTTTATCCATAGGTTTAAAGATCTCAGTATCTGTTCCCTCAACGATTAGTCGGGAAGTGAAATTAGCTTTCTCCAATTCGTCATGGCCGAACTTAGAAAAGGTAAGAATGCGGTAAGCGTAGTTTAAATTGTTAAGTACGCCTTGAGGAGCTGGTTCCTTGTCAATGGGTAAATAGGGAATGAAATACTTAAGTTGTTTTAAGTCGTTGGGATCAAGTGCCCAGATATCCTGCATAGTAAAGATGACGTTGGCTTGAAAGTCCAGACTGTGTGCAACTAAGGCATCAGAGCCAAAGACATGACGCATTACGGGGTATATTTTGTGGTTGTTGTACTCGATTGAATGGCCTTGTAAACCAAACCAACCAATTTCCCCGACAATCCAACCATCTTCAATCATTCTTTTAAGAATGTTTTTAGTGAAAGTTCCGTATCCTGAGTACGAAAATGAGGAGTTACTCGACCATATAATTCTTAAGTCACGTCTTTTTGATGTATCCATTCGTTCTCCCTATACCAACCAATTAAGTTGGCAATAGTATCCTTGTTAATAAACCGAGTAGGTTTCCAACCTGTCAATTTGTTGAAATACGAATAATCCCCTCTTAATTCCGCTACTTCTGCTGGTCTAGGATCTACTAACTTAACTTTAGAACTTACCATACTTGCGAGGTCTTTTATCTTAATCGGCTTTCCAGTACAAACATTGGCAACAGTTCCACTTGGTAAATCTTTTGCCAACCAAATAGCCCTAGCCACATCTTGTATCCAAACATAGTCTCTCAACTGTTCTCCATCACCATAGACAGTAAGGTATTCTCCGTTTAAGAATTGGTAAATAAAGCGAGGGATAGCTTTCTCTACCGATTGGTGAACTCCCCAAAAGTTAAATGGTCTAAGAATTACGATATCTGCTCCTTGAGTAAGAGTTTCCATTTTGCAAGTTCTATCAGCACACAATTTAGTAGTGGCGTAGATACCAGCTTGAGCATTAAGAGGGTGATCTTCTGACATTAGTTTACCTGAATTAACATTTTGCCCGTAAACTTCACTTGAAGAAATGTAGATCATCTTTACTTTGTATTTCTCACACGCCTTGATAACGTTCAAGGTTCCATTGACGTTTGTATCTACAAACTTCTTTTGATCCTGTAAATCGTTATGCAACGAGAAGTCCACGTGAGTAAGAGCCGCAGCGTGAATTACTAGGTCTTTACCTTCTACTGACTGTAATACTTGATCGTAATTTCTAACATCGTGCCCTGTGCTTAAATCAAATTGCTGGATTAGAACTTGGGGTTGCTCACGGTTTAGCCATTGGCAAAGACTATACCCCAGCATTCCCGAACTACCTGTGATTAAAATTTTCATTTCAATATCCCATCTATATACGCAATTACAGGTTCTTGAAATCTAATATGGTAATTACCCTTACTTGGATCTCCGCTACCACCACCAAAGTGAACTACCATAAGTTGCTTGTCTCCAATCATAACTTTATCATTTTCAATCCTTGCTTCCTTCCAGACTGGTTTGGCTAACTCCCCATGAATTTTATCCTCTGTATCTAGTATACGAACCTTGTAATCAAAGTAGTCGCTGCAAAGTAGAGTAAGTAGATCTTGTTCACGGAACTGGTAACGCTCAAAGTGGAGGGAGTGGCAGAGCCTTAACCAATGATCTACAAAAGCCTTACTCTTAAAGACGTTCAGCCCGTTGTTGAAGTACGGGGTCTTGGAAGCTGCTCCAACGTCCCAAACACTAATTGGAAAGTCAGGTGAGTTTAAGACAACCGCAGCATCATAATCTCCTTCCCAGATATGGTCTAAATTGCCAAGCACGATCTGGTCAGCATCTAAATGACAGACTTCCTCATATCCTTCGTCGAAGAGTTTCTTAGTAAAGTAAGGCGTGGCTCTAAAGAAGAACTGTGCATCTTTAGGAACTGACTCATCGTTAAAGCGGATTATATCTTCCTTGTGGAACTTCTTAAAAGACTTATTCAGCATTTCAAAATCGTTATCGAAGTTTTTAGTTGCGAGACAGAAATAGGCTCTTTTCATTTTTCTTCCACGTTTACAATTAACGTATCTGTCGTTAAACACATTCCAGACACACTTACCGAATTTTCTAACGCACACCTAAGCACCTTGACTGGATCAATAATTCCAACTTCAATTAAATTCTTTACTTGTCCGTCAAGTACGTCAATCCCATAAGGATATTTCTTATTAGAGAGTTTCAGAAGGGCTTCTGCATAGTCTAATCCTGAGTTTTCAACCAAACGCTTAAAAGGTACTTTCAGAGCTGACTTAAGTATCCTCTCACCTGTAGAAAGTAGCTCTGAGGGGCTTACAGAGGCTCGTAAAGCTAGATTTAGTAGGGGAATTTCACCACCAGCCACGATGCCTTCTTCTACAGCAGCTTTAGTAGCGTTAACTGCATCAATTACTCTTTCCTTCTTTTCCTTAACTTCCACCTCAGTTGCACCACCAACGTTAATAACCGCCACAAGTCCAGCTAAGTTAGCCATGCGTTGTTCTTTAATGTCTTTATCGTAGTTAGAGTTAGGTATATCAATCTGAGCTTTTAGATCCTCAATTCTCTTTTTAAGCCCTTCTTTACTACCTCCACCATTCAGGATAATCGTCTTGTCTCTGTCAGCAGTAACTTTGTCGGCCCGACCTAGTTCCTCAACTTCCACGCTGTCAAGTTCCCGACCTTCGTCCATGAGGATCGGGTGACCACCCACTAGAGAAGCAATATCTTCCAGTTCGTCAGTTCTTCTTCCACCAAAGGCAGGGGCCTGAATAGCAATAAGGTTAAAGGTGTGCTTCAAATGGTTAAGGACTAGAGTTGCAAGAGCTTCCTCAGTAACTTCACCGGCAAAGATAACTAAGTCTTTTATTTGACTGGCTGCCATCTTCTGCAGGAAGGGAACGATCTCATGGGCGTTGTTTAAGAGTTTGTCAGTCATCAATATATATGGTTTCTGACTGACTGCTTCAGCACGCTTCTGATCGTTAACGAAATAAGAGGAGTAGTAACCTCGATCAATCTCCATGCCTTGTTTGTACTCGATTGTAGTTTCTAGGGCCTGTCCTTCTTCAACTGTAATGATACCGTCTTTACCCACCTTACCAATAGCTTCTGCTACTAACTGCCCAAGCTTGGGATCAGAAGCTGAAATAGTGGCTACTTGGGTAGTTTCTTCATTAGTTTTAACAGGTTTAGCAGTTTTCTTCAGGAGTGCTAGATTTTCGGTGGCTGCAGCTTCAATTTCTGCTTTAATTTGCATGGGGTTAGAACCAGCCGCTATTGCCGTTAGGGCTTCGGAAACTATGGCTTGGGTAAGGATTGTGGTCAGAGTTGTACCATCACCAACGTCATTTACAGTTTTAATAGCCGCACTCTTAATTAGTCTTGCTCCCATATCAGCAAAAGGGTCTTGTAGGTTAATTGAGCGGGCAACGCTAACTCCGTCTCGGAAGATACTCGGGGCAATATCTACTCCAATAAATTGATCGAAAGCTACTGTTCGAGAGCGTGGGCCTAAAGTAGAAGCTACAGCATCTCCAACAGCGTTGATACCCTCAAGAAGTTTTTCATGTGCGGCTCGTTTAGTTAAAATATCTTTTTTGATAATCATTCTTCGTATCCTAAAATATCGCTAGCAGCTACAAAAACTACTTCTTTGCCTTTATCTTTAATCCTAGTCGGGGACCATTGTTTGTGAATTATTGTCTGGCCGACTTTACACCAAGACAGATCAATATCCGTAGTATCTTCTCCAACTGCCAAGACCGTTGCCTTAGCTGGTTTATCTTTAGTAGTTTCTGGAATGTAGATACCACCGTTAGCTTGAAGATCATCATCAAGAGGCTCAGCTAATACGAAGCCTGCCAAAGGAACTAACTTGCCCATTTATTCTCCTTGTAAAAAACTAAATTACGCTCACCACGTAATGATTTAAACCCGTACTTATTTATAAATACATCATCAAGTACGTCAAAGTGCTCTCCAATTATACAGTCAATCTTATCGGCTACAGTCTCAAAGTCAGAAGCTGAAAATATCTCTAACTCAGCATTTTCCACGTCTATTTTGAGAATGTTAATTCTTTTAATTTTATTTTGCTGCATAAAAGTTGCTAGGGTTACCCCTTCTATTGGCTGCTTTGTTTCATCATAGTTTATTAGCACGTTACCACCCCGACCATTGTCTTTGATTGATCTTTGCGAGTTTTCCCCAGCCAAAGCAATTTGAAAAGGTATAACCTGATCTTCGGCCCCCACTAGTTTAATATTCTCAACTAATTCCTCGTAGTGTTGCAGGAAAGGCTCAATCGCATAAACTTTCTTAGCTCCGTGTGCCAGCATCCAGAAAGCAAACTCTCCTGCAAGCGCACCTGCATCCACAATAACATCTCTACTTTTAGCGTTTAGGATCTGCTCATAAATAGTCTGCTCGAAAACTTCTTTATAAAAACGATCGCCTGCGTAATTTTCTGTGTACCTGTCAAAACCTTCTTTATTCACGCTTCCTTTCGGCTATAAAGAGGGTCTCAAGTCCAATTTCGTAGCTGATACCAGTTTCCACGCTTTGTACCTTACGGGTTATATTCTTAATGGGTAGGAACTTCGTTTCGAAACCAGCACCGGCTAAAATTAAGGGTATCAAGCGTGGGTCGAGGTTACCTAAATAATGCCCTTCTCCAATAATGAAATCAATTTTGTCAGCAACATTTAAGAAACCTTTGGACGTGAGAATTTCGTATTCAGAACCTTCGGTATCTATCTTCATTACGTCAACATGGTCAATCTTCTCGTCAGCCATAAACTTATCAAGAGTCACCATTTCGACTTCTTCTCTTGTCTTACCGTCTCCATAAATAGACTCAGGGATAAAACCGTCTCCGTTGGAAATTAGTAAATCCTTTCCCGTATGACTGCTAATACCGAAAGGGTAGATTTTGACATTAGTTAAATCTTTGACGTTTGCCTCTAGTGCTTTGTAATGCGCCGCAGAAGGTTCAAGGCCATAGACCATCTTGGCGTAGGGGGCAAAGTAAAGTATCGAAAGTCCCATATTGGCCCCAATATCTAAAATAACCATATCTTTTTTTCTTAGAGCAGGTTTGTATTCTTCAATAATGAAAATCTCTGAGTACTGATCTGAAAAGTGCTGTTGATCTAAGGGGGTGTAGAATTCCTCTTTATCAGTTTTCTTGAGTTTAATATCATTAAGTACGTACTTATTTAGAGAAGTGCCCCCAAACCTTATGTTGTTAGTGTTCATGTTGGGCAACGAAAAGATGCGCATCGTGCGGTATTTGCTGGACTTTAAATCCCCGATTAGTTAGAGAGTCAATTACTTGTTGTCTAGGCCGAAGCCCCCAATCATGAGTTTCTAAGACAATCGTATCTATTTTATCAGCTACGTTAGCAAACGCCTTACCACCTAAGATTTCCCCCTCGCTTCCTTCACAATCCAGTTTCAGGAGATCAACGTGGTCAATCTTTTCTTCCTTAAGAAGATCCTCTAAAGTAATCGTCTCCACCATTTCAGGTTGGTCATTTCCATGTTGCACATTAGCGTACAAAGACCACATAGTTTGGTTAGTGTCGTTATGGTAAAAGGGGAGTTTAGAGTTTTCAAAGTAGAGAGCCTTTTTAATTGGTTTAACGTTGGTGAGTTTATTATAAATAATCATTCTGTTTAAGGTGTCAAAGTGTTGCTCGGCAGGCTCTAATGCAAAAACCTGTTTAGCGTACTTGGCAGCGTAAAGGGAAAAGAGCCCGATATTAGCCCCGATATCAATTACAACAGCGTCTTTCTTATTCTCTAAGTAAGGAGCGTAAATACGAGCTTTGAAGATTTCTTCGGCCATGTGCCCTAAGTAATTATCTTCAATATCGCCTTTGTAGAAAATGGCGTGCAAATTGGTGTCTTTCATTACAGAAAAGAGACTCATTCTCCGAGAAGAATAAGTCTCCATTTCGGAAACCGATCCTCTCGGACGGATCAGTTTCCATTTTAGCAACCAACTAATCTAGTTGTCAACTCTAGGCAGCAACTATCGGAGCAGTTCCGATTATCGCCAGACCTGGGTTGTGCAATCCAGCACCAGCAGTACCTGCTTGTATTGGAGTTACCAGTAACTCGGTATCTGTACCGAAGTTAGTTACGTTAACTGAAACACAGTTAATCATCAGAGCTGGGTTATCCACTAACACAGCACCTGCGATAGCAGATGCGGGAGCTGTACCAGCTTCAACGTTGATAAACTTACATCTGTTGAACTCGGTAAATTCTGTTGCACCAGTTCCCAATGTTATGAAACGATCAGTTGTGGCTTGTGCGTCAATTAAGAACTCACAGTCAGCAAATCTAGTTCGGGAAGGCCCAGCTGTCCCAGCCCCGAAGTTAACCACGTTAGCGGGAGCCCAAGACCAGTCACCAGCCCAAATCCTGTCAAAGCGGTTACCAACCAACCCTCTAGCACTATTACCTGTAAAGGATATGATGTCGGTTGTTCCACCAGCTGCAGCAGCTTGAGTATTTTCAACCACTAAGTCGTGGTAGTGGCCTTGATGAGCAGTTCCTGAGGAAGCAGTTCCCAAGTTAAGGAAACCACCACTCAAAGTACCCCCGTCAGCCGTACCACTGGTTCCAAGAATACGAAAACCAGCCAGTTCAATACCAGAAGCAGTAACTTTCACTATTTCTGTATCAATACCGCTAGCAGAGACGTATCCTTCAAGAGTGTTGGAATAACCTTCTATTGCATGGGTATAGCCAAGACTTAGTAAGTGAACTCGGTCATTGGTTATATCAATAGCAGTTCCCAATGCGTAGGCAGCACCATTGAGTTTAGGAGCTACTAACACGTAGTCATTAGTGTCAGTTGCAGTCAAAGTTAGAGCTTGTGCGGGAGTGTCTCGAAAGACACCAGCACCAACAGCGTCTTTAACTGTTACATAGTCAGCATCAGAAGGGTCTTTTACCCAGAAAACATCACCGCTAGTTATAATACCAGCGTTTCTGATCTCTGATAAAGGATCTATTCTGTTTCCGCTTATGCGGATACTAGGTTCATTATCTCCATAAGAAGCCATAATTTAAGAGATCTTTAAAGATCTAAGTGTTCACCTCTTTCTCATTAAGTAAAGTTTAAATTCAATTCTCTGTTTAGGGCTTAATCCCATTATTTTAGAAATTTCCCAGAACTTCAACCTAGTGTCGTGTTGTCTAACCTTAGCTTTATAATTTCGTCTCGGCACATTAGTTAAATTTTTCTTTTAATTTCGCCAGTAACTCTGGACTGGCCTTTAATTTATTTAAAACTTCTTCGCCCCTAAGGCGGGCAAGCTCCTTACGGCCGAAGTATTTAGTAGCTGCAGTCGAAGCTCCACTTTCTAATGCCTTTAAGTAGTGGGCGGCTGCTTCTCCCCGCTCTCTACTATCTTCTTCAAACTCTCGTCGTTTGACTCGACGCATCTTTTCGTACTTCTTAAGGACACCTGCAATAACCGACTTATTTCTTTCTTCAGAAAAGTCTGCATCTCCTTCGGGATTTTGTTCTACGTATTGCCAATCTTCTTTTGCAATCTTGTCCATAGTCTTTAGGATATGCACATTAAATAAGTGTGTTTCCTTTGTCAGTTGATAAGCGAATTACCTTTGTTTAATGTACTTCTCCTTTTCTACAAGGGACAGTTACTCTAGGTAACTATCCCTAAGCTGTCTTGCGGGTTTGCTTTCCGTTAGCAGCAGGTGCTAGACACAGAAGGTTCGCAAACCAAACCATAACGGCTTGGTATCGAATTGTGTTCTGAAGTCTAAGCAAGTTCCCACTTGGGTCTTCCATCCATCCAACGTCGTCTACTTGGGTTATTGTCCAAGTGTCCAAGTTGAGGATGATAACCTCTCCATCTGGTACATCGTAGTCAGGAAATACTCCGACCCGTGATCCACCAGCAGCAAATTCTAATCCCGTCCAACCTCCTAAGAGGTCAGTTTCACTGACAGTCCTTCTCATTGAGGTCAAGATTTGTCCGTATTTACCGAACAAAGTTTTATTGACCAAAATGACGTACTTGTCTGTCTTTGAAGCGTACTCTAAAGCGGCAAGATAGGTATCTTCCATTCTTTTCTGAGTCAGAGCCTCATTTGCACTTCCAAACTGCGGAGTCCAGCCGATTGTGCTTCGAGCTAGACCTGCATAAGTAGCAGTACCGGTTGAAGAACTGAGTGCAGAACGAACTCCTAAGAACTCGTTTGTTCCACTAGCAGCTGTTGTGCTAGAACCATCTACCAAGTAGATCGAGTCATTAGCAACGATAGCTGGATCTCCTGTTACAACCAGAGAAGTTCCAGTTACGCTGGTAATCGTTCCCAAGTCTACAGCAGCAGTCCCGATACCGATAATTTGATCCGTAGCAAAGTACTTGTTAGGAGCAATATCATTGTTGATGGTACCGTACCAATCCTGAATTCTACCGTCATCTGCACTAGCATCAATCGCCTCAATAGCAATAGTACCAGCTCCAACTGATCCACCACTTGCTCTCGCCTTACCAACTACACCAACAGCTTCTCCATAGAGCTGACGGTTAACGTGTCTTGCGTAATCTTTAGCCAGAGTAGTGGCTTGAGAACTTAATGCAGGGGCAACCGCTAGGTTGTTACTGCGAGAAGCATCTATAGCCAGTTTGGAGATGTTAAATGAAGCCGAAACGATTTCTACAGGAACAGTTCCACGAGAAACAGTTCTACCGACAGCAGCATTAACGCTATTACCATCATTAGTAAGGTTAACCACCCCACCATGACGGGAAGTGTAGACAGGAGCAATAAATTCATCATTTAGTTGCTCAACATCTACGTTTCGTTTCATCTGGTCGAGAAGAATAGTTTCTTTAGGAAAGTTATCTTGAATACGTGGAAGGACAACCTCTTTCAAGGCCGCCGTCCAATCTGATAGGTTCGCCATAATTTATTTTATTTTCCACCACCTTTCTAAGTTTCAAGTAATATGTTGACATCTAAGTTTGTTCTTTACCCTCTCTGCTTTGTATAAACCTAGTTATCTGTTCACTAAAAGATCCAGTAGGTGCTTCACCAGTCGGTGGGACTTTAGCTCCTGCGGTTGAAGTTGTTTGAGTCTGGAAATCTGGCTGCTTAACTTTATTAAGCTGCTCAGTTTTCCAAGCATCTAGTTCGGCTTCATACCTTAGTTTGTAGATAGTACGAACTGGTACATTATCCAACCCGTTCTGTTGTGCGTACTCAAGAAACTCTTTGGTATCAATCTTCGGCTGTCCAAGCGTTTCAGCTTCCTTATTTATCGCTTTAATCTCATCTAAGGTTTCTTTACCTTTTAGAGTTTCAAAAGCGATCTGCCTAACGTCGTCAAGCGTAGGAATTCCCAAAGACTTAGCTTGTTCAAGAGCCTGTGCTCTAAGAGCTTCAGGATCGGGTTTACTAGCTTCTCCTGTGATTGCTTGCTTAAACCGTTCCTGTTCCTTTTCGATCTCAGAGAGTTTGTCTTTAAGTTCTTTGTTTTCCTGACTTACCTTAGTAAAGGAAGGGAAAACCTTGTCTAACTTAGTGTTCTGCTTGGTTTCTATGTCCCGTGCAGTTTCTCCTAGTCCTACGAGAGCGGAAAGCTCATCTTGTGTATACTCTTTATCACCAACTTTAGTTTTTTCAGGTACTTGAGCCTCTTGGTCTCCATCTTCAAAAAAATCTTTCTCGGCCAATTTAATTCACCTTCTTTCAGTATCTAATAAGATCTGTAAAGTTTTCTAAATACAAAAACCAGCCCTTTCGGGACTGGTCTTCTTATCACACAGTATTGGTAGAGCTTATTTCTCTACTAAGTTAAATATATACAAACAAGAGCGTGTTTGTCAAATTACTCGTTAAATTTATTATATACCCACTCCTAAAAGGTTTCTATAACCGATTGCTGCTGTGGATGGTGGAGCAGCAACGTCTATATATTCAATCATTACTCCTAGCCAGAGACACCAAGTGTCGGGAAATCCGTCTGTAGTAGCGGCTCCAATTTGCATACTCTCGATTGAGTTTGTTCCTGTAGAAGTCCACGCTACACCTGTGGTTGGATCAGTTTCACTAACCAAACTAATAGCAAAGGCGGTAGTGCCGCTTGGATTGGTGCGGGGTGTAGCATTACCTGCATCAACACTCGAGCTGGCAATCGTAGTTCCTCCTGAGGCTGATTTTATCCTCAGAGTGTAGTTACTCGTTCCTGCAATCTCCTCTCTTATACGACCCACAACTGCTACCATATTGATGGTATCGGAACTACTAATTCCTAAAGTAGCGGTATCGGTAACATTGTAATCGCCAATAGCAGTCGTGGTGTCCAGTTCAATTATATCCGTACCGCCAGCGGTGGCTGTATCGCTGGGTGGAATTTCATTGATGTAACTAAACAAACCTGCGGTAGCAGCATTGTCCCCAGCCGCCGTTGGGAGAGCGATTACTCCTATACCTGAGCCTGGGAAACTATTGTTTACAGAACCAGTAGAGGTGTTAAAGCAAATGTCGTCAAAGTAAACTGTACTGCCCGTAATGGCTATTCCCGAACTGTTGAAAACGCCAACTTGGAAAAACCCTGGGGTGGTTGCTAAAGTAAGATCTGACCGTGTTCCAACCGTATCAGCGGTTCCTTCTGGGTCGGCTACTGCCAGTTTTATAGTAACAACATCAGTTGCTCCAGCATTAGCAGCGTTGTATTCAAACTCTACCCTCATCCACTGGTCAAAAACAGGAGCGGCTGAGGAAACGTCTATAGAGTCACCAAAAGCGTTAGCGTAGGCTTCCATACGCAAAGTGCCTGCTAAGTTAATAAACTGAACAGCAAGAGCTGAGGTTGCTCCAGTTGTATCCATGATTTCAAAGAAAACAACACCATCGTCTGAGGCATCTAGTGAGTCTATATACACGTAAGCACGTCCAAAGACACGGGTTGCCATAGTCATAACGTGTGCGAACCCTTGAACTGTCCCCGCAGCAATAGAACCACTAATCTTCCCGCTGGCAGCTCCGCCATGTTTAATAGTGGTATCTATTGAGGGGGAATTGAAAACAGAAGAAAACTCCATCCCTGCGGTAGCAGATTGCATTTCGAAGCCCCAAGTTCCTAATGGTCCAAGTCGTCCCATTTAACTCTCCCAATCATAACCATTAGTAGTAATAGTGCTTTTCCAGTCTGAAATAGCCTGACTAAAACTGACACCTTCATTTAAAAGGCCACCTGCTTGAACAATATCAGGACGTAAAACGTAGCCCCAGTTTTTCTCCACCATAACTACATTATTGATAAGTTGAGCAATGGCTGCGATCATGGCTGCCTTTGAGAGAAGGCTATAGTCAACTATATAAATAATATAATTAAAGTTGTTAACCAGACCGTGACGCATCGCCTCGTTAAAATAGCGGTTGGGAACTTGGCTTTCGGAGTAACGGATGCTGGCTCCTGCTAAAAAGTCTGTGTTTGAAGGATTGATACCAATTGGGTATATGTTGAAAATTGTTACAGTATAATCAGTCCCAGATAGACTAAGCCAATTAATTATTCCAGGGTCTAAAACTGCTTGGTTGAGTTTCTGTAAAATTCCGTTAACTTGAGAAGCATTAATATGGACAATAGCCAAGAAAACAGTTTGGGCAGCGGAACTAAGGATTATTTCTTTATAAAAGAAGTAGTTTTCCAGTGAAAGTTGAAACCCGTTTTTCCACAAAAGACTACTAACCGGAAATTTAAATCCAATTCTGCTTCCCTGTCCATTAATCATTTGTTACCCCTGAGATACCGTCAGTGCTCCACTAATAGTAGTTGCAGTTGTGGCGGAAGGTATCTGGATTAGGAAGGGAACGGTATTGTCGTAGAGTCTGGGAAACCCACCAGTTATAGCATCTATCACCCCTGCTACATTTGCCAAGGGTAAAGTTATTACCGCCAAGACCCGATAAACTACTAAGTGAAAAGTTCCCGAAGTTCTGGTAGCATTTGCTTGATAAGATTGGATGGAACGAATTCCAGTATCTCCCGCTTGAAGTCCAAATCTCTCAAATGTTCCAACGAGAGGAGTGGTGACTGCCGTTATAGTCGCAGTTCTACCTGATGTCCCGTCTTGGTTGGTATAACCTAAAGTGAGAGTCGGAACCCCAGCCCCACCTGCTGCCGACCATTCAATGCCGCAGAGAAGACCCGCTCCGTTTGTAGTACCGTCTCGATCACGAGCAGGCCAAGTAGGAGAAGTGATACCTTGTGAGGAAGTTGAGGTTACACTTAAACCAGAATTATGCCAAAGTCTGTCACAGACGAGAATTGTACAAGCTTGACTAGCGCCAATAACTACGCTAGCTAAATAAGAATTACCGCTAACAGGATTGGTAAAAGGGATCTGTCCTGCATAAGTTGTTAGAGCTGCCCCGTTGACACCAGGTGAGGGGGCTACTGCCGCACCTGGGGAACCAGCAGAGTAGAAATGGGAATTCGAGAGCCCAATCGCTTCCATAGTTACACCCACTTTAATAATGGGGTTTAACGGCTGCATACCCTCAATAACTTCATCTAAAGTTATAATTGACATTTTAATCTCCTTCTATGTTATGTTCCCTTCCAATAACTAGTTGTTATAAAAGCAGTACCAGCACCAACAAAATGGTAAGTAAGTTCTGTGTTAGTACCAGTATTGTAGTGAGGCCACCAATTTTTAGAAATACCTCCACCAGGGGCACCAAAGAAACCACCAGCTAAAACCCCAGCACCCTGAATTGCTGTTCCTACTAGAACACGTACATCAGCTGTTCCTGATTGTATCACAATATCGACACCTTGTATGTAATGCTTTGTACCAGCCCCGCTTGCTGCGGAGATTGTTCCAAAGAAACTCCCTCCAGCAGTACCTAAAGTGCCGTGCTGAACCATAGCGGGTATAGTAGTTGGATTGGTTTGTACTGTTCCACCAGCTAAGTTAGTAACTGAGGTTACCGTACCTGTTAATAGGTTAACACTCCCATTGGTAAGGTTGGAAACCACGCCAACCCCTGTAGTCGTACCTGAGGATTGAAGTGTACCTGTCAAAATATTTACTGATCCGTTAGTTAGATTAGAAAGAGTTGTAACTGTGGAAACTAAAGTTGTTGTTCCCTTCACAACTTCAGCAACGGAGGTAACTGCAGCAATTGTACCTGTGACTAGATTGTTGACTACTCCAACAGTCCCTAAAGTTTGCTGAGTACCAGTAACAATGTTTACAAATGTACCTGCACTAGCTCCTGTAACTGTTAATGCACCTGCAGACGTAACAAGAGGGGAGTAAATTGTACCGCCTGCATCAGTACCAGCTATTTGTAAGGGATTAGCAACAGCTGCTGCACCTGAAGCAGCTTTCCCCCCAATAGTACCTACGGATAAAGCTGTAACCGCTGCTATAGTCCCCGTTACTAAATTATTAACCACACCTACCGTCCCGAGGGTTTGAGCTGTTCCAGTAGATATATTAACGAAAGTTCCTGCTGATGCTCCTGTTACGGATACAGCCCCAGCCGAAGTAACTAATGGTGCATAAATAGTCCCACCGGCATCTGTTCCTGCGATTAAGACTGGGTTTGCTACAGCAGCCGCCCCACTTGCAGCTTTACCACCAATGGTACCAACAGCTAGGGCAGTTAAAGTACCTGTCTCCAAAGCAGTAATAGTACCTTTTACAAGGTTATTTACAACCCCAACTGTACCTAAAGTTTGCTGGGTTCCTGCTGCCTGACTGTTCAATACACCCACTGTACCTAAAGTATTTTGTGTTCCCGCCGCTATAGTCGTAATCGTTCCGGTTGGTACAATGACTGTACCAGCATTTAACATAGCTACGTTTGACAAAGAACCTGTTGTAACCGTACCTGTCGGCATAAGAGCGGACAGAACCCCGCCAGTAGTTACTACCGGAGAGTAAATCGTGCCACCACCGTCAGTACCGGCTATTTGAACAGGGTTAGCAACTGCGGCTACACCAGAGGCCGCTTTTCCCCCTACAGTTCCTAAAGACACTGCTAAAGTACCGGTAAGTATATTTACAGACCCATTAGTTAAGTTAGACACAACCCCGACACCGGTTGTTGTTCCTGAAGACTGTAGAGTGCCAGTAAGAATGTTTACTGAGCCATTAGTTAAACTGGATAACGTAGTTACGGTGGAAACTAACGTAGTCGTTCCTGATGCTTGAACAACGGTTCCTGCATGGAACATAGCTACATTAGATAAAGAACCAGTAGTGATTGTACCTGTAGTTAAATTAAGAATTGGCAACGCCGCTATAGTTCCTGCATTATGAACGACCCCAACATTTGTAACTGAACCTAAATTAGTGGCTGTACCCAAACCAATAACTGTGCCTACTGTTCCCAATGTTTGCTGGGTACCACTAACAACCGTTACTGAATTAGTTCCACCGGCGCCAGCTAAGTCTTGAACATACAAAGCTCCTGTAGTTGGATTACCACCAATTCTGATCTGTTCAGCAGTACCACTTACATCGGCTGTACCAGCGGTACCCGAAACAGCAGTTAAGGAAGGAAAGTCATTAGCGTCTTGTGCGGCATTGTAAGGAGGTTCAGTTCTACTTGCGGCCATTATTTACTCCTCGCCATTTTCTTAAGGATCACCGAAGGGGGAGTCATTTTTTTAGGTTCCTCTCTCATTTGATCCAGTTTATCCATCTGAGTAATGTGGATAACTAGTTCTCCCGTTGCTATACCAAAACTATTAAGTTCTTTGGCTATTAAGTTTCTACCCGCTAAAAATTTGGAAAAATCTGTCTTGATATCAGCCACACTTCGCCATGCTTGGTTAGGCTCAATAAGTAAATGAAGTTTAATAGAAGCCAGTTCCTTAGCCATTTCCCTCCTGATTATCAGGTATCCCATTTTTATTTAGATCAGCGGCGGTTTGGGCTACTCCTACTTTGTTTTCCTCTATTCTTTGGTCTTGAGTTGGGAACATACCTGCTTTCTGTAAATCTCCCATTGTTTGCAGCATGGCTAGTTTCATCTGGTCAACTTGTTGAGGTTGCATTCCCGCCTGTACTTGTTCCAGAGCTTCCATGATCTCCTGAGTAGCTCCGAAGCCGTAGACTTCCATCAACTGTTGAGTGTAGAGCTGGACTACTTTAGGATCAATTAACTGTAATTTAGCCATCTCTACGAACCAGTCCCCCAGCTCCTTAGCAGCTGCCTTCTGTCCCTCTTTAGTATATCCTAATCCTTTTTCCACTTGAATATCCACTCGGTAGTTTTTACTGATCGGTACTACGTCTCTTGGAGTGTCAATTTTCAGTTCTGCCCTTTTAGCAATCGCCCCTTTGCCAATAATATCAAAGTAAGCAGGTTCGCCTTTCTCTAAATACATTACTGTTTGGGGAGTCAGAAAGTAGTTATCGGCTAAATCCAGCATTTTCTCAGAAATCCTCTTAACTGTCCCCTGAAGTCTGCGGTTGGGGATAATTAAGTTTGCCAGTTCACTTTCTTTTAAGGACTCTATGGCGGCGTTGGCTCGAACCCCTGGAGGGATTTTACCCAGCGTTGTGGTCGTTACTCCTTGTTCTTCAAGTTGCTGGTTTAAAATTCCAATGAAACGGTCTACGTTGGCTGGGATAGCGGCTAGTTGCATTTGCTCTGGCTTAGTTTGGGAATACTCCACCATTTGTCCGCCAGGCGTGTTATTAAGTTCAAAATCCTCTCCTTTGCGTTTCATGTAAATACCAGTCGTCATTGTATGCAAGTAGCGTTCAACACGGGAGATAATTAAGTCCAGAGACTTGTTAGTGGGTATAAACCTCTCAATAGTCGGTACTTGGTAAAGTGGGCCGGGCTCAAAGCGGAAATCTACTAACGGGTAGCCTGGCAAGGTAACATAACTGTCTTTAACAGCCACGTTGCCCTCAACAAAAACTTGTCTCAGAATTGGATCGCCTTTTTTCCTGTTTTTGAGGATTTCTTCCCCGTTTTTCTGGGCTCGAATACGGGGAGTGTTATCTTCGTCTATGTATTCTTTGATAAAGGCTTCTTTTTCGATTAAAGATTGAGTAGTTTCCGCACTTACCCCTTGATGGCGGGCCTTCATGTAGGCATCTTTGATCTCTGAGGAAGCATAGCGACTGTCAGGAGAGATTTTGGCCACTTGTTCAGGGTCGAAACGCTCATCAGCCTTAATTTCGGCAATAAAACGTCTCTGGGTCTTAATTACAAAGGGACAATCCTCGATATCAGTAAGGGTACCGTCTAAAAAGACATCAAAAGCGTCAAAAACTTGGGTTTTTATTCTTTCTTCGATAGGATCAGGCCATACCTGCATATAGGCTACCCCATGTTTGGCAGCTAATATGACTTGATGAGCCAGTTTCTCCATTAAATCCTGCTCTTTCCATTCCTCAGACAGCCAATGGCCTGTCAAACGAGCAACTTTCTTAGCTTCTTTGTAAGCTGCTTCAAATTCTTCCGGAGTAAAGGCCGAAGCGTTAACTTTCTCAGGATAAACAATCGGGGTTGGATCGGTAGAAAGCAGAAGATTAGCAATTCCCCTGATTTGACGGGAGGCTTTAGGGATAGCCCGCATTGGGTTGTAAATCGTTGAGTTAGAAGAAAGGTCAATAATTTTGTTCTGTTGGCGAGACCAGTAACGGAAGTGATAGCCGTCATCAAAGAAGTTATTATCGTACCAATGCCGCTCAAAGTTCATGCGGGCATCTTTGGCACGATTTCTCATGTCATCAACTGCTTCTCCAATGCCTTTAATGTCTAATTTAGAAGTGAATGCAGATTGTTTAGCCATTATCTTAGTAATTCAGTTGGTAAAGGAACCATTCTCTCATTCCTGACTAACTCTCCTTTATTATTGACTCTCCCTAAGAGACGGCTTAGAAAGCCTGACCTCCGTGCACCACCATGAGTTCCAATAGACAGAGCCAAATCCAGAAGTCCTTGATTTTTGGTCTTAAAGAGTTTTTGGTTAAAACGTCTAACGTTTCCCAAGACAGGGGTTGCATCTAACAATTCTTGTGCTCTCTTAAGCGGGTTCATTATCCCCCACTACGGTCTTAATAAATTCTTCATCAGTTAAATTCTCAGTCGCTACTAAATCAGGTTCTT
>Ga0208957_1000508_pt1 | contig 30837 bp, 59 predicted proteins | sample RifOxyA1_FD_184029 | JGI IMG/M metagenome (GOLD analysis project Ga0208957, IMG submission 184029) | Groundwater microbial communities from Rifle, Colorado - Rifle Oxygen_injection A1 (SPAdes) | ecosystem: Environmental > Aquatic > Deep subsurface > Groundwater | place: Rifle, Colorado, United... | reverse complement strand
AATACCATCAATCACAAAGTTCATTTGTGTTGATTTACTCTGCAAAAGTTCTGTACGGTACTGCTCTGCCTTTGCATTTCCCTGGTCAGATAATACAGTATCAGCTAAAGTCTGGGCTGAACCCCAGACTAATGCTTCATGGTAGATATACCATGTGGCAATGTTATCGGCACCCGCTTTGGGTAATCCGAATTGGATGTTTGGTGCTGCCATAATTTTTTAACCTTTCAAATAATAATAAAAAATAATTAATTATAAAATTTACTTAAACAAAATTTTCGTTTTGTATTGATAATTCATCAAAAGCCGGTACATTCGATTCGAGCATCTTTGAAGCAGATGCGTCATCAACATAATCACTTACGCCAGCCGGCACTAATGAATTACCCGGATTAAAGAATGTATTTACATTTGAATCCGGTATATAAGCAGCTAAACTGCCCTGTCCTTGCGAAGCAGGATTACCTGTCGCAAACTGATAACTTCCCATTCTCCACAATGGCATTTTTAATTTATCCTGAAAAAACGGGGTAAACTGTGCCATTATAAAATGTGTTACGGCAATACCAAAAGCGGCACGACTGATTGCCGGCTTCTTCAGGATTGCTCCCGTAGCCCATGCTCCGAGGAAACTTACGGCCCAAGCCAAATACCCCTGCATCCCAAATACTGTTGCGATTCCGAGATAAGGAACGATAGCCCATAATCCGGTCAAATCGTCTATGACCTCCTTCTTGCTAAGAGCAGTTTTCAGATTAGCTGCAAAATTAATTTTGCCGCCAAATCCAGACTTACTCCTTCTGTGAGATTTTTTCTTTTTTGCCATTTTCATAGCTCCTTGATAAAATTTATAAATGATTAATTAAAAAAAATTATTTCCTTTTTCCTTTATTTCCCGATATAGCAGGTGCCAGATAATAAACCCCAAATACGATAGCCAATATCCCAAGAAATGGCAGAAACATATTAGCAATCGGTTCGGCACAGTTTTCACCGGTACACGGCTCCTCAATAATTAGATAATTCGGAGGTCCTGATAAATTCGAACCTTTTAAAAAAGCATCTGGATTATTTGTGTACATTTTCCACCTTATTTCTTTACTACAAAATAAATTCCACCGACAAGCAAAACACCAAGCAAAGACCAATATTTCCAACTATCATTTGTATTTGCAGATAAGTTACTTTTACCGTTACAATTGCCACATCCGCAATCTCCAAGTCCTGACATGGAATAACCGCCTTCAGTCAATGCCTTTTGAATTTGGGTACAATCAATTTTATATTTGCTTGACTGCTCAACAGGTTTGCAAACTCTCGAAGTATATGGCACATCAAATGGAATATCTGCTTCGCTTGTTTGTGTCAGATTCACATACATCGGTATAACCGCATCAACTTCCACGCAATCACAGGGACAAGGTGTATTTTGCGAAGCAACTGTAGCAGTAGTGGCAAGTGCTGCACCTACTGCAGGAAGCTGTCCTAATCCCTTCATTTCCTGCAATTTTGTCTGAATTTGGGACATCACATTATTACAATCCCATGAATATTTCTTTGAAGCATCCCTGGGAGTACATTTCATTGTTCTTCCATTGACATTTACAGGAATCGAGCTATCGGTTTTATTTTTCGATAAATAAAACTTTTGGATTCCCTGCACATCATTACAATCACAAGGACAAGGTCCCGTTGGTGTATCAGGTACAGTTGTTCCGGGACAGGCTTCATCGCATTTAATCACTTTACCATTGCAAGGCTTCATACAATTTCCGTATTGGTCCGCAACACAAGGAGCAGAACAAGTTACCTTTCCGCCTCCTGAGCATGAAGGACATATTTTCATCCATTCATAAGTTTGAGTAGTACTAACTGAAAATAAACCATAATGACTGATAATTTGAGAAGGAGTATCAGAGTTCCACCAAGTGTTTGTATCGGGATTTAATGGATTTTCAGAGCTTGCCCATTTTTTTAATCCATAAATTCTCCGTAAATGATATTGAGTAGGAGTAGCGGGATTGCAAGGGGCTTCAACAATTTCCATTTCCTGAAATCCATTTCCATGTTTACCGAATTTTGCAACGAGTGGAGCCATCTGTCCTTCTGACGTTTTACCTTCACAAAGGCAAAATGAGAATTCTCCTGTATCCGTAACATAACCTATACGCTTGCTATTCCATGCTTTAATACCTTCCTGGTACACCCATTCAAGAAATGCAGCATTAAAAATTTGCAAAACAATGCTTGTTTTCATTTTTTCTGCATTTTGGAGGATATAAGTAAACCACTCCCTTGCATTATTGCAATTCACATCATGCCAGGTAGGTTCATCAGGTAAAACCCCTATGCCATGAATAGTACCACTTTGCGTTGTCTCTGCGGTTTCCTGCGGAAAATTACGAGGTCTTGCCGTTTTCCCCCGCCATGCGGCATACCTCAATTTTCCGGCACCAAGCCCACCAACATTGCCTGTTAAAAAATTTTCGGCTTCGATTGCATTTGTGTACATATTAAACCTTTTTTAAAATTTTCAATTATTAATTTTCAATGCTTTAATTATCAATTTTTAATTATTAATTATCAATTTTTAATTATTTTTACTCAACACTCAACACTTAACACTCAACACTTTTTTTTATAGCCATTCCGGATAAAAAATACGTCTCGGTTTCACCTTTTTTGATGCTACTTTCGGAACATTTGGATTCACTATCGGCACTTCCACAGGCCCCTCAATTTCCGGCTTTTGTATTATTAACGGTTCTTCAGGAAATATATCAGTTCCTCCCTGTTTTACAGTGTAAACCGATCCATTTGGAAAATTCACATCCATATCCGAAGTAAAATCCTGAGTTTTGAAAACCGGCTGAATGATGTTCGGATTCATAACCATCGGCTGAACCATCGGGGGATTTTCAACACTCCTCGATATATCATTTTGGGAATCAACATTGAAATTGATATTAATACCATTAGGACTGCAACAATCCTTATTTCTCATGCCTCTATTCTCAGGCTGTCTTGATTCTACTTCAGGACAATTTCCTCCGCAATCTACTTTTCTCGTGGAAACAACATTTCCAAGAAATTCATCAGGATTATTTGTGTACATTGACATTTTATTTCCCTTTTATAATTTTCAATTCAACACTCAACATTTAACATTCTTTAAAACTATTTTCCTCTATTTATTTCCATTTTTAACCAAATTCAACATAATTATGACTAAATATATCCGCAGGAATAACGTAGCTTCCCTTAACTTCTCCCTGAATGATATAAGCATATTCACCGACTAATTCAGAAGGAGTATTTGCAGGCAACACAAACCCTTTCACGCCTTTTTTCATATTTTGCTTTGCTTCCTCTATGAATGCAAGTAATTGTAATCTATTCAATGAATTTGGCATTGCTTTTTGTCCCTGGAATGTACTGGTTATTGCTTTTAATTCATTTGCATTAATATTTGTATTATTTACAAGAATTTGCATAGCACCAATGGAATTGGGAATTGCCGGAGCAATCTCATTATTAGCTGCGACATTTTGGACATATTGCCTTATTGGTGCGTGAAGTAATCCATTACCAACGGCTTCTGTTTGAGTTTTTATTTTATCATATTCATAAACCAAACCGGCAATCATTTCAGAATTTTTATAAGATTGTACTTGCTTTTCGACTTCATTAACCGGTAAACCGGAAAATTTTGCTAATCCCGAAATATCTTTTTTTGAAGCCATATTTACAATTTGAGAAATATCCGATTTGCCTGAAACCCCAAAAACATCAGCTATATCCTTGTAATTTCCAGTTAATACGGAATTATACATTTTCGAGCCGTCAGATGCCAATTTCTCCAAAATTTTTGTATCGAATCCCAATATTTTGGATGTGCCATTTTTTGAAGCCGGTGCCAAGGATGGAGCAAGAGAAATCGCAACTTCACCCAAATCTTTTAATGTTAAAATCCCTGTTTGTGCATACTTAAAAGCTATTCCTGTTAAAGATTTGAAAGCAGTACCTAATAAACCGGCGGATAATGGACCTATAAAAGCAGTTGCAATTAAAGCGGCAATTAAAATCAAATAAGCGGCATATTCTTCGAAAAATGTCGATAAAGTTATAATCTTGGTATCATTTTTGATATAAAGATAAGGAACAGGACTTTTTCCTTCCTGTTCACGCTGAAGCATCATATTACGCCATTGACCACCTTCACCAAGAAATTTCAAAGTATCAGCTTCAAGCGAACCACCGCCTGTATCTCTTGAAAATTGTGTTGCCTGACGCATTATAGTTTCTTTGCTAAAACCCATATTGAAAATTGAAGCACAAAGCATGGCTCTGAATGGTGAAGGAGATATGGGTTCTTCTCTTTCGATTTCTACAGTATCATCAGATTTATTATATGTAGGATTAGTTTTCCTAACATTATTTTTATATTCTTCAGAATAACTTGCCGGTGCATCTGCTACCTTAACACGTGTTTTTACTTTATGCGTCCCTGAGCAATTACATTCTCCATCAGGATTGCCGCCCATACAATCAGCGTAACCTATAATTATAGTATTTCCGGCTTTATCCGTGAGAATATGTGCAAGCCCATCATCCATAGCGGCTCTTGCATTTTCCATATCAAATAAAATGGAATAATGAGGCAATGCCTTTGCCTCGATATTATACAGATTTTCCCTTGCCTTATTTTTATCGGCACTAAAATTGAAAGATAATCCTACATTATCCTCAAGGGTAATCAGTTCCATTCCACCTTCAATATTTTCCATGCTTCCGGGCATTTTTTAAAAAATAATTCACAATTAATAATTAACAATTCACAATTAAATTTTCGATATTTTATTTGCTAATTTTTCCTTTTTCCCTTTTTGGGTTTTAACAATAAATAAAGAACTAAAAGCGAAGCCCCCCCGATTCCAACATAAAGCAGTGTATTCGACTTTTTCGGTTCTTCAGTAGTGGATGTTGGAGTTGGAGTTCCGCCAGATTCATTAGTGCCAGAACCCGTGTCCAAACCGATTGCTTTTTTACCTGCTTTTGACCATTTATCAACAGTATCAGATGCGGCAGATTTTAAATCGTTCCAGGCATCATCAAAAACCCCTTCGAGTTTATCCGCTTTCAAAAAAGCATCAGGATTGTTTGTGTACATTGACATATTTAACCTTTTATAAAATTTTCAATTATTAATTTTCAATCATTTAATTTAAAATTCAACACTCAAAACTCAAAACTTAACACTCAACACTTTTTCTATTTTCCCTTAAAAATAAAATACCCACCGATAACAGCAGCTACAATTATTGCGGGCCATCCCCATTTTGGCATAACAAATCCTGGAGATGTTGCATCTTTACGGGCAGTTGCCAAATCACAAATTTTCTTACCCAGAGCTGTTGCATATTTCTGATAAGCACTGGATGTTGTATCAGATATTTGCAATATTTCAGCCGCAGTCATATTTGTTGCCACTTCGACTGCTTTTTGAGTAATTTCCGCATCGGTTATTTGGCTAATATCAGCCGTACTGCAATATCCCTGAAGTACATTTCTTGCAATTCCCTTTGCCATATTGGTACTTAAATCAGGAATATCAATGGCACCAACACCCGGCACTTCATACCGTTGTTGAGCTTCATTATAAACTAATTCACTTAATCCATTGATTCCGCTTACAGGCTGTGTCAGGAAATCCTGAGCTTGTTCATTTGATACAAACATTGACATATTTAACCTTTCTAAAATTTTCAATTATTAATTTTCAATTTTCAATAAATTTTCAATGATTTAATTTAGAATTCAACACTTAACACTTAACACTCAACACTTTTTTATTTACCTTTCTGATTATTATAAATTTTTATTCCTAATATTACTACTGCAAGAATTACAAGCCCATAAAATATGTATTCAGGCAAAGTCTTTGCCTTGGCAACAACTCCGGCAGTACATATTTTTTCCATCAATGGCTTGATAATATTTTTTTTTGCAGTGTCAAATTTTCCCGAAAGTAATTCCGTTCCGGCAAGCAACAATACATCATTTGGCACAGTTGCGATATAATCATTAATAATTTTTGTAACTTCTGCATCAGTAAGTTCATCCCTCAAACCCTGCATCCCCTGTTGCATCGGATAACACACCATTGCAGCTCCCTGTTGTTGTTGCATCCGGGGACGGTAGTAAACCTGACGTTGACCGTAATAGGGCTGAATCGCCTGATTTTGAGGTATTATGTTATAAGTTTGGTCCATAATTTTATTAATTCATAATTCACAATTCACAATTCATAATTAAATTCTCTGAAATATTTATCTTCATCTTCATAATTCTCAATTTTCAATTCTCAATTTTTAAAAACATTTTTCTTGAACATTTTTTGCGAAGCTTTATTTATATAATCCTTAAATGCTTCACCTATTCCACGTTTGCAGAATTGCACTCCGACCTGAACAAGCTGGTCAGTCAATGGAGTTGTATTACCCTGGATTGCCTGCGACAAAATACTGATTCTTTGGGATGAGGATAATTTATTCCAATGGTCCTCAAATATTTGCTTTGCCTTAGCAGTGTCCAAAGCACCAAGCCCTTCTGATTCCATCGGTCCCGATTCATTCCCGAAGAAAGCCCCTATATCCGAACTATTTATATACATACTCATAGAAATTCATAATTAATAATTAACAATTCATAATTAAATTTTTTATTATTTCTTCTTACGTCTTTTACTTTTTTGCCATGCCCATTTACCGGAAGCATATTTACCTCCGACTAAATAAGCGGCTGTACCAACAAGTAAATATCCGATTACTCCACCGCCAAATAATGTCCCAAGTCCATTTGTTGCACTCAAAAATTTGTCCGGTTCATTTGTGTACATTTTCCACCTATCTATAAATTTTTCAATTATTAATTTTCAATTCAACACTCAACACTTAACACTTAACACTTAACACTCAACACTTAACACTTAACACTCAACACTTAACACTTCTTAGTGTTTCTTCTTCTTATCAGTTGCCTTCAGTACCACATAAGTAATCCCAAGAACAACTATAATTCCACCAAAAACAATCAATCCAGTGTTCGTTGAAGTTCCCTTCAACCCAGTTAATTGTTGGTTATTTCCATTTTCGCAACCGCATCCCATCTTATTTCCTCAAAGAATTTTTAATTATCAATAATTTAATTATTCACTATTCACTATTCACTATTCACTATTTTTATTTCCCTTTCTTCTTTCTTGTTACAAATTTGTAAGTGCCATAACCGGCAGCCGTAAGAATCAAAAGATTCAAAACCATCATTGCACTACCAAGCAACAAAGCAGTTTTTTGTGCTGAAGCATCCAATTTTGTATCAGTTTCTGCACTTAATCCCGTGATTGTGAATGGAAATTGATTATTCATAATATATTCCTAATATTTTTTAATTTTTATTCAAAATTCAACACTTAACACTTAACACTCAAAACTCAACACTTAACACTTAACACTCAACACTCAACACTCAACACTTAACACTTCTTAGTGTTTCCTTTTATTTTTCCATTTATCTTTTGTTAAAAATAATCCCACACCTCCGGCAAATATCAAACCTCCCAGAACAAACCACCATGTTTTACTTGCCGGTTTATGAATTAAGAATGCACAATCCTTGAAGTCATCAGGAGTTTTTCTTTCGCCATCCAAAATTCCATAATACATATTGTAGAGAACAGCTTTCACTAAATTGGAATCCTTACCCATGTCTTTCGATACGGCATCCTCAATTTCATATAATTTATTTTGATTTTGCTTTACCCTGTCGTAAAAATCAATTTTTTCTTCAGACAAAAGCCGAGCATAAGAATCCACAACAACAGCTTTCACAAATTCCATTTTGTAGCAGGGATTATTCAGGTCTGTACATCCCGCATTATAATTCACACGGTTGTAAATTTCTGTCAAACATTTATCCATTGCCATTATTTAACCCTTACCCTTCTTTTTCTTTGTGTTTGAATTTGTCTTTTTAAGCCATTTAATCCACGCATGGTTTTTTGTCTTTCATGTTCATTTTTATTTTTAATGACAAACCAGCCGGCAGTACCGAATGCTGTAGCTCCCAAAAAGAAATAAATCCATTTCGACATTTTCTTTTTTATTAAAATTTCGCAGTCTTTGAATACATCGTTGTTATTTTTCAGTCCATCCACAATACCATAATACATATTGTATAGAACCGCCTTAACTCTACCCGGCTCTTTTTCATTCAATTCTTTAGCAAGTATATTCTCAATTTCAGTAATTACATCTGCTCCGGCTTTTTCCCTGTCATAAGTTTTAATTTTACCATCCTGGAGCATTTTTGAGTATGTATTGATTACATTTGCGACATAATCATTAGAATAACAGGCTTTTTCGATACATCCTGAATTATAATTCACACGGGTATAAGTTTCTTTGATGCAAGCTGAGCTATCGGCTAATCCTGACATTCCTTTTATATTACTTTCCAAAAATTCGGTTTTACATTCACCGGAATTAATTTCGCACTGAGCTGACCTTTTTATTGGTTTTTTCTCCCAATTGAATATTTTTTTTACGGGGTCTGCAGGAATTTCCTTACCATCAATCATTAAAATCAAATAAACATGGGAAAAACCGGTATCAGGTTTCCAGTCAATTACTTTGAAAAATGTAGGGATGCGGAGAAAAATAGTTAAAGCGGCTAAAGATGTAGCCATATCATCGCAATCGCCTTCGTGGATTGAAGTTAGCAGTTTCGAGGGACGAACTACCACTTCTTTCGATTTTGCATTTTTTATTCCGGGAATCAATTTTTTCGCAAGCTCGTCATCATAGATATATTTAACCTTTTTAATAATATATTGAAATGCCTGTTTTGCACGGCACATTTTATCACCGCCGCAATTTCTTATGATTTCAGTACCGATTTTTCGAATAACATCACTTTGGGAATCCTCCTGGGCAAATTGCTGCATTTTCTCCAATGTCCTGAAGATTGCTTTGTCGCCTGTCCCTATGTATTCCCTTACGATTGGCATTATTTAGCTCCAGGTATAATTTGTTTCTTAGGCACCATACGATAGAGGTAAAGTCCTCCGACAGCCACACCGCCAAGTAACAGAACAGGCACAACCCATTTTGCAATATCCCATGAAATTTTAAATGCTTCCCCAAAATCCTGGATTGTACGATTTAAAGTACCTTCCCATCCACCGGAACCGGGAGGAAATGCCTGAATATTTTTATTTGCTTCGGCATTCAATGGATTCAGACATACATTTGATTTTAAATAACCGTCATTTGTTACTTTATATAACCACCACAGGATTGTTTGCACGCGTGGAAGATGTATTCCTGAATGTTCCGATACTGACTTTTCAATTTTTTCTATTGCATTTATATTATTTTTTCGGTCATAAATTGGGATTTGAACTGAGGCATTTTTACTTAAAACTAAATTTTGATAGGTATTTATAACTTTTTTAATTTCTGCCATTTCATAACAGGAAGGACTTGCGATTGCCTGTAACGGATTGAAAGTAATCAAGCCCCTGCAAGGATGCCTGGGTATCAATCCAAATACTTTTTCTTCAGCGTAATAATTAGCCATTGCCCAAACCCAACAGGCACATTGGTCGTATTCACTGAATACACCTCCCGATGTACATGTTGTAGCTGCATTTAATCCGGTATCGCCTAAACTCACTAAATTATTCTGCATATCTTTCCCTGAAATATAAAATTTCAAGACAAAAATATACTTATGGCACTATTATTGCAAGGAAATGGTTACTAAGACAGTTTTAGTTAAAGTTGAGAAATGTAAGATTGGCACTATTATTGCAAGGAATTTACTAAAAACATAGAAAAATCAGTATTTCTACTGAGAATCTGCTAAAAGCAGTTTTTCTGCATTTTTTAATAATAAATTATTGAATTGCCGCTTTAATTTGCGTTCATGGAGAATCCGCTTATGATGCTTTTTATAATATTTTTTTGAATGCCTGATTTGATTATCCGGATTCATTGCATATTTTGCCCTGCGAACTTCTTTGTCATCCATAGCTATCAAAAAAAAATATATATTACACTGCAAAGCAAATTAAAGAAATAATTAATAATTAACAATTCATAATTAATAATTGTGGATAAAAAAAATTGCACCGGCTTTGTGGGACCGATGCAATCGAACAAAAACAAAATGAAGCAGATGAAATAATCAATACAAATATAAGAAAATAATTGATAATTCACAAATTATTTTCTTTCATCAGTAAAATCGCTTTTATCGCAATACAAAGTTTTATGGCAAAGGGACAATACTATTCGTGCAGGAACAGGGAATTTAGCTGTAGTTATAGGATATTGAGCATCGGAACTTAAATCTGAAGAAGTTGCTTTTATTTCCTCAAGTTTCACTGGTTCACCAAACAAAGCACACCAGTCGCCACAACTCTTAGGATTGTCAGACCTATTTTCTGATTGCCATGTTCTGAATGGACAAAATTTTTGTTTAAAAATTAGAAAACCTTCATTAATTTCTTTTATAGAAACCTGCAAATATCCTTCGGAATCAATTTTTATCTTCATTTCTTTTCTCCGGTTTGTTTGTAAATTAATTTAATCCCATTTGAGTGATAAAAGAATCATCAATAAAAGGTTCTAATCTTGATTGATTAATTATTATTATTAATTCCTGATTAATTTTCAGCCCGTTTTTTTTGTAATATTCTTCAACTATTTTAATCGTTGCATCAACTTGAATTTTAGATATTTCTTTTGCTATCCTAATAATAATTTCTTCTACTTTCATTTCTTTTCTCTGGTTTGGTTTGATAATATAACGGATATACCCAGTAAAATAAACGAAGTTTGTAATTCTTGTTGCCAAAAATATACCATTGAAGCAATAAATAATATTATTGCTACTACTATTGTTAAAATAAGCTGTATCTTCATTTCTTTTCTCCTTGTTTATAATTGATAATTTCTTTCATCACTTCTAAATATTTAGTAGGATTGCCATAAAATAGGTTTTTCAATCCTTCGTAAAAAGTTATAATTTTTTCATGTGTTTCAAATATTTCTTTCGGTAAATGAAATGTGTATTCCTGTTTGTAATTCCATTGTATCTTTTCGCCTGTTCTGTAAAACTCAATTAAAGCCTTCATTATAGTTCTGGATTTATCCGCACAACAAACCCTGCCCTCTTTGTGTTCTATCATTTTTTCAAAATGGGATTCTATAAACCGTGAACGCATTAAAAGAAAAACAACATCATTATCATTGCAGATTTTTGTTTTAATAAATGCTTCCAATACATTCTCATAATCATAGATTAATGAAAAATAGAAATCCTGATAATCTTTAATTTCTTTTACAGGTTTTTCTTGGATTAACTTCTCGAACAATTCAATATTTTCTTTTGAAACAGAATCTAAAATACTACCAATTACTCCTTTTATAGCAGTGTTAACTTTTCCCATTATTTCTTTTCTCCTGTATGTGAATTAATTTCATAATTCTTTTACTCATTTTTTTAAATCTTAAACCTTCGACCCAAGTTTTATTTATTTTTCGTTGTTTTGCTCTTTGTCTATCTAAGCCTTTGCCGAAATTTAGTTCTTTCACGAACTTCCTTTTTTATAATACTCAATAATTATTTTTGCAACTTCTTCTGTGAGGTTGTCGGAATGATGAAATTGCTTTTGTCCTTTTGGATAAGTCTTTATCTGTCCGCAATGGTTGTTATAAACATCAATAGTAACAGGTATTGGACTTACCCTCAGCAACTCACTAAGTGTGGGTGCGGGGTAATGCTCTGGATAAGGCAAATGATGTTCTTTTAAATAATCTATATTTGCTTTTATTTCTTTACCCTCATTTTCAAATATTACTTTTTCCGTCTCAATCTGCAAATACTTTGTCAGTGTTTTACTGGTTTCAAATGTTGGTGTTTCAATGCTCATAATTATACCCTTTCAATATGAATACTTGCTAAATCTTCAAGTTTAATATTATTGATTTTTAGTTCCTTATTAACTACTTTCAAAATCTTGCTTGGTTTAACATCAAAATTAAATGGATAAGGAGTTACTCCTCGCTTATACTCAATTTGAACTTTATATTTTTGTTTCACTCCACCTCCATCATTGTTGGTGTTGCGTTGCGGATTTTTTCACCTATACAATCATTTGGATAAAATTCATCATAAACTTTTTTAGAAGCCTCACCCTTATCATTAAGTGCGGTCTGGAGCATCTCTGTTGCGTTTTCAATGGTAATATATTCGCCACTATCTTTATAGTCTTCGGATGCTACCTGAATGTAAACAAGCTGTTTGTATTCATTAATCATATACTCAATATATTTGTCTTGCTCTGTCATAACCCCTCCAGTTGTTTTATTTTATCGATTAAATTATCTCTTTGAATAAGTAATGATACTTCTTTAAATTTATCGGTCAACCAGCTCCAACTCTTTTTATATTCCTCTTCCATAAAATCGAATATTTCAATTTGTTTATCAGCTAATTCAATCTTTTTAAGGTCAAGTTCGGATTTGATTAGTGGGCGGATTTGCTCTAATTTTTCCAACATCAATAATTCGTCTTGAAAAGAATGGTCTTCCTGCCGGATTTCATCTAACAACTCTATTATTTCATCGATTATCATACTGTTCCCTTTTCTTAATATAAATCCTCCGAAAACAATGTGTCGTCTTTCATTGTTTCTTTATAAACTTGTCCCATTTTACGAGCTAATCTCATAGCTTCTTCTCTGTCTAAAAATCTGTTATTAGAAGTTAAAAATCCTTGTTTGCATAATTTTTTATCAATGTGAAATTTAGAAATAATTTCAAAGATGCAACAATGCCTATGCCCTGAAATTACAAATCCATTTGTTAAATTAATTGGCTGGTCAATATATATTTGATTGTCATTTACCCAAATCGCCGCACATAAAATAATTTCTTCTTTTTGTTTATGTGGTAATTCTTTAACTATTTTTATCGTCCCAACATCTACTCTCGGAGTAGTAGTTGTTGTTATACCCATATTATTCATCATACTATTTCCTTTCGGATTTGTTTGAGTAAATTGATTTTACTACTTAATTTTTCTCTTCGATACCAATTGTATTGAAAGTTATCATCTTCAGAATGGTTCTCATTAATCCATTTAGTCAATAACCTGTGTTCTTTTGATAACTCTGCAATCTTCCCATCAATTATTTCCAATATTTGCTCTCTCTGTGCATTATTCTACCCAAGTCGCCTGTCAATCCAGTGCAGTTGCCTCTCAATTCAGAGCAGTTGCCTGTCAATCCAGGATTATTCCCGTTAATTATTATACCATCTTTATAATAGTATAAATAATTTTCGATTCTCGTTAAACACGCCATCTCATCACCCCTTTTAAATTGTAAAATTGCCATTATCAAATTCTTTTATTAATTCTATTTTCATAAATCACCAATTTCAAAATCTGGCTTAGTTAATTCCAAATGTTTTTTATGACATTCAAAAACAAACATTCTTAATTCCCGTTCTTTTGACCCTGATGGAAATTCATTAATATTATTATCAAAGTCAGCATCCCACTCGGCTACTGTCCTGTCAAAACAACCAAGTCCTATTTTTCCTTCTTTTTTCTTGTAATCCCAATAAGAATATGAATTATATTTATATCCGTTAATTATTGATAACGGGGATAATTTTATACTGACACCCTTAGCTATACTGACACCCTCAGCTATACTGACACCCTTAGCTATACTGACACCCTCAGCTATCCTGACACCCTTAGCTATCCTGACACCCTCAGCTATACTGACATACTCAGCTATCCTGACACCCTCAGCTATACTGATATCCTTAGCTATCCTGACACCCTCAGCTATACTGACACCCTTAGCTATACTGACATACTCAGCTATCCTGACACCCTTAGCTATACTGACATACTTAGCTATCCTGACATACTCAGCTATACTGACACCCTCAGCTATACTGACACCCTTAGCTATACTGACATACTCAGCTATACTGATGTATCTCATTTCTAAATCTTCTGTTGTAGGATTTTCAAATAATTCCCATCCGTTATCTTTCTTTAAATAAATATTTTTGTAATTCATTTTGTTTCTCCTTAATTAAAAAATCCAGGTAGAACCTTCATGCAACTCTATCTTAGGTTAGCACTCTTTGATAGAATATGCTAAGCATCTACCCGGAATAACCTATTTTACCATTTTCCCTGCTCTGATGTTTTCATAAATCACCTTTTTAGCTCTTTATTTATGATAAAATTTTTCTAATTTAATTTTCGTGATATCCTCAAGTGCAATAAAGAGATTTTCTATTTCGGGATTCCTCCAGCAATAATCAACATAATCGAAAGGTTTATCCTTATCTAGATAATGATGTTTATTGGCTTCTATGTGTATATCTAATGCCTTCTTGGTAAAAAAGACTTGTTTGATTTCATCAATTTCTAAATAATAAATTTTTATAATATTTTCTTTTTTTTCGGCTATTTCATCAATTTTCTCTTCAGGATATAATTCTTTATTTGAATAATTTTCATCTGGATATCTTTCTGAAAGATAGAATCTTAATTCATCTATATTTTCATAATTTCCCTCAAAATCATTTCTATCATGGTAAAAAAATAATTCCTCATCTTCGCATCCCGGATAAACACCAACCCTTTGTTTCACCCGAATCTGATACATAATAGGCAAGCTTGTAGCCCTATTATCCTGACTATTATATTCAGTCATAAATTCAGTTAAGAATTTATAATTTTCCTCACTAATTTCAATTTGCATTTTTTATAGCCCTTTCTATTTATTTAATCAAAAATTGCTAATCCTTATTTTTAAAGAATCCGGGTAGAACCTTTTTGCAACTCTATCTTAGGTTAGCACTCTTTGACAAAGTATGCTAAGCATCTACCCGGAAAATTAAATATATATCCACAATTGTTAATTTTTAATTGTTAATTATTAATTGAATAAATTACCACTTTCCCGCTTCATGTTCAAGCATCCAGCTACGCAACTGTGAATAACACAAAGTCCCTACAAGGACTGCCTCAGCTTGCTTTTGGGCTGAATCTGTCGGGTCTAAATACTTCATACATTTATTTAAAATTCCTACAACTTTATCGGCTTTGGCAAGAGTACCGCCAAAAAATCCATCTATTATATCATTTTTTCTCATTTTTGTAATTTCTTTTTCTAACCAGGTCATCAGGGCTTTTGTATCGGGTATATTTGCAGTATTATCCCATTCTGCTTTTATGTCATAATCAATCGAATAATGCTTTATTTTTAATAATTTTCCTTTTATAATAAATTCCGGTTCACGCAGTTCAAAGTCAAATTCAAGATGAATTATATTTGATTTCGGGTCCCGTTCTGCATTAACAATATACATTGAATATTCCTCGCCAAACTCTACAACTTCCGCCCATCCGGAATTTTCAATATTTGCTTTTAATCCGGCTTTAGCCCCGGCATTTGCAAATTTTTCAATTAACTCCGTTTTCACATCAAACTTATAATTTCCTGTTGGGTCAGCCGATTGCGGCTCAACCGGATTATCCTTTGTGCATGATGCAAACACAAAGAAAAGTGCAATAAATAAAACATAAAACTTTTTCATAAAATCTCCTTAAAAAAAATAAAACAAAAATTAATATGGTACAACTATATATTTAATATTTTTTTCGTCCAATAAATCAGCTAATGATTTCTTAGGGCAATAATTTTCATCTTTATGATATTTTTCGTCAGTAATACTAATATCAATTATTCCACGATTAATAATATAAAATTTATGAGCCACCACAAAGTTCATATCTCTAGGGAACATATCTTCAATTTGGCAACTTTTATCATCAGATGGGGCATCGTCACTAAGAAATATAGGAATATCATCCCCTACGTTTGGATTTATATTATTCATAGAAAAGAATTTGCTTGTTTCAGGTAGATAAATACTATCACTCCCATAATCCTCAAATGATACCCTAATATTCATAAAATCTCCTTTAAAAATAAGTAAAACAAAAATTATCAATTATCAATTATCAATTTAAAATTATTCTTCTTTGCCTTTGAGTAATTTAATATTTGGCATAGTTATTTCCATATATCTCTTTCTTTCATCCTTATCATTCGCAATTAGAGTAATAACTCTTATATATTGCCCGCTTTCAATACGAGCTGAAATTTCTCTATCCCGCTGAAATGTCATACCAATTTTAGCCTGTTGAATTTTTTTATCAAAAATTTCAGATTTAGTTTTTTCAACATCCAAGTTTAAAACATCAAGAATAATCTTTTCTGTTTTTTCTTTAATTTGTTGATTAATTTCAGTTTCTTTTTTCATTTAACTTCCTCGAATTTATTAATAAAAAATCTACCAAATTCAGGACGGAAACCGCCAATTCCATAGAGTAATCCTCCATTTGCTAATGCCTGATTAATAAACTCAGGGGGGATACCGTTATAAATAATCAATTCACCATCTGAAATCCATTGTTTAATTATAGGTCTATAACTTTGAACCATTGTAAACTTTCCTCCGGAACCCTGTCTTTTAACATTATGAACTTCTATTCCATCATGTACGGTAATTCCAATTTTATCCTTTGCTTTAAATTTAAGAGGAAATAAATCCTCGATTGAAAACAAAGAGCTGCGAATAGACATCCGGTTTTTAGCACCTTCCAACTTTTTCCCTAAATCCCTTGAACCTTCCCTGATACATGCTTTCAACATCATAAAAGGAATACAAATTTCGCCATCGCTATTTCGATACAGTTTATTTTCTGCATCTTTTAAATAATCTGCGGCAGTTTTTAATTTATCATTCCCTGTTGGTTTATCAAATAATATCGGACAAGCACCTTCAATTTGGAACCTAACTTTTTTTAATAATTCCATAATAAGAAATCTCCTTAAATTATAAAAAAAACACTATATCAAACCAAACCACACCAAACCTCACCACACAATACCCTACCTTACGACACAACACTATAATACATATTTTTTCTTTATCATTATTTTATTTAATTTTAAAAAAAACCAAACCTCACCCCACCTTACCTCACCCAACATAACCGAATCATACCGTACCGAACTATAATTTACTATTTTTATATTTTTTATTTATTGTTTAACATTAAAAACTTAATTATTCTTATTTATATCTCTTTCACAAAATCTTTCAATGCCACCTGATATATTTTTCTTTCATTTTTTTCTTGAGAAATTAATTTATTATAAGCTGACTTATCGAATATTTCAAGAATAGCATTTTCGCATAATTCAATTAATTTTTCCGGTTTAACTGCATCGAGTTCAACTTGCCCTAATCCTGCCCAATTTGCAGTTCTTGTATCTGTGTTTTTTGTTGGGGCATGAGGTAATTTCCATTCAATTACTTGATTTTCCATCAATGCAATTCTTTTAACATTTATATCGTAAATTCCAAATTTTTCAATATTCTCTTTAATACTTCGTGGAATATCCTCTCCTGATGGGTCATAATCTCCGAAATAAATAATAATTGGTATCTTACCAAGACTGACTGCATCTCCAAATCTTTTTTGTGCATTATTAAGAAAAGTCAAACTGGGATACCCCTTACAAGCCCCCAATGCAATATTCCATTTATTACAAATATTTTGGAAAATACCTTGCAATGCTTTTTTTTCAATAAAAATTTCAGGATAATATATCTGATTTTCCCATAAATTCTTACGGTAACTATTCATCCAATTTTTAATTTGCTCTTTTGCATCTTCAATTTGAATTTCAACATTTGTTTCTTCATATTGAGTTTCACCTACCATTTCTCTATCAAGGTCTGAGAATTGCTCAAAAGCTATTTGCCCCCCCCACCGGGCATCAATCATAGCGTTGATGGTACGTTTATAATGTTGTATATCATTAATCATCCCAATGCTAACTAACTGATAATGCAAAGCACGTAAAGTCAATATGCCATATCCATATTGATTACAAATATTAATTGCATTATCAATAATCCACTTTTTTGTAAATAAATCTTTCATAATTATTTATATTCATTTGCTTTTTTGACATCCTGGTTATACTGTAATTCAGTTAATTCTTCGATTGCCTGTTTTTCCGCTTCCATCCTTGGTAGATTGCCTTCGTATTCCTTGATTGCGGCTCTTTCCTCGAATCTTTCACGGTCCATCCAGAAAGGAATATCGGTTTTAAATTCACAATTCATAATTCACAATTCATAATTAATTATTTTATTCCTTGTAATAATTCAACAATTTCTTTATGCCCGTTTTGCGATGCCCATTGCAAAGCTAAATCATTATCGGCATGAATATCCGCACCGGACTTGATTAATAATTCAACAATTTCTTTATGCCCGTTAGCCGATGCCCATCGCAAAGCATAATCATTATTGGCATGAATATCCGCACCGGATTTAATTAATTCATCTATAACTTTTACTGTTATTTTCCGCCTTTTGCCGAAGATTACACTGTGTGCCTTCCATTTCTCAGGCTTTTTTGGATTTTTATAAATAGGTTCACCGTCAGGCAGGCTCACCTTTCGAATCCAATAATTATCAGTCAAAAAAGCAAATATGTCTTTTTGTGCAAAATAAATACCTCCAGGTTCGCAATCTCCCTTTGGATTGAAAGGAAGTACATCAATATTAAGTCCATCATGGTATTGTAATCCATTATGGTTTTCTTCTTTGTTTGTAAATTTGTAATAATTCATTTTATTTTATTCCTTTTAATAATTCGACAATTTCTTTATGCCCGTTTTCCGCTGCCCATCGCAAAGCATAATCATTACCGGCATGAATATCTGCACCGGATTTAATTAATAATTCAACAATTTCTTTATGCCCGTGTCCCGATGCCCATTGCAAAGCATAATCATTATCGGCATGAATATCTGCACCGGATTTAATTAATAATTCAACAATTTCTTTATGCCCGTGTCCCGATGCCCATCGCAAAGCATAATCATTATCAGCATGAATATCTGCACCGGATTTAATTAATTCATCTATAACTTTTACTGTTATTTTCCGCCTTTTGCCGAAGATTACACTGTGTGCCTTCCATTTCTCAGGCTTTTTTGGATTTTTATAAATAGGTTCACCGTCAGGCAGGCTCACCTTTCGAATCCAATAATTATCAATCAAAAAAGCGAATATGTCTTTTTGAGCAAAATAAATACCACCGGGTTCACAATCTCCCTTTGGGTTGAAAGGAAGTACATCAATATTAAGTCCATCATGGTATTGTAATCCATTATGTTTTTCTTTTTTGTTTGTAAATTTGTAATAATCCATTTTATTTGCCTTTAATTAAATTTCCAAACTATAATTTGTTCCCTTTTCTAATTGGTCAGGGTCTAAATGATAACGTGCAACACGTTTTTTCTTACCATTTCTACTTGGAACCAACACATCTTCTGTAATAATTTTATATCCTTCTTTTCTTAAATTATAAATTATTGCACCAAGACGCAATGAACCAAATTCTTTTAATGCCTGTAATGGTGTGAGGTATCTACCTTGCCTTAGCACTGCAAAAACTTCTTCTTTTTGTGTCGGATTATTACTTTTCTGAAACATTTTCAAACTCCTCAAATTTATACTTTTCAATTTCAGGATTTTCTGCATGGACTACTGAAACAAGAATTTCTCTTTTTTCATTCTCATCGAGCCAGGCACGGAGCCTTTCATTCAAGGCATGGAAACCATTTACAATTTCCCTCAGTTCTTCATTTTGCTTTGTCATTTTTTTTACCTCAGTATAAATTGCCAGAAGAAATAAATAAAAAAGAAGCATATAAATAGCCGAAATGCCTCTTTGCCGATTCTGTCAAGTATTTTTTTCATAATTGCCTCATTTGTGATTTTATAGTTGAAACTACATTTTCTGAATAAAATATTTTCCCTTCGGACCAGATGAAGTCTTTTTCTTCAATTAAAATTGGTTCATGTTCTTTGCCATGACGGTCTATATAACCCTGCCTGTACTGAAAGAGCCTTTGCCGGCTGCATCCCGTCATATTTATTATATCTCTTGTTCTGAAATTAAATTCCATTTATTTTTCCTTTTTAATTAATTTCTAAAACAAAATTACGGAAAAGGTTTTTACCTGTCAAGAACTTTATTTTTATTTTGAAAATAGTTTGGCATAAAATTTGTATTACTATGCCAAAATTGAATAAATAAGAAAATATTCATTAAAAATATATATTTATTTGGCACGGAAATTGATTAAATACGATTTATCAACAACTTATAAAAATTGTTAGGTTTTGCTAAAATTTTCACTAAAAATTTTATTTGGAAATTAACATATTTCAGAAGTATTTTTGCTTTGCAGTTTAAAATCAATTCAAAATTAAAATAAGGTGAAATATGGATGTAGAAAATAACGAACAAATAACAACAACGCCACAGGACACTCCTGATATTAATCAAAATGATGAATTTGAGACATTTTTTCGGAAAATTCATAGGTTAACTCCCGACTTGCAGGAGCAGATGAAAGTTGAGAAGGAATATTTCCATTCAAATCAAATTCATTTTTTCAATAAAGCATTAAGTTTATATAAAGATTTGCTCGAATTACTAAAGCATCTCGAATACGGTACAATCCAAGAACGGTTAGAATCAAGCAGGCAACGAAAAATCGAGCAAATCAATACAGATATTAATAAATTTTTGCATCCGATTTATCCCCCCGGCACTGGAACAAAGCAGAAGATGGCTGAAATTGATAGTTTTTGCGAATATAACATCAATGCACTTAAAGAAGAATTAAAACAGGCAACAAAAATGTTTGATTCATTTATTGAAATTGCAGGAATATTTGAGCAAATTATGGAATTAGAAAAAGAAGCATTAGTAAGGCTCAACAGGCAGATTCTACACAGGCAGACGGAAAAGTAGTTTCAATCAATTAATTTAGTTAACAAAAAAAATGATTAAAGAAGGCAATATAATAAATTCCGAAAAGTGTTGCGGAATTATCGAATACAAGCAAAATGGCAGAAAGAAAATCAAAGGATGCAAGAATAGAAATTTTAAAATTGTATATGTATTCAAGCCTGAGCCAAACGAAAGAATTTATCTAAATGGAAATACCATGCTACAATTGAAATGTACGAAATGCGGGAAATCATTTTGGAAAACCATCAATAATAAAATTTTAGAAAAATATGCCGAGACAGAGCAGGAACACAATCCCATGGTTCAAGCATGATTGCGAGCCGGGCAGGACTATACCGATAATCGAAAAGATTTATCAAAATGACGGCTACAGTCTGATGTGGAAATTATTGGAATTTTTGGGAAAATCAGAAAATCATTATATTGATATGAACAAATCAATCAATATTCAATTTCTGTGCGAACGTGCATATTTAAGCCAGGATAGATTATTGGAAATTTTAGATAAATTTGCAGAATTGGATTTTATAGATGCGAAATTATGGGAAGAAAAAATAATATGGAGTGAAAATTTTGTTTTACGATTGAAAGAATTTTATACAAAATTAAAAAAGCCCCTTCCTGAAAGACCGACAATAAAAGCAATAACAAATTCCATGCCAAATTTATCTTCTACTGCAAATAATAATAATTTGGCTAATCTTAACCACCCCGAAATAGGGGATTCTATCCCCGAAATAGGGGATTCTATCCCCGAAATAGGGGATTCTATCCCCGAAATAGGGGATTCTATCCCCGAAATAGGGGATTCTATCCCCGAAATAGGGGATAAAACGGGAATAAATCTGCCCCCCCTACAACCCCCCCTTATTAAAAATAAGATTAAGAATATAGAATTAGATATAGAGAGAGAGAAAGAAAAGAAAGAAAAAGAAAGAAAAGAAAGCTCTCTCTCACAAAATAATTTTATTTTTTCAAAAGAAAATATTATAAAAATTTTAAATAATAATCCCAAAATTAAAAATGGTGAAATAAATGCAATTACAGAAAATTATATTGCAAATCGAAAACAATGGCAAATTAATTACAAATCAAGTTTTTTTTGTACATCAAAGGGAATTGAAATTCAAACTGAAGAAGCCTTAGAACTTGACCTGGAGTTATGGGTAAACCGGGAAATAAGAGATTTTAGAAAAAATAATAAGGGAAAAAATGGAACAGTCAGTGAACGATACGACAAACTCAGTTACACACGCTAAGATTTTTGAATTTGTCAGGAAGTGTGCAAAGAATTTACACTTGCTACAAGGCATAGAAACGTCTTCAGAGAGCATAATGGAGATTACTGACTATCTTGTAGCTAATAGACCGGATATTCTTATTAATGCCGAGATAATCCTCAAGGCGATGCCTTTTGGAAACTTTGCCTATAAACGTCAAATGACAATCGAGGATTTTTCTATTACACCGGAAAAAACTGCAAAACTAAAGCAGGCAGGTGAAACATGGTACAGTAATAATCAAATGCAAAATCTTATTGAAAATATCCTTTCTCAAAAAATAAAAGAATTGCAATATAAGATTGAATTACTCGAAGAAGAAATCAGGGAATGGGAATTCAAGTGGACCACACAGCCGGAAATCGAAACTAAACTTGGATGGAAAGAATTCAATGAATACTTACATGAACTGATGGATAAAAATTCGGATTTAGAAAAAAGTATTCAAATTTTAACAAATGGTGTGAAAGCAACAGAGAAAATTGTTGTAAATCTTAAAAATAAGTTCTTTGAAGCAAAAAATGAGCCAGAAAAATTAATAAAAATCTTAGAAAAATTGTTTAGTGAAGTATAAATACTTGATAAATAAGCAATAAAACGTATTAAATTTTAGTTGAATTAATTTAAAGTTTGTTAAATCTCGCTAAATATTAAAATTTTACTTGGAATTTATAAATATTTTATATATTTTTCAAAAAATGAAAAAATGATATTTGAAGATTGTAGATTTTAAAATAAAATTATAATTATGGAAAAAGCCAAAGAAGAGATACCTGTTAGCCAGGAAAATTTGGAGATGACAAACGATGAATTTAAGTTTATCAGGAAAAAATTGAAGATTTCACAAAAGGATATTGTGTTTTTAAGCAAATCACTTTCAGCAGAGAGTATATCGAGTTTGGAACGGGAGAAATTTGTAAATCCCGCTATGGTTTACCCGTTATTGTCCGGTGCTTATGCTCCACGTGTGGTAGTTGACAAGCTGAGGAGTGAATGGAGAGAATCGAAAGGGACTAAAAATGATTAAAAAATTATTTAGTTTTGTAAAGAGCCATGAGAAAACATTCAGGTCCCGAAAATTCGCTTCCATCCGAATAATGCAGAATAATTCTGAAATAATGCAAACAAATTACACACAGGAACAAATCAATCAGTTTGTTGACGAGGCTTCGGGAAAAGAAATTAAGAGAGGAATCATCTGGGAGCTTGCTTGTAATATTATTAATACATATCCAAAGCTCAGGACTTTTCAACCAATCAAAATTGTGTGCGACACAAAAGTTGGTGTATTGCCTGTTCCTTATGAGTTACCGGTTGCATTTTCGGATATAACAAAATTAATGCAGGAATGCCATCATTTAAAGAGGTCTTTGGAATGAAATTTTTTCAATATTTTGATTTAGGAATGCCTCTCGAGGAGGTTAAGAGTGTTTACAAGGATTTATGCAAGCAGTATCATCCTGATGCAAGCGGCACTAATACAAACCATAAGCAAAGCGAATTAAATTCGGAATATGCCGCAGTCTGTGCTTTTAATGAATACCGGATGGGATTCGATGAATTTTATGCAAAGGTGATGGAAGATGCACTGAAGCAATGCGGCGAATCGGGAATGGGAAGTATGGGAGGTCCTGTCGGCGGCTTTATTAAAATGGCAGAAAAGCCACTTTCTAACCTCGCTGACATAACAAGCAACGTTACAGAGCTATTCCGTATGGCTTTCCCGCCAAAGCCGGTAAAACGTAAAACAAAGCAAACAAAGACAAGGAAAGCTAATTATGAATGATTTATTTCAAATTGAGGGAATGTCCTGTCATATTGTTTATGGAGAATTAGGGATTACTATTCGTCCTACACAGATACTATATGATGCAAAAACAAAGAATGTTCTTGTCGAAATTATTTTAAAAGATATAGAATTTGAGCATTTGAAACAAAAGATAATTCCTCCTGAAGTAAAAGAAAAAATAATATTATCACAGGAAATGGTAAAAACCATCCAGGAAAAAGTAGAAAAATTAAAAAATGATGTTATTGAAAATAAAATGGTGGATTGAAAAATGGATAAAAATATTATAAAGATAAATTCAATAGAAAATATTGAAAAGATTTTAAAAGAAAAACAACTTGATAATTCTCCTTTCAGTGAATTAATTTTATTGGAAATTTTAAAAGAATTAAAAATTATTTCGGAGAATATCAAGTATATACAATCCAATATACTAGATGAAACGTATGGAGATTGTTGAGCATATAATTATGGCAAAAATTTTATATACAATCGGCTGGAACAGGGAGAAAAACATTGGGGTTTATTACAATGATTTTATGAATCGGCTGAATAATGATGAATATGGATGCATTACGGATGGAGATGCTATTTTTACAACAGATTTTTGGGGAAACCAGTTTGAAGATATAGTAGAAAGGCATCCTGAATGTGGTCTTTTCGTGCCGATGGCAAATAGAATCGGATGCGTAGTTCAGCGTGAGCCGGAAGCTGAAATGCTTGGTGATGATATGACTGAACATAGAAATTTAGGATTAACTCTTTATATTGAAAAATATTCTGAAATTGAGGATATTTCAGATATTCCGGGAATTGATATTGGTGGTGTCCTGATGCTCATTTCTAAGAAATTATGGCAAAAAGCAGGAGGTTTCAAAGCAACCGGAATCCTGGGAGTTGATAATGATTTTCACTGGAGGGTGAAGGCAATGTATGAAAAAGTTTATTTGATGAAGGGAGTTTATTTATATCACTGGTATCGTGGCGGAATGCAGGTAAATAAAAGTCATTTATTGTGAAAGCGGGATTAATTATGAGCTGTAATTATAATGATATTTGGTGTAATAATAATGGTGAGAAAATAATAGAAATTCCTATGGAAATAACTCTTGCAAATTTATCACCAGAATCAAAATATGATTGGCTGACACAGAAATTGCTTGATTATGTCAGGGATGCAAAAAGCGAAAAAGATGCGGTGGAAAATATAAAATTAATTATTGCAGAATATAAAAATCAAATGAGTTTGAAAGAAACTTTTAAATTATTTATTAAAAAATTAATGAAATGAAAATTTATTAAAAATCGAAAATTGAAAATTTTAAATTCTTTGAGGTTAGATTCATGGTCGAGACAAAACAAGTCGAAAGCGAACAAAAAATATTTAATGCAAATATTAGTTTGACGCATGAAGGATATGCTGAGGTTACCTGTCCTGAATGTGGCAGACGATATACTTTGAAATGGGTGAAAAACGGGAGATGCTTCCAATGCCCATTTTGCCATTCAAAAATTATTATAAATATAAAGGAGAACTGAAAATGCCTGATACCATGCCTGTAACTAATATTGTTGGAAGAATTGTATTCGGTGAATATGATTTAATAAATGATTGTACATTCGAATATGATTACAAAAATGACCGGATTTTGTGCGTTGTGAATATTAATAACGAACAATATGGACATCTTGGGCAAAATCTGGGGACTGTATCTAAATTTGAGAAAGAACCAAAAACTTCTGGTTTGCCTTCAAATGATGAAGATGGGCTTTTTAAAAAAAATACAGATTATATCATTATTTCTGAATTACCCCAAGAAGAACAAGAACCATTTAAGAAATGGCTTATTGTCCACTCAGTGCCTGATATTAAATCGGGATGGATAGGAACTGCCGTAAGTTGTGTGTGGGTTGAGGATTATGAAAGCTGGAAAAAGGAAGTTCAAATAATAAATGAAGATATTTTATTTGGAAATTCTATGAAAAATATAAAATTGATATAGTAAAAAGAAGCATTTTTAAAAAATGAGGAATAAAAAATGAATGTAGCAATTATTACGGCAAATATCGGTGGTATTGATGAAGTTAAACCATTCCCAGGACAACATAAACTTGAAGAAGTTCACCAGGATTATTTCTGCATAGAAGAACATCAACTTAGGGAGGTATTAAAAAAGGAAGGGCTTGGTTCAGCTAATGACCGGCTTGCGAGCAGATGTCCAAAATTTATGGCCCACAAATTATTACCTGGTTATGATGTTTATATTTGGTTAGATGCCCGTGTTTATGTTGTTGATAAAGATTTTACCGGCTTTATGCTTGATAATCTCGAAGAGGTGAAAATAGCATTGCATCCGGACAGGCAAACAATCGGTGAGGAAACTGAGCATATCCTTGAAAGATTAAAAAATAATGATGAATATTTATTGCCTCGAATGAATATCGAGGATATTGAGAAACAAAAGGCTGTAATTGGTGAAAAATCTGATTTACCGATTTATTGCCTGCGTGTATTCTCCCGGATTAATTCAGAAAAAGTAAATGAATTTTATGAAAAAATTTGGCAACATTGCCTGGATTATGGTGATTATGACCAATTGATGTGGGCTTATGAATGTGATAGAATGGGAATCAAAGTGAATACTTATATTGAAACGGGTAATCCATATTATAAAATTGATAAGCATAAAATTTTAAAATAAAGGAGGTTCTTATGTGGATTTATATTTTTATAGGTATAGTTGTTATTTCTTGGATTGCTTATTTTACCATTAATTATATGTGGTTAAATAAATCAAGTTTCTATTACGATAGTTTTTGGGTTTGTCTGATTTCTATTATTTTTTCAATTTTGTTGTTGTTAGTTTTATTGAGCTATTGTATTAGTCGAATAAAAATAAATGCTGATATTCAGAGTTATTTTCAATTAAAGAAAACAATTGAAATCGCAAGAGTGGATAATAAAAATTATGAAAATGCAAATTTAATTACTACGATTATTGAAATTAATACAAATTTAGTTCAATTGAAATATTATAATAAAAATTGGTTTTTTGACCCTTTTGTTCCTGATGAAGTTGATTCTTTAAAATTTATAAAATAAAATAAGGATTTTTATGAAAAAAATAATTTATACTGCAATTACCGGTGATTATGATAAGCTCATCGAACAGCCGAAGCAGGAAGGATGGGATTATATCTGCTTTACGGATAATCCGGATTTAAAATCGGATTTATGGGATATTAGAGTTGTTGAATGGAATGAAAAAAAGTGCCGTGAAATAAAAATCCTTCCTCATAAATTTTTGCCTGAGCATGCTCTTTCGATTTGGCTCGATGGGAATCTGAAAATTAACTGCAATCCTGATAAATTTCTTACGATGGATTATTGTGTGATGCATCATCCCTGGCGAAAAAATATAAGCGAAGAAGCCGAAAATTGTGTATGGCTGCAAAAAGATAATTCTGATATTATTATGAAGCAAGTCAGTGATTATAAAGCGGAATTGGGTGATTTTCAGGGATTATTTGCAACCGGAGTGATTATCCGTAAAAATACTGAAGAAAATCAAAAATTTGATGAATTGTGGTGGAATGAAGTTGAAAAATATTCAAGAAGGGACCAAATCAGCTTTGCCTATTGCATTGAAAAATATAAATTTGAATGCAAAACTTTTAAATTTCTCGAAGGATTTATGCGGATGGAGCATAAGCCCAAATACCAGTTTATTACTGCCTGTTCGGATAAAATAAAACTTGAAAATTTATTAAAATCCAGAGTTTTTCGGACACAACCATTGAAAGTCATCGAAAATTATCATAATATCTGCAATGCTTACAATCAATCAGGGACTTTTAAAACTTATAAGATTTATATAAATCCAAATATTATTTTGTTTGATAATTTTGAAATTTGGCTTGAAAAAGGAATTGACAAAGTTAATGAAATTAATCCCGGATGGGGAGTTATCGGCTTCACGGGGGCAGTCCCGAATGGTGAAAATTCTGAAAAATATGGTAATTTCACAGATACTTCGATATTATTTGCTCCGGCTCTTCCATATCCGTTCCAAGTCCAAACTGTTGCGGATTATCTGTTTATTACAAAGGATAGCTGGGGATTCGATGAGCAGATTCCCGGAGATTATTTTTATGCATCTGATATTTGTCTGCAGGCAGCGGCTTTCGGTATGCGAAATTATATAATCGAATTGCCAGAAATTACAATAAAGCATGAGCAAGCTTTTGATTTGCGAGAAATAGAAAATTGCAAGGAATATCTTCGAAAGAAGTGGTGGACTAAAACAATAGCATTTTGTGATATTATTTAATTGGAGGATTTATGTTTATAAGTAAAAAAGATTTGAACCGAATTAAAACGGAGGTAGAAGTTCTTCAAGAGGATTCAGGAGGTATCGCCACAGAGTTATATACATCTATATGGGATGGCATTAAAGATTCGAGAATGAAAATAAATATGCTTATGGACTATCTCAATTTGGAAATCACAAAAGAACCGGAGAAAAAATATATACGGAAGAAAGTAAAAGAGGTACAGAAAAAATCATGATTAAAGATTTAATTGTGAATTGTTAATTATTAATTGTTAATTAAGAAAATGATTTTTCAACAAAAAATAATAAAATTCAGGGACAGGGAACTTTCTAATCTGCATCCGGGACAGGAAGCCTACAAACCGGCTATCTGGTTTATCTATTTTATTGTATGTGGAACAATCCTGATGCTTGAAGCAATGGGGATGCAATATGCGTGGAATAATTGGCTAACAATAATCATGCCAAAATTACCGCATTTCGATTATCTTGAAATGCTTTCTTTTAAAATATTTTTTGAGGTTTTTAGGTGAAATATGAATAAAAAATTAAAATTTCGTGCATGGATTCCTGAATTGAAACTGATGCTATATGGCTTCGCACTTTATCCCGATGGAATGATTGGAATTGGTTCAGAAGATTTTGAAGAACAATTAAAAAAAGTAAATCCTGGTTTTTATATTGATTGGAATGATAATTGCATCCGGCTAAAACGCAGTGGACAAGCTACTGATGAGCATATTCTGAATATTCTCACCGGTGAGGATTGGATTTGGCTTGAAGATGTTGTAGATATAATGCAATATATTTATCAAAGTGAAGGTAAAAAAGATGTTTATGAAAAAGATTATGTTTTTGATATTTCAATGCAGAAAAATATTTTAATTCAGGATGATTTTACTATAGCCGCTTATAAAAATATAGATAGTTATCAAATAAATGAACCAATTGGAAATATATTTCAAAATCCTGAATTATTGGAGGAAAAGTGATGAAAAAGGATAAAAAAGGAAGAAAAAGGAAGAAAAAGGATAAATATTTAAGAACAAGGATTAACGATTTTTGATTTTAAAAATTTTAAAATTTAACTATTAAAAATTCATTAAAAATTGAAAATTATAAATTATAAATTGAGGAAATTATGATAGTACATGACGAACCGTTAAGTTTTTATGTGGATTTAATTAATTCCGGTAAAAATTTTAAATTCCTAAAATTCGGAGATGGGGAATTTTATTGTATCAGGGGAAGCGAATTCAAGAGTAAGGAATTTGAGGTTACACCTGAAATTATCTCTGATTACCGGCAAATAATCAATAACCTGAGGCCACATCATTTGAATGCATTACAGCCATTGGTTACAAGAACACCTGAGCTGCATCACTTGGTCCCTCCGGGAATCGAATGGTATAATGCAGATGTTTTTCATAAGGCTTCGATTGCCGGTGAATTGGAACCGTTTTTCGATTGCCTGCAGGAAAAAAATGTTGTCCTGGTTTGCAATGAATATATGTCCGGTGTAGCGAAATATTTTGCAAACTGCCACCATCAAATCATTATAAGGGATAAAAATTGCTATCCTGATAAAGATTACGTAATGAGCCAGGTAGAAGAATTCCAGGTTGATACGGTCTTCTTGCTTTCGGCTTCGGTCCTGTCGGAATATATAATCTACCATTCCCGTGAGGATTGCACTTTTATTGATGCAGGAAGCATATTTGAGCCGTTCATGGGCAGGCAAATCCGCAGTTATCATCACAAAATGAGTGAAGAAACAATCAAGAAAAATTTAGGTAAATATTATGATAAATTTTAAGGAGGAATAGAATGAAAAAAATTATTTTATTTTTGATTTTAAAATTAGGGATATTATCTATTTCCTGCCAGTCTGATGATTGCAGCAGAATTGAAAATATGCGAAATAAAGTTGGATATATCTTGACAGATGATGCAATTTCATTATTGCAGAAACATGGTAGTATTTATAAGATGTACGAAAATAAATGTATAGAATATAAAGTATTAATGTTAGAGAAAGATGGGTATAACTCTTATGGCTTTTTTAAAATTGATTCAAATAATAAATTAATAGAATATAGAAATTCAAGATATTATTAAAATTATGGCAAAAAGTGTTAAATATTTGATTACGGGTGGAACTGGCTTCCTCGGTGAGGCATTAGTCGAAAGATTGTATGATTCGGCTGATTTAAGGATTTTAGCCAGGGATGAAGGAAATTTATTAAAATTAAAGCAAAAATTTCCTAAAATTGAAATTTTAACGGGTGATGTAAGCGATGCCCGTTCTGTTCGGGATGCCTGCCAGGGGATTGCAGGTATTTTCCATCTTGCTGCATTTAAGCACATAATATGGGCGGAATCTCAAGTCCGTGAATGTATCAATACGAATGTTTCCGGC
>Ga0208957_1000507_pt1 | contig 30854 bp, 37 predicted proteins | sample RifOxyA1_FD_184029 | JGI IMG/M metagenome (GOLD analysis project Ga0208957, IMG submission 184029) | Groundwater microbial communities from Rifle, Colorado - Rifle Oxygen_injection A1 (SPAdes) | ecosystem: Environmental > Aquatic > Deep subsurface > Groundwater | place: Rifle, Colorado, United... | reverse complement strand
CGGGGGGAAATCAGTGGAACGCGCTTCGCGCGTCCCACCAAAAAGTCGGTGTTTTGTCTGAAACTCGGATTCTGGAGCCGAGGAGAGGATTTGAACCTCCGGTCTGCTGTTTACAAAACAGCTGCTTTACCGCTAAGCTACCTCGGCAATTACACTAATCTACACCTTTTTTGTTGTCTTGAGAACTGTCCTCATAAACATCATGAATTTCCCCATTTCCCTTTTCGATATTGGACATATTTTTGAAAAATTCCGAGATGCCATCCGGCTTTTTCAATAGTCTTGAATCACGCATACTAACGACGTATTGCTCTCTTTTTTTCTTTAGAAAAATTACTGATCTGTTAAGAGATTTTTTGTAATATATAGGGAGTTGTTTATGTATGAGAAACGAAATTTGTTCTTTGCCTTCGGAATACAGGCGGACCACTCGGTGATAAATTTTGCGAATATGGATATTTCCTTTTGAAATTAGAGTTAAGATAAAAAAATCTTTTTTCTGTTTCTCCTCCCGTTTCTTGGTGATGAGCAGTAGTACGATTGCCAGGCCGGAAATACCAAAAATAGCAATAGATGTCATGATGCGACAATTTCTTAATATTAACTTATGGAGAAACGAACAAATCGTCCGATCTCGGTTCGTTCTCCAAATTTTTGCACGGCGTTATTGATAAGATCGCCTATTTTTTGTCCGGCATCTTTAATAAATGGTTGTTCCAAAAGAAGAGTTACATCTATCGGGTTCATCGCTGCGATGTGCATAGCAATATCTTTGGCCACTGATTTAAATTCCGGATTTTTAGCCACAAAGTCTGTCTCACACAATAATTCTAACATTACTCCGACTGTTTCACCTGAGTGAATATAAGCGATAACTACACCCGCCCCAAGATTCCGACCGCTTTTCTTTTGGGCAATTTCTGCTCCTCTTTTTTTAAGTAACGCTATGGCTTGGTCCTTATCACCCCCTGCTTCTTCAAGCGCCTTTCGGCATTCCATAATAGAGAGACCGGTCTCTTCGCGCAGAGTTTTAATTTCTTCCGTACTAATCATCTTTGTTTTTTTAACTTGCTTTTACCGATTCTTTTGCTGCCGCTTCTTTCTTCGCAACAAGACCTCTTTTATATGCAACGACTAATTCTCGAAGAATAAAAGCAATGCTTTGTCTCGAGGAATCGTTGCCGGGGATGGGATACTCCAATTCATAGAGATTATTGTCGGAACCGGCTAGGGCGATAATGGGGATATGCACTTTACGCGCCTCAGCCACTGCCGTGTATTCTTTTTTGGGATCAACGATTACGATAAATTTTGGCAGAGACCTCAATTGAGAAAGTCCGCCGAAATAATTGGTAAGTTTTTCAATTTTACGATCGAAGAGTAAGTGTTCTTTCTTGGTGTATTTACCAAGCTCGCCCCTGTCTCTTTGATCAACGAGTTCTTCCAGTCGGGCAATGCGTTTCTTAATTTCAGCGAAGTTTGAGAGTGTGCCCCCAATCCAGCGGCCAGCAACATAGGGCATCTCAAGTTCCGAAGCGGCTTTTTTAACAGCATCTCTCGCCTCGCTTTTACCGCCTACCCACAAGGCCATCGCCCCCTCCGTGCCCTTCTCTTCTATAAATTTAAGCGCTCTTTCAAGTGTTTGTTTAGTCTTTTCTAAATCAAAAATCTCAAAATTATTTTTGGAACCGAAAATGAAAGGCTTAACCGACGGATGCCTGCGGGATTTTATAAAGCCAAAGTGAGCTCCGACAGAAAAAAGGTTCTCAACCATGGTGTCTTTGGTATTTTTTATGGTATGATTTATTTTTTCCACAGCCGCCTTAGTTTAACAGAAAGACCAGTTTTATACAACAGACTTATTATCTGTCTGTGCAGACAGATGTTCTTTCGTGGCATTTAAGATGGGGTCAATTTCTCCTTTAAAAATTTTTTCAACGTTATGCCATGATTTTTTGATACGGTGGTCGGTTATCCGATCTTGAAGAATATTGTAGGTTCGAATTTTTTCCGAACGGTCGGCAGTACCAATCTGAGTTTTTCTATTAAGAGAATGTTTAAGCGCTTCCTCTTCGTCTTTCTTGGCTTCAAGTTTAGCGGAAAGAATACTCATGGCCTTCTCGCGATTCTTAAGCTGACTTCGCTCGGCAGTGGAACGCACTTCAATACCTGTGGGTTTATGGACAATTCTTACCGCCGTTTCCACTTTATTGACATTCTGTCCGCCGGCGCCTCCAGAACGAGAAAATTCTATCTGCAAATCAGCCGGTTTTATTTCTATTTTTGTTTTTTTGCGAATTGGAAGTATGGCCACCGAAGCGGTAGAGGTGTGTACTCTCCCCATTTTCTCAGTCGACGGTATTCTTTGAATGCGATGCACTCCCGTTTCAAAACAAAGTTTCTCGTAAACTCCCTCGCCTTTGATTTCTATAGCCGCTTCTTTGTATCCACCCAGAGCACTGATAGATTCATAAAGTACCCTTGCGCTCCAATTTCTAAGGTTTGCGTAGAGAATATACATACTGGCCAATTTCTTGGCAAAGAGGGCCGCTTCTTCCCCACCGGCACCGGCACGCACTTCTAAAATAATTTCGTTTGGAAATTCTTTTGTTTCAACGTTTTCTTTTTTTTTCCACTCTTGCCAATCCATTATTTCTTAGCTTTGCTCTGTTTCTGTTTGAAACGTTCAACTCGGCCAGCGGTGTCAAGGGTTCGTATCTCTCCAGTATAGAATGGATGAGTAGCGGAAGATATTTCCACTCGAAAGACCGGGTATTCCTTTTTATCCGACTTAGCTTTGGCGGTCTCTTTGGTTGCTACCGTGGACGGTATGATAAACTCTGTACCATCAGAATTGTCGATAAAAAGCACCGGCCGATAATTTTTGGGATGTATCTCTTTTTTCACTTAACCCTCATTCTATCAGAAAATCAGAGACTTTGCAAGAAATCAATATCTCTTTGGATAGCGGCTGCTTTTGACATCACGCTATTACCATAACTTAATCCGACATTAGCACCACCATTGCCGTAACAAGTTTTACCAGAATAATATCGACAGGCGGCTGTTCGTTGGTCGGTGTAAGGATCTCCGGTAGTGCCTAAAAGTTCTTTCAAAAAAATAGCCATAGCCATAATTGCGTCTTGGGGATCCCATGGGTTAGGTATTGTCTTATCGATCGCATCTGCAATCTTTTCAACCATTAGATTCCAAGTTGAAGGAATGAATTGCGCCGGACCCATCGCACCGCCAAAGCCAAAAGTTGAAGAGACGGGACAGGAAACTCTTGTCTCAAGAGGATTGCGGCCCAAATTTTTTAAAATTGATTGCAGGGGCGGTAGGTCGCGTGCTGGATGAATACCGTTACTAAAAATGTTGCCGTTATTAACGCTTTTTGTTTCCCCACTTGTAAGGTTAGTAATAACGCATGAACCGACATTGGCGCCTAAATTAGATTCTTGTTGAAGGATGGCGAGGATGAGAGAAGGTTTTACGCCGGTTTTAGACCTAGCCGCTTCGGCGTACTGAAGTGCCGTGCCGAAAGGGATAGCGACGGAATCTCGCAGGGGAAAGAGGGCGGCTTTAATTTGGGCCGCCTTAGCCTGTCGATCGGCCAGTACCTGGGCATAGGTTTTTTCTTTAGTTTGGTTTATGGCCAAAAGGGTTTTCTTCTCCGCTTGGTTTATTTCCACTTCTTTTTTAGATGCCTCAAGAGATGCTCGAGCGGCTGCCTCTGCTTCCCTTTTTTTATTCAGAGTCGCTTTTTGGGCTTCAGTTAGATTTCTTACGGTTCTTAATTCAGTAAATAAATCAGCCAAGGCCCGCTCAGTGGAAGCGTATGTATCTATATCTACGAAAAATTCGGACAGGTTTTTGTCGCTGAACATTGCCTCCACCAGTGAATAGGAGTTAATGTCATTTGTCTTGCGGAGGATATCGGCGATGGCCTTTTTACCGTTTGTGATACGAGTGTTAAGAATGGAAATTTCCGATTGTTTAATCGCAATGTCTTTAGTCAGGTTCGCAATGGCGATATTTTTGCCTTTAATATTAGCCTGAGCGGCTTTAATCTTGGCAGTCAAAGCGGCGATATCGGTGGCAAATGAGGCGCTATCCCTTTTAGCTCTATTAAGTGTTTCTGTCCATTCGGCAATCTCTTTATCGCATGCTTCCAATTCTCGTTCAAGTTGGGCGCGGCTTTTACCCGCAATTTGATCAGTACAAACAGACTCTTGCGCCCAAATTACCATGGGAAAAAACTCTGGCAAAACAATAACTAGAAATATTAAGAACTTAAGCATTACTGTTACCAAACGTTTAATTATTGAGTATCGGATACTTTTTCTGTTTCTTCTTTTTTTTCTTCCTCTTTGCCTTTCTTTTCAACTTCGATTGTTGAGAGATCTGCCGGCGCGACCTCCTCCTCTTTTTCCTCACGAGGTGCCGAGATGGTTGCCACCACCTCTTTCGGATTAGCCAGTAGGGTTACTCCTTTGGGTAAAATAATATCTTCGGCAAGAATTTGGTCGCCGAAGTTTATCAAGACACTCACATCCACTTTAATATTATGGGGTAAATCTTTAGGCATGGCCTCTATCTTCAATTCGTGCAGAACTTTGACAAACATACCCCCAAGATCTTTTACTGCTGGAGCGACTCCAATGAATTCGAGTGGTAATTCCACTGCTACTTTATGATCTTTTTCAAAGACGTAAAAATCTGCGTGGCGAGGGGTACTGGTAATAGGGTCTAAATCTACGTCTTGAATCAGACTTTCCTTTATACCTTCAGGTGTTTCTAGGGTAACTATGCTGGATGCTCCCGCTTCTTTCCAGACCTTCAAAAAATCAATTTTGGGAACGGAAATCGCGGTAGATGCTTCTTTTTTACCATAAAAGACTGCGGGGATTTTTCCCGTTTTTCTGATTGCTTCTGGCCTAATATGGACATCCCGTTTTTCTACCTTCAAAGTAAGCATCTTGTCATTCTACTCAATTATGATGTGAGATTCAAGATACTCTAGGGTGCCATAGACTTTCTTGCCGGGGTTAAAGATATTGAGAGGGTCGAAGATTTCTTTGGTTTTTTTAAATAATTCTAATATTTCTAGACTATACATTTTGCTTAAATAGGGTGTACGAATAATGCCGTCATTATGTTCAGCTGAAATTGAACCTTTAAACTTGGCGACTAAATCATAGAATTTGTCGGACACGGCGACAACCTTAGCGCGTTCGCTTGCTTTTTTTAGATCCATAAGTGGAATAATGTGGAAGTTTCCATTACCGGCGTGACCGGCGATGTTTGCCACTATTCCGTTATCCTTTAATATTTTAAGTGCCCTCGGCAAAAACTCTGGTATTTTCTCAACCGCAATACAGAAATCGTCCACAAACGGAGCGGTTCTTTTATCACCTACGTGTTGACGTAAAAGATTGAAAGATTCTCTGCGCATGACCCAGAACTTATTCTCTTCCGAGTCCTTCTCTATGATTCTGTGCCAAACGTTGAATGGTTTTATCGCCTCAATAATTTTCTGAACCTTAGTTTTTACCTCTTCATCCGTATTTTCCGCCACTTCTGCCAAAATAACCAACTTGGGCAAACCAAACATTCTTGCGCCAATTAAGGCTTCAGGGATAAATTTCAGGGCAAATGAAAAGAAATTACTATTGGCCCTTTTGGCAATCTCCGGCATAAAACGAATCCCGAGTTTAAGTGTCTCATCATCAAACGTTTCCAGACTCTCCGGACCATATGGCAAGATCGCATTTACCACTTGAGGTAATTCATTCCAAGACTGGAAGAAAAGCGCTATCATATCATGGTAAGCTTTTTCCGGAATTAATTTTATTTTTGCTTCGGTTATTATACCGAGCGTACCCTGCGAGCCAACTATAAGTTTATTAAGATCAAAAATTTCTCCATTCCAAATATTCCAAAGATAATATCCCGCAGAATTTTTTGATACTTTAGGCTTTGCCTGATCTAAAATCTCTCTATTTTTTTCTATTAATTCAAACAAGCTTTTATAAATATTACCCTCAAAATCTTCCTGCGCCATTTTTACTTCAAGCTCTGTTTGGTTGAGTGGTTTAATCGAATATTCTTTGCCATCAGAGAAGATTATTTTGGATTCTAAAACATAATTTTCCATCTTACCGTATCGCAAAGTTCTTTCGCCCGCGCAATTATTAGAAATCATGCCGCCTAAAGCGCAGAGATTCTTGGATGCTGGAAAACACGGAAGAATTAAACCTTTAGCCAGTGTTTGTTTCTCGAAATCCCGATAGAAAACCCCGGGTTGAATGGCAACACTTTCCCCGATTATTTCATCAGCATGATTCATATGTTGGGACACATCGGCGATAATTGATTCGTTTAGTGGTCCGCCCGTCATGTCTGAACCGGCAGCCCTTACGGTCACCGAGTGACCGGGATTTTCCCCTATCCATTTAACCAATGTCTTAAGGTCATCTGTATCCTTGGGAAATACCACAAGTCTGGGTTTAACTTCAAAGAGGCTCGCGTCTCGTGAGTATTTTTTAAGTGTTATCTCGTCATCATAAACTTCCCCTTTAAAAAATTTTCTGATTTCTTCCGCTAATCTCATAGTTTATTGAAAAGTTTAAGTCGGTCACGAACTACCTTCTTCATCTCCTCTACTCCTTTTGCTAAGAATTTATAAGGCGCTATTTCGTCAGATTTAAGTCCCTCTTCCACTCCAGCTTTGTAGGCGAGTCTAATTTCTGTATTTATATGAACAATTCTAATGCCAGCATTTATGGCGGAGAGAATATCTACGTCGCTGTTGCCAGAGGCACCGTGGAGAACTAGGGGCACGTTAACGACATCTGCAATGGCCTTGATGCGTTCTATGTTTAAATTTGGTTCCCCTCCTTTGACCATGCCGTGGATATTGCCAACTGAGGGTGCAAATGTATCTATTCCAGTCTCTTCGATAAACTTTTTGGCATCTTCTGGTTTGGTTTGCATCTCTAGAGATACACCTTCTGGAATACTTTCTAAAACTTTTGAAGACTGGCCTATGAATCCAAGTTCCGCCTCTACTACAACACCACTTCCTTTAGATTTTGCATAAGATACACATTCATGAGTTATGGCTACATTTTCCTCAAGAGATTTGGCTGCACCGTCTATGATAACTGCATCAAATCCGGCATCTATTGCCAACTTAACCTTCTCTACCGAATAGGTGTGATCTGCATTCAGAAATACTGGCAAGCCCCTTGCCCTCTCTGCCTTAACTAGAGCTACAACTTCTGAAATACCAATGAAATCTCTCTCCCCCTCTGAAACCCCGATGATGACCGGAACATTGAGTTTCTTTGCTTCTTCAACCACAGCCTTGAAGCCTTCCGAATCAGATATATTAAAGTGTCCCAAGGCAACCCGTTCTTCTTCCGCCCAAGTTAGGTATTCCCTTAAAGTTTTCATTACGATAATTATATCATGGTAGAATTATTCCTATGCATGACTTTGTAGCTATTGGCGATACTGTCACAGATGCTTTCATCAAACTTCATGAGGCCAGAGTAAACTGTGATATTGATCGGGAAAATTGCACCATTACTTTGGCTTTTGGCGAAAAGATTCCTTACGAATCGGTTGAAGTGGTTCGTGCTGTAGGCAATTGCGCCAATGCCGCTGTCGTCGCCTCTCGTCTGGGGCTTATGCCTGCCTTAGTATCGGATTTGGGAGATGATCAAAATGGCAAAGAATGTCTGGAAAGTTTGGAGAAAAACAAGGTGGATAAAATTTTTATAAAAATTCATCCCGGCAAAGAAACAAATTATCATTACGTCTTATGGTACGAAGATGATCGCACTATCTTGGTCAAGCATCATGAATACGAACGGATCTTTCCTGACGTGGGAGAACCAAAATGGCTTTATCTGACTTCTCTAGGAGGCGATACTTGGGAGTATCACGAACAAATCAAGAAATATCTCAAGAGTCATCCCAAAATTCGATTGGCTTTCCAACCCGGCACCTTTCAAATACAACTTGGTCCCGAAACCCTAAAAGATATTTATGCCGCTACGGATATTTTTTTCTGTAACGTCGGAGAAGCTGAAAAGATTCTTGGTCTAAATACTCTCGGAGTAAATGAACTTCTCAAACGTATTCACGCTCTTGGGCCCAAAATAGTGATTATCACTGAGGGTACCAAGGGTGCCCGTGTTTTTGACGGAAAAAATTTCTACTTCCAACCGCCGTATCCGGATCCCAAGCCTCCATATGAACGTACTGGCGCTGGCGATGCTTTCGCCTCAACGACCGTAGTGGCTTTAGCCCTCGAGAAGGATCTACCAACCGCTCTGGCTTGGGGGGCGATTAACTCAATGTCAGTCGTTCAGCAAGTCGGCGCCCAAAAAGGTCTTCTCACTCGCTCGCAAATTGAAGAATATCTTAAGGATGCCCCTGCTAATTTTCTGGCCAAGAGATTAGATTGAAGCTACTGTTTCAAGATTTTTGTCACTGCTTTAATGATACTTTCCGTATCCATGCCGTAGTGTTTGATAAGTTCATCCGGAGTGCCTGACTGGCCGAATTGGTCATCTACTCCGATGAATTTCATTGGCACGGGAAAATTTTTGACCAAACACTCCGCTACGGCCGAACCCATACCGCCACTGATCTGATGTTCTTCTACGGTCACAATTCTCCCAGTTTTTTTAGCAAGTTCTATAATGGCCTTTTCGTCCAAAGGTTTAATAGTTGAGAGATTCATCACTTCCACTTCAATTCCCTTCCCCTCGAGTTCCTTGGTGGCAAGTAATGCTTTATGAAGCAGGGCCCCGGTAGCCACAATACCCACTTGAGGTTTTGTGGATTGCCAGTATATTTGAGCCTTTCCTATCTCAAACGGTGTTGTTCCGGTTGTTATAATAGGAGTCTTTTCCCGCGCGAGACGAATATAAACCGGTGTCCCGGTATCGACGCTCGCAAGTGTGGCCTTCTTGGCTTCAATGGCATCGCAGGGGGAAACAACTACCATACGTGGAATGACTCGGGTAATGGCTATATCTTCTATTGCTTGATGGGTGCCGCCATCCGGTCCGACGGAAATTCCGGCGTGCGAGCCGGCAATTTTGACAGGTTGGTTGTTATAACAAATAGTAGTGCGAATTTGTTCCCAATTTCGGCCGGGAGAAAACATGGCATAAGAACTGATAAACGGAATCTTGCCCATAGCCGCAAGTCCCGACGCCACGGAAGCCAGATTTTGTTCGGCCACTCCCATTTCAATCAATCTTTCCGGAAATTTCTTGGCAAAAAGATCCATTTTTGTGGATTCCGTTAAATCAGCGCAGAGTCCAACAACTTGCAGATTCTCCTCCCCCGCCTCTAAAAGTCCCTCGCCAAATCCTTGACGAATAGGGATCTGTTCGACTTTTTCATCGAACATTTTTGTATTTAATTTTAAATCCGGATTTATTGGCATATTATTTCGTAAATTTAAAAGTGGAGAGAAGAATATTAAACACATTAATCGTATCATCTTGAACCGGCCGTAAAGTAAAAAGAACTGCTCCGCCGTTTGGGTGAAGCACTTTTAGATTTGCTATATAATCCCCCCATTTAGTTGGTATGCCCAGATCAATAAATGTGGCAATATTATCTACCACCCTCGGTTCGCAACGCTTTGAATCATCTTGATATGCTTCGCAATAAGAAACGCCCATTAGATTTAAGCCTTGCGGAGTTAAATACCTCACTATAATGACATACTGACTTATATTACCGGGTTCCTCTTTACCGGGTTTCTCTTTAACCAGGGTAAGGTCTGCCTCGTAGTTTTCCATCTCGCCAGGTCCCAAACTAAGCCTCCACTCTTTAGGATACTGAAATTCATAACCAAATTTTTCGTTGCGGTAGGTTTGCCAAGTGGATGTATCAATTTTTGTACCAAAGGACGTTGATGGCGATATGCGTTCGGCATTTTTCGGCCCCGCATTAAACAGCATCAAAAATGCTTTAAAATAGTTCTTGCAATTTACATTGTCAACACCCGGAAATACTTCTTGCGGAGATTTTGATACTGAACTAATTGGGTCGGCGGTTTCGCAATAAGAGCGAAAAACTAAAAAATATGTTCCAGCCGATACCGCCAATGCTATTACGATTATAATTATGAGCCGTTTATTCATGTTCACTCTTTATTTTACCGCCAAGTGTTCTTAATTCATTGATGGCCATTCGCTTTTCTTCTTTATTAGGTGGTTTGCCGTGCCAGCGATAATCCCGCTCAAATTCCTTTACTCCTTTACCCGCAATAGTATGGGCAATGATGACAGTCGGTTTGCCAAATATTGCCTTGGCTGTTTCGAAAGCGTCGGCAATTTCTTCCATATTATGCCCATCTATTTCAATGACGTGCCAGTTCCAAGCGCGCCACTTGTCTGATAAGGATTCAAGGGGCATCACATCTTCTGTATACCCATCTATCTGGATGTTATTTCTATCCACTACAGCGACAAGATTGTGGAGCTTTTCTTTCCCAGCGAGCATGGCCGCTTCCCAAGTTTGACCGCATTCCAGTTCTCCATCCGAAAGAAGGGCGTAGATACGCCTATTACTTGTCAGACCATGATCAATTTTGTCAGCGAGCGCCATGCCGACAGCTTGCGAAAGTCCGGAACCGAGAGGACCTGAACTAGTCTCTAACATTGATAAAAAGTCTCGATGTGGATGTCCCTGCAGGCGTGAGCCGAACTTTCTAAGCGTCTTCAGTTCTTTTATCGGAAAATATCCGGCGTGAGCCATCGTCGAATAAAGCACCGGACAAATATGACCGTTAGAAAGCACTAATCTGTCTCTCTCCGGCCAAGCCGGTTCTTTGGGGTTGTGTTTAAGAGTATGAAAAAAAAGTACAGTGAAAATGTCAGCCATATCTAAGGGTCCCGCGGTGTGCCCAGAACCAGCATCCTCAAGAATGTCAATAATACTGATACGAATATCATTTGCCTTTTGCTCTAAAAATTTTATCTTGTTGTCATTTAGATTGTCCATATATAAAGAATATATTAAATTAGAAATTCAGTATAAAGTTCTATGATTCCTAAAATTATTAAAATCAAATTAATATATAGAAAAAGTCTAAATCCCTGACTTGCTTCCTTATGTTGTTTATATGCCACAAACGTGTAGATTGAAAATATTATCCAGAGAACAGTTAAAATAATCAAAAAAACATAAAGACCTATAGCATATGCCAACCCCCCCAATCCAATATCAGGGGGTAAGAAGATATACACAACAGTAAAACTCGTAACTATAGCTACAATAAATAACCCTGTTATCTTTAAAAATTCTATTACGTAATGTTTCTTAGGAATCGCACTTTCTGAAATACCCCGCTTTTCTTTTCTAAACAGATGTATTAATTGAAACAAAATCCAGACCACAAAGCATATTACAAAAAAAACTCCGATAAACTTTACTATCAATAGTTGAGGTAATATTTCATAAGTATTCTTGGCCATACCTCTTGTGTTTATACGGAAATAGTAAAACCCTCTTACTGTGACTAATGCCGCCGTAATAAATCCGATAGTAAACATATAAACCCATTCTTTTTTTGTCATATAATTTTTAACTACTCTAATTTTTTTTCAGTGATTTCCATAGTTCTTGAAAGCCAGACCCTACAATCAATCTATTCGCGCCAGCATTTTGAAGCGCCTGGTAGTTTGTGGTATTAATGCCACCGTCAACACTTATTAATATTTGCGGAAATTTTTCTTTCACCTCCCTTATTCTATCAAAAATTCGCTCGTCTAGCGAATGTCCTTGCTTACCTATCTGGGCAATAGACATAAGATGAATAAAATCTATTTGAGAAATAAGTGGAAATATTTTTTCGATAGGGACGTCAAGTTCTACGCCTAGACCAATTTCCGTCCCTATCAACTTGGAGGCTCGGCTTCCAAGTGAGTGGAGGATAATTCTTTTGGCTCCCCTTTTTACCCATTTATCAATAATTTGACCTGGTTCCTTAACCATCAAGTGCGCTTCAAAATCTCTGCCTATGCCTATATTGGTCCAGATATCTATTTCGAGCACATCTATATGTACAAACTCTATTTCTTGTGGTATATCGGCAAGTTTTAATTTCAAATTAGAAACGTCAGTAGCAAGTATGGCTGGAATAATTTCACCCATGAATACGATCCATTTTAGCGATACGCCGTTTATATTTCTCCGTGTTTTTAAACGGAGTATTGAGCCATTCTTTAACAGCTTCTTGCATCTCCGTTTCGGTGATAAATCTCGCGCCTAGTGAAAGTATGTTGGCATCATTATCTGCCCGGGAAATCTTGATGATAGATTCGTTTTCTTCTTTCACTACGCATTGCCCTTGACCGTAATAGACCGTAGCACGGACGTTTCTAAACTTGTTTGCCGCCATACCTTCCCCTTGACCGGAACCGCCCAACACAATCCCCCTAACTTCGTTAGGATGCATAGATACCTCGCGAGCTACCGGAATGATGAAATCCGGATAATCATCTTCTTCGTTGTATTCAAATGGACCCTTATCTTCTACTTCATGTCCAAGTTCTTTGAGATATTGAATAAGCTTATCCTTAAGCCCAAACCCCGCGTGATCCGATCCGATATAGATTTTCATATTATTTATATTCGGATAATTTTTCCTTCAATTCTGGAATACGAGTTTGTATTGTTTCCCAGATTACATCAATATCCAGATTAAAATAGGCATGCACAGTTTTATCTCTGAAGCCCATTATCTTTTTCCAAGGTACATCTATTTTAGATTTTGTCTCCTCAGAAATTTTTTTTGAGATCTCCCCAATTACTGTAAGCTGCATTAAAACTGCGCTCTGTGTCTTTTCATCCTTAATGAACTCATCTTTATCGTAATCGATGATGTACAATTCTAATTTTCGAATAGAATCCAAAATTTGATCCACATAAGTTCCATCATCTTTCATATATTGTTTTTAGTTCCTGGATAATATATGGTGCTATAAATTTATTAAGGCTTTTGTTTGTTACAATATCCACTTTTTTCTGGAGTTTTTTTTCAATTTCATCTTGTAAATCTATATATGCATATAAATCCATAGGCCTTCCCAATTCTATAAGTAAATCTACGTCGCTGTCTGGATTATCATCTCCGCGAGAAACTGAACCAAAAATAGACGCCTTTTTAATACCGTAAGCGTGTAATATTGGTGATATTTTCTCTTTTATTTCTATAATACTCACTGCGTAGTTATTATATCATAAATAATAGCATGATCTGGTCCAATATAGATTTTCACATCAATTGTTAGTCTATCTCAATAATTAAAGTTCTAAAAACTGAATAGGCCAAAGAATTATAACCTTCGAAATATCAGAAAAAAATGTTGTCCACCCTATGCCTCTAAAATTTAACAAGATACCTAATGTAATATAAATAATTATTCCAAATAATAGACTTTTAGATATATATCTTTTCCAGATCATCATAATCAATAAAAGGACAGGAATAAAAATATAAGCCCAAAATCCTCCGAATACAAAAATTCCAATACCAGCAAATCCAGCTTTGGATGCAACGAAAAAAGGAGTAGTTATACTTATTCCTATAATGAGACACCAAATAAAAGCTTTCAAAAAAATCATAAATTCTTAGCAATTCTTTTTACATGCTCGACTAGTGTGGCCGCATATCCGGCTTCGTTATCATACCATGAGAAAATTTTGATCAAATCATCCCCTAATGTATGAGTTAAAGTCAGATCAACTATAGCGCCATAGGGCTCACCGATTATATCGGTTGAAACAATAGGATCTTCTGTGACTTTCAAACTCTTTGACCAACGTGGATCGTTTGCGGTAGTTTTGAAAACTTTATTTATTTCTTCCACAGAAACTTTTTTATCTGTAAGCACAGTCATGATAGAGAGCGAGCCGGTTATGGTTGGCACACGAATGGATTCCGCTTGGAATTTATTTTCTAATTCCGGTATCGATTGAATTACGGCTTCGGCCGCGCCGGTTGTGGAAGGTACGATATTTGCGGCGGCCGCCCGTCCTCTTCTTAAGTCTTTCATATCCGGTCCATCAACCAACTTTTGACTAGCTGTATAACCGTGAACGGTAGTCATTACCGCGCGTTTGATGCCGAAATTTTCTAAAATTATTTGCATTACGGGCGCGACCGAATTAGTGGTGCAGGAAGCGTTACCGGTAATGGGATTTTTAGTGGAAAATCTGTCGTCGTTTACACCAACGAGCGCCGTGACAACATCGTCTCCTGTGGGAGCCGTAATCACAACCCTTTTTGCTCCGGCGGCAATGTGCGCTCGAGCTTTCTCCGCGCTTGTAAATAAACCGGTTGATTCCACCACGATATCCACACCCAACGAGCTCCAAGGAAGTTTTACTGGATCTTTCTCGGCAAGAAACTTCACACCTTTAGGATCTTTTTCATATCGTCCATACACGGAATCATATCTTAGAAGATATTTCAGCGTCTTGGGGTCAGCCAAATCGTTTATTGCCACTATTTCTAAATCTTTATCGCCGAACACGGCTCGGAAAAATGCCCGGCCGATTCTCCCAAACCCATTAATTGCCACTCGTGTTGCCATTTGATTATTGGTTATATTGTACCACGGCGCCTATACCAATATTATACTTGTCGCTGAACCCGGCGGGAAGTTCCAAGACATATTTAATAGGTCGATCTGGATAGAAAATTTGTGGAAAAGTTTCCGGTGATGTCTCCTTTTCTATACCAACTATTTTTAGGTTCTCGTCAATCCAGACAATATCGATGCCAAAACGCATATCTTTCATCCAGAATCCGTATTGAGATGGACTGTCAAATATAAAGAGCATGCCCATACTCTCTGACAATGCCCTTCTACCTGATAAACCTTTTTCACGTGTCTTTGGGGTATCGGCGATCTCAACTTCTATGTTTGTATTATTTATCTTGATAACTTTAATCTTGTCGTCTCTCGTGGATGTTCGTCCGAAAAATAAAAAAACTGATCCAAATATGATTGTCAGTCCTAAAATTAAAAAAAGAAAATCTTTCATTGTGACAGTATAACTCTTCGATTGGCTCAGAGTAAACAAAAAAGCCCCTGAAGGGGCTTTTTTGTTTACCTACATAGGTCGGCGATCGCGAGGAGCGCGAGGTTCCAACGGGCGAGCAACATTAACGGTCAATTTTCTTCCTTCGAAATCTTGACCATTGTACATGTTGATAGCTGCTTGGGCCTCATCGTCATTTGACATCTCGACGAATCCGAAACCTTTACTTCTGCCGGTCATGCGATCAATGATAATTGATGCAGATGAAACAGACCCAGCCTTAGCAAACAAGTTACTAAGGGCTGCTTCTGTCGTGGAATAAGGAATTCCACCGACGTATAGCTTTGTTGCCATTTTTTTGTGCCGACATTATATTAACCATGTAAGTGTCGGGCCAATCTCATTTCGCGCTCTCTTTGCCCCTCCCGCCTTCGCCTTAAGCTACGGCGAGGTAAAACAAGTAACCTCTCAACGAGAACCTTACATGTTTGGCATTATAGCGGATAATCCAAAATTTGTAAACCTTGCTATAAAGTGCCGATTCTTTCCCATTTTAAAATTTGCCGGGCAAGCTTATAACGGGTTTGGGGCGTCCAATGTTTAAGCAGGAAATTTTCTCCCAGAGAAATATCTTGTGGCTGGCTCGGTAAACTCTCTCCGAAGAAAAGTCGTTTAGCTACGTCCAAATATTGTCTTTCAGCCTTGTCATTTAGTTCACAAAATAAATCTCTCGGAGATTTTAAAAGATTCGCTCTAATGGTAGCTAAAATATCTCCCCTATCTACCCCCACTTTAGCATAATGAATTGTCGCACCGATTCGTTCCGGTTCACGGCGCATTAGGGCGCGCTGATTGGCTATCGCCCCGCGATAATAAGGACAAAGACCCATATGTAGGTTGATTGCCCTTTTGGCCGTGGCAAGGATATGCGGTCTTACAATGGCACTACCCCAGATAACCATAAGATCCGGAGACAATTCTTTTAGAATTTTATAAACATCTTCTCTGTTTATAGACACGGTTTCCAACGTTTTAGGAAGATATCCCGATTCGGAGATCTGCGCGCTTCGTTCTCTGAAATATCCAAGAGCGGTTTTAAGAGATTCATCGGCCCGCAACAAAATGGCGTAAAAAATTTCTCTGGGCAGGGCCCAAAATCCCACCGATTTATATAAACGTTTGAGTCTCTCTATTAGAGAAGCGTGATTTGGTCTTGGTTTCTGGATAACCACTAAGTCCACTTGTCCACCCGTTATCTTGTGAAGGGAATTGGCAAAAATTTTTTTGTCTTCACCCGGAATGGTAATAATGACAATACCCATACAGTAGAAACATTATACATGATCCAAAACTTTTGAGTGAAGGCGAGAACCGGAGCGGAAAGCATGCCCCGTAGTGAACGCGAAGCGTTCTACTACTGGGGACGATTTCAAGTTTTTCTTTGGCGGCAAATTCTAAACTAAATCTTTTTTCTTTTCCTCAAATTCCTTCTTGTCTATCTCGCCCTTGGCGTATCGTTCTTTCAAAACTTCAGCGCAGATTTTTCGTGATTGTGCGTGCCGTGCGATTGGCTTGTGAGCCATTTGATAAGTGCGACAGTACCGGCGATTATCAATACCCACCACAGAACCATAAAAATCCAGCCAAGAAATCCGAAACCCCACATCCCCGAACCAAAAGCTCCGCTTTGATACGGGGCAAGCATATTCATCATCGGCATCCAGCCGCCGCTTCCAACGGGAAAGGCCGCCGAGGTATCGCAACCGGAGAGCCGTTTACCCATGACAATATGGATTTGTTCTTCGCCTTCCTCGCCGTGCGTCTGTATCATCATCGCATTCATTGCCGCGTGCGAATCTCCGGCCATTTGGCCCATAAAATATTCACCGAGAGTTCCAAAATTGTCATCGGATAAATCCTTGCAAGCCAGTTCTTTAGTTTGGAGTTTTTCCAAAACCACTTTCCCCTCGGCTTCTTCGCGAGCGGTATGGCCATCTGAAACTGTTGCGGTATTTCCCATCATTCCTTGAGCAAAAGAAAAGTTGGGGAGTAATGCAAAACTGAAAATAAAAATAAAAATAGAAATTGTGATAAAAAAGATTTTTTTCATAAGCTATTTCGCGTTATTGATAATATTTTGAACAATTTGGTCAATTTCTTTTGGCCTCTCGCCTAAATCAGCCTGCGGGAAAAATTGTGGTAGAACAATCGGCCGCATACCGGAAATAAAAGTTTGCCCGTCTTTTACATAAACATTTATCTTGCAGGGCAAACAAAGTCCTATTTTTATATCCTTATTCAGAAACTCGTTGGTAAATTTTGCGTTGCAAAACTCAACAATTTTAAACGGTTCCCGTTCAAACCCTTTCTCGGCTAAGGTCTTTTGTACATCGTGAACATACAAAACCCGCATACCGGCTTTGGCAATTTCATCTTGCACGCTTTGAACCGCCGCATCAAAAGTTTTCGTTGTAATTGTGGTGTAATCGAATTCCATAAACTTAATTGTATCATGCTTTCAAAATTATGACTTTAGAAATCTTAATTCTTTCAAGAAAAGCCCGCTTTTGGCCTTACTGAATTCAAAACGGCTTGAAATTTCCTCGAAAAACGGCTGGCGAGCCCGCGTAGCGGGCGAGCCAATGACTTCATTTCCTAACTGGCGGAGGGTGAGGGATTCGGACCCTCGGTGCCTTGCGGCACATACGCTTTCCAAGCGTACGCACTAGACCTCTATGCGAACCCTCCCTTTATAACTTATTTATATCACAATTAACCAAATTTTCTATAAGTGTAAAATGAATGCGACCGCTGTCAGTTAACACTTTTTATTATACAAGATTACATAAGCTTAAACTTATGTTTGAGTTCTAGTTCGTTGTCTATATGTTGCGCCTCGATATATCTAACAAAACGTCTTGCATTATGAAATTCAATTAAATACTCGATTTCCTTATGACACTCAAATGGTAAAACAAAAACTGAATGTTGTAATTCTCTAAACCCAAGCTTTTTGAGATGATAACGCAAGGTCTCCCGGACTTGCTTCAATTTTTCTGGTATATCGAAGATCACTATTCTCCATGTTTTATCCCAAGGGTGTCTTGAAATAACTAAATTATTCAAATCATAAGTTAGCGCCAAATGTTTCCCTTTTTCTGAAAGTATTAAAGTGGTTGTACCATCCCTATTGCTCTTTTCTCTTACCAATTTAGATTTATAAAGAGAATCAATTGCTGATTCTAGTGCCCTCTTATTTATCATTTTCCACTCCTTCCTGACTTCCCTGATGATTCTAAAGTGCGCCTTCGGCGACCTAGAGAGTCCTAAGCTCAAACCAGCTAATAATAAAAGTATAACCTTCTTCTGTATTTCTCCTGTTCGTTTCATATCTATTAATTGTATCAAATGAAAGCGGTCGCTAGCATTTAACACTTTTTCCTTTATTTAAAGTGAGAAATCCTGGATTCATTTCCATCTCTTGTTTGTATCAATGCTCGGATTCTTTCCTCAACCGGCGGATGGGTCATGAATAAGTTATTAAGTTTGGAAGTTTTTAAGTTGCCGAACGGGTTGGATATAAAGAGATGAGCAGTCGCATGATTGGCTGCGCGCATCTCGGTAGGATCGGCGGAAATTTTGCGTAGCGCGTTTGCCAAACCTTCCGGATATCGGGTTAAAAGCGCGCCGGAAGCATCGGCTAGAAATTCTCGCTTGCGCGATATTGCCAATCGGATAAGAGTGGCGGCAATGGGCGTTAAGATAGCCAAAACAAAACCAATGATTAATAAAATCCCACCGCTATTATTATTTCTATTACGACTACCACTCCACATCTGCGAGCGAAGAAAAAAATCCGAAAGCAGGGCGACAAAACCGGCCATGACAACCGCAATGGTTGAAAGCAGCATATCACGATTACCAATATGAGAAAGTTCGTGAGCGATTACTCCCTCAAGTTCATTTTTATTGAGAATATTAAGAAGTCCGGCAGTGACACAAACAATAGCATGTTTTTTATCTCGTCCGGTAGCGAAAGCATTGGGTGCCTGATCTTCAATAATATAAAGATGAGGCATGGGCAACCCCGCAGTGATAGAGAGATTCTCGGTAATATTCCAGAGGTCAAAGTATTCCGCTCGATTTACCGATTTGGCCTTATGAATTTTGAGCACAATTTTATCAGAGAACCAATAAGAAAAGACGTTCATGAAAACCGCTAAGAGCACTGCTATATAGAGAATACTCGTGTTGCCATAAAAAATTGATAAGAACCAGCCGAGAATAATAACAATGACAAAGAAAAGAACCATCAATATCCAGGTTTTCCAGATATTAATATTTTGGTGAGTATAGATATTTGCAGACATTTAGAACTTGACCTCGACAGGGCTCTTAGCGGCTGACTCTTCGAGTTGGAAGAATTCCATTTTAGAAAAGCGGAATGCGCCAGCTACAAGATTGTTGGGAAAAGATTCCACTTTAATATTAAGATCGCGGACATTGGTGTTGTAGAAGCGACGCGCCGCTTGAATTTTGTTTTCGGTATCAGAAAGCTCTTTTTGTAATTCGAGAAAATTTTGATTAGCTTTTAATTCCGGATAGGCCTCGGCAATCGCAAACACGGATTTAAGCGCGCCGGTCAACATGTTTTCTGCCTGACCCTTTTCAACAACAGAACCGGCTCCCATTGCCATGGAACGAGCCTTGGTTACATTTTCAAACGCACTCGATTCATGCTTGGCATATCCTTTAACTGTATTGACTAAGTTAGGAATAAGATCGTAACGACGCTTGAGCTGAACGTCGATATCGGCCCAGGCTTCCTTGGCTCTATTGATAAAACGAATAAAACTATTGTAAGCAAAAACAATCCAGAAAATTATCACAAGGATAATTGCTAGGACAATAAATATTGGTGACATACTCCAGTATTATAACACTATTTATGTTTGGCGATATTCTTAATAATCCATTCCTCCTCCCTGTCCACTGGGTATTGGAGTATCCTCCTTGGGTTCATCGGCGATAGCCACTTCGGTGGTGAGAAGAATAGCGACGGCGGAAGTTGCATTTTCCAGAGCGCATCTAGTTACTTTTAAAGGATCAATAATACCGGTCTCAAACATATCCGACACAAAATTATCCGCCAGCGCGTCGTAGCCGGCATTAGCTCCGCTCTTAAGCACTTCAGCCAATACCACGCCGTCCTCTTTGCCGGCATTTTTGGCAATTTGTCGAAGGGGTTCTTTAAGCGCTTCAATAACTGCCATATATCCCGCCGCAAATTCGGCCGCTTCGGCGTTTTCATGCGCTAACCTGGCCTCCTTGGATTCTTTGTATTTGGCCTCAATTTTTTTTGAAACTTTCACCAGAGCGCTGCCGCCGCCGGCGACAATACCCTCGGCTATAGCCGCCTTGGTCGCATTGACGGCGTCTTCGATTTTAAGTTTAAGGTATTTCATTTCAGTTTCGGTCGCGGCGCCGACTCGAATTACCGCTACCCCGCCGGAAAGTTTGCCGATTCGTTCGTCAAGTTTTTCCACATCAAATTTTGAAGTGGTGTTTTGTCTCTGGGTTCGCAGACTTTCCACTCTTTTCTCTATTTCCGATTTTTTACCCTTGCCGCCGACAATCACGGTATTGTCCTTGGTTGAGATTACTCGCGAGGTGTGGCCGAGCATTGCTAATTCCGCATTCTCAAACTTAATACCCAGTTCTTCCGAAATGACTTTTGCTCCGATAGTCGTGGCGATATCTACCAGCATCTCTTTTTTTCTATCGCCGTAACCCGGCGCCTTAATTGCCAGCACGTTGAAACTTCCACGCAGTTTATTAACCACAAAAGTGGTCAATGCTTCTCCATCAACGTCTTCAGCGATGATTACTAAATCTTTTTTACCGCTAGCCGCCAATTTTTCCAGAAGTGGCAAAATTTCCTTGATGACAGAAATTTTTTTATCGGTGACAAGGATGACCGGATCACGGTATTCCGCTTCCATGCGTTCAGCGTTAGTGATCATATAGGGTGAAATATAGCCCTTATCAAATTCCAGCCCTTCCACAATTTCAGAATCCACACCGAAGGATTGCGATTCTTCCACTGTGATCACGCCATCCTTGCCTATCTTTTTGATAGTCTCGGCAATAATGGCGCCAATTTCCGCCGACTCCGCCGCAATAGTAGCCACTTGTTTTACCTCATTATCTGCCTTAATTGGTTTACTCATCCTTTTGAGAACTTCAATAGCATCACGAGTTGCCGTCTCAATGCCACGGCGGATACCCATAGAATTTGCTCCTACTAAAGATTTTTTAAAACCAGTTTCAACTAGCGCTTGAGTAATGATTACCGAAGTGGTAGTGCCATCACCGGCGGTATCATTAGTTTTCGAGGCGACTTCTTTTACAATTTCGGCACCCATATTTTCAAATTTATCTTTAAGAGTGATATCCTTGGCGATTGTCACACCATCGTTGGTGATAGTTGGCGCGCCATAGCCCTTGTCCAAAACCACATTTCTTCCGCGTGGTCCTATGGTAATTTTGACTGCGTTTGCCACCTTGTCCACTCCGCGTTTAAGCGCTTCACGAGCGTCCTGGTTAAAGAGAATTTGTTTTGCCATGATAATTTATTTTATAACCGCTAAAATATTATCTTCCTTTAAGAGATACAGTTCTTCGCCATTTTGTTCAACTTCATCGTATCCATACTTGGAAAATATGACTACATCGCCGACTTTAACGCGCATCGGTTCCAACTTGCCATCGACCCACTTCCCTTCACCAACCGCCAAAACCTTGCCTTGAGCGGACTTTTCTTTTATAACTGATTCCGGAAGAATAATATTTAGGGAAGATTTCTTACTATGCGTTTGCCGGAGAGCTTCCTCGGTAAACGGTCGGACCAATACTCTATCGCCAAAAGGCTTGATTTGTGCACTTGTCTTTATATTTTTCTTATCCATTTTATTGTAAATATTCTATTGTAAATATTCTTAATCGCCCGCCCATTATATCCAAAAAATCCCCGAAGTCAAATAATTCCTATGATTTGCCCACAGGAAAGAATTTGTGTTAGTATTGCACCGTACAGGCTCCTCGACCTAGTTCGAGGTAAACAATGGTTAGGATTCTTCCCTACATTCAGATTATTTTGAGTTTCCTTCTCATAGCGGGAGTGCTTCTCCAACGTTCGGAGGCCAGTCTTGGTTCCGCCTTTGGAGCTGATAGCGCGCTAGGAGGACGCTTTATGCGTCGCGGATTTGAAAAAATTCTTTTCCACGCCACCCTGGTCGTGGCTATTCTCTTCACTGTTTTCGCCTTTGCCAGTCTTCTTCTCAGCCGGTGACTCAATCAGTAAATAAATAATGACTTATAAAGAATTGCGGGCACTTTTCTTAAGGCGTTTCAGTCTGCCAAAGGAACGTTCAATACGGGAAATTTTGCGTTTTTTTACGATGGCTGAAAAAGCGGTATTTTATTTTTTTACCACTATCTTTATAGTTTCCGGTCTCACGCTTATGTGGAAAGTCAGCAATGCCTATCTGGTCGAAATACCCGTGCAGGGCGGCACTTTAACAGAGGGGGTGGTCGGTAATCCGCGTTTTATCAATCCGGTGCTGGCAATCTCTGAAGCGGATAAAAACTTGGTCGCTTTAATTTACTCCGGTTTAGTGCGCATTACCCCGCAAGGTGAAATTGAAAACGATCTGGCCGAAGAAGTGACAATTTCCGATGACCGTCGGATTTATACAGTTCGTATTCATCCGAATGTTCGTTTCCATGACGATACTCCCGTAACCGCGGAAGATGTGATTTTTACATTGCAAAAAATTACCAATCCGGCCATCAAGAGTCCCAGGAGGGGTAATTGGGAAGGAATCGCGATAAATAAGATTGACGAGCAAACTGTTTCCTTCACCCTTAAGCAACCTTATACCCCATTTATTCATAATTTAACCGTTGGGATTTTGCCAAAACATATTTGGAAAAATGTTTCGGACGACGAATTTGCTTTTAGTCAGTTTAATACTATTCCCATCGGCTCCGGACCTTACAAGGTGGAAAGAGTAGAGAGAAACTCCGGCGGGATACCGGACCGATACAGACTGGTTCCTTTTGAAAATGCGTCGCAAAAAGTGCCATTTATAAAAAATCTGATCTTTAGATTTTATTCGAGCGAGGGTTCACTCATCGACGCCTATAACGCCCGTGAAGTCGAAAGTATCGGTAGTATCTCGCCGGAGAAAGTACTTGAACTTCAAAGAGGTGGGTCTCGCGTTGTCTCTTCTCCTCTGCCTCGTGTCTTTGCGGTTTTCTTCAATCAAAACCAGTCTAAAATCCTGTTGAACAAGGAGGTGCGCCAAGCGCTTAATCTCGCGAGCCCCAAGGAAGAAATAGTCAATAAAATTCTAAATGGTTATGCGACGGTCATCTCTGGTCCCATGCCGGCCGGCATTTATCCTCAAACAAATATTGAAAATGGAAAGCTTATAATGGAAGAAGGGTTGGAAACTGCCAAAACTATTCTAGCCAATGCCGGTTGGCAGTCAAATCCGGAAACTGGAATACTTGAAAAAAAATCCACTTCTGGTACAATGACCTTGTCGTTTTCAATCTCTACGGGTGACGCGCCAGAGCTTCAGCAGGCGGCAAGTATGTTGGTATCCGCCTGGCAAAAGCTCGGGGCCAAAATTGAAGTCTTAATTTTCGAAACCGGAGACCTCAATCAAAACGTCATTCGTCCGAGAAACTTCGATGCGCTCCTCTTCGGCGAGATGGTCGGCAGAGACCGAGATCTTTACCCATTTTGGCATTCGTCACAAAGAACCGATCCCGGACTCAATATTGCTCTATACGCCAATAGCCAGGCCGATAAATATCTCGATAATGCCAGAAGCGCTAGTGATCCAGAAGTGATGGCAGAGAACTATAGGGCCTTTGCGAAAGCATTGGAGGCGGACGTACCGGCCATTTTCCTTTATACGCCCAGTTTTCTCTACATTGTACCCGAGAAGGTTAAAAATGTGAACCTCGATTCGTTAATCGTATCTCAAGATAGGTTTCTAGGTATCGCAAATTGGTATATCGAAACAGATAAGGTTTGGAAGATATTTGCTAATTCAAATTAAATTTCTAATTAAATGAACTCTACATTCACGAGCGGCACCCGCCACAAAAATATCCGCCGAAGACCGAATGCTCACATGCCGGTAAAAAAGCCACACGACATCATTCCACCGCTAGGAGATAGTATTAGAATTATTCCGCTTGGCGGTGTTGAGGAAATTGGCAGAAACATGACCGTAATAGAATTCGGTGAAGACATTATCGTCTGCGATGCCGGTATTAAATTTACCGATGATGAGACGCCGGGCGTCGATTATATTTTACCAAATATTAAATACCTCGAGGAACGTAAACATAAAATTCGCGCCATAGTGATTACCCACGGGCATCTTGATCACATCGGCGCCATCCCTTACATCATCGATCGACTGGGTAATCCACCAATTTATACCCGTGAGTTCGGCGCCTTGATGATCCAGAAACGTCAAGTGGAATTTCCCCACCTCGCCCCGCTTAATATAAAAATAGTTGAAGCCAATGACAAATCTATCCCTTTAACTTCTCATCTTAAAGTGCGCTTTTTTGGTTTGACTCATTCTATTCCAGAATCTACTGGTATTATTATCGAAACGCCCTACGGAGATATCGTCAATACTGGCGATGTCAGGGTGGAAAACGAGGAAGGGGTGCCGGCAGATAAAGAATTTGAGCAATACAGAATTTTCAAAGATCGTAAGGTTCTCCTTTTTACCATGGACTCGACCGGAATAGAGAAGCCGGGTTTCTCGCCATCCGAAGCTTCTATTCTAAAAAATATAGATTCAATTGTGGCGGGAGCGCCTGGTCGTATTATTATCGCCACCTTTTCTTCGCAAATAGAAAGAATTATTGAATTTATAAATATCGCTCGACGCTATGGTAGGAAAGTGTTGGTTGAAGGGCGTAGTATGAAGGCTAACGTTGATATTATTAAACACTTGAATCTTGTGGACACAAGTATCGCCATTCCTATCGAGGATATTACCAAATATCCTCCCAACAAAATTATGATTATCGCTACAGGAGCTCAGGGAGAGGAGTTTGCCGCTCTGGCGCGGATCTCGAACAAAACTCACAAGTATGTTCGACTGGAACGTTCGGATACCATTATTCTTTCCTCTTCCATTATTCCCGGCAATGATCGGGCGGTGGATAAACTCAAAGATAATTTGTATCGCAGCGATGCAAAAATTATTACTTACCTAGATTCAAATGTTCATACTTCCGGACATGGCAAACGGGATGAATTGAAGTGGCTGCATAATCAGATTCCGTACAAATATTTTATGCCGGTGCATGGTAATCACTATAGATTAAAGATGCATGCTGAACTGGCGTTTGAACTCGGTTGTCCGCGCGAAAATGTGATCGTTCCAGACAATGGAAGTATCATTGAAATTCAAGACAAGGGAGCAAAATTCGTAAAACTGCGCGAGAAAGCGCCTTCAGAAGATATGGTGGTGGAAGGCCTCTCCATCGGTGATATTTCGGAAGTGGTCATTCGCGATCGAAAGATGTTGGCCGAAGACGGTATTTTCGTCGTGATTGCTTTGGTGGATACGAGAACCGGCCGGCTTAAGAAATCACCGGACATTATCGCGAGAGGTTTCGTTTATTTGAGAGAATCCCAGGAACTTCTTTCCGAAGCGCGGGGTATTATCAAACGCTCCATCGAAAGCACCACCATTGGTATGAATCCGATTAATTTTGATTATACCAAGAACGCCGTCACCGAAGACGTTTCGCGATTTCTCTTCCAGCGCACTGCTAAGAAACCAACAGTCATCCCTGTTATTCTAGGAGCATGAAGCGATTCGTAGCTATCTTTACTTCTGTCCTTTTCCTCTCGATTCACTACGGTGTCATTCTCTACGTCCACTCCTCCTTCTTAAGCGAGTTCTTTGAACCCAATACTGTCAGTCTCTTGTTTCTGCTAGGCGCGCTTGGCAACATCATCATTTTTTTATTTGCTCCTAAGTTAATTAAATCTTTGGGCAAGCAAGTCTTCCTCTTTTTATCATTGAGCCTTGTTTGGGTGAGCACCTTATTTATGGCTCTCGCGACCACGGCTCTCTCAGTGGCTGTCTCTTCAATCATCTACTCTTGTCTGATACCCATGACTTACTATTGCTTGGACATTTTTCTTGAGGGACTCTCAACAGACAAAAAAACAGGCGAGATTCGAGGCCTTTATCTTACGATCATCAGTTTGGGTATGGTCCTAGGGCCGTTCATCTTGGCTTTTTTAGCGACTATGCAGAACGGATTTCAACCTATTTATACCGTGGCCGCCCTGCTTCTCATCCCACCGCTTTTTCTCGCAATCTTTGCTTTGAAATCACAAACCTCTTACTCTCACGGTTTTTATCATCATTCTCTCCAGTTACCGTACGGCGCTTGGTGGCGCGCTAAAAATATTCGCAGCATTACTTTGGCGAGACTAGTCCTTGAATTCTTTTTTTCTGTGATGATTATTTATATTCCGATTTATCTCTATCGCGTCCTCCACTTCGAATGGTCAGAACTCGGTCTTATCTTTACTGTCATGCTCTTGCCTTTTATCCTTTTTGATTGGTTGGGAGGCGAGCTGGCCGATCGCTTTTGGGGAGAGAAAGAATTATTAACTTTAGGTTTTCTGATTACCGGCTTATCTCTCTTGGTCATGCCCTTTCTCGGCAAAGTTTTTTTTGTCTGGATGGTGATACTTTTTATCTCGCGGATTGGGGCGAGTCTTGTGGAAACTATGACGGAAACTTATTTTTTCAAAAACGTGCAAGCGGAAGACACCGGACTCCTAAGTATCTTTAGACTGACTCGTTCGGCGGGCAATATCTTAGGGATCATGGTCGGCTTTTTAACTCTCAACTTCTTTTCATTTGAGAAAATATTTTTTGTCTTGGCGGTCGTGGTCTTCTTCGGTCTCAAAGAAAGCTTGTCTCTCCGAGATACGCTCTAAAATTCTCCATATCCTTGCAATTTATTTTAGGTGTGGTACAATCCGCAAAGACAGATAGTGTTATAACAAAGGAGGTATTCGGTGAAGAAAAGTGTCGCAGGAATACTGTTTATTCTGATTCTGCTCAGTATTACGCCTTGTGCGAGGGCTGCTGAAGAGTCATCGGTGGGCGTCACCGCCTACTCGAAGCTATGGTCCAAGTACTTGGGGGGGAACGGCGGCATCTTTTACGCCAGTCCGGTTGTACAATCTGGGCTGATCGTCGATTGGAGTGGGGGTTACTCCCTAGATTTCTGGGGATCATACCCTCTCGACGGCAAGGATGGCTTTGGTAAAGAGATCGATGTAACTCTTTGCAAAGCAACCGAGTTCAGCAAGACCTGGTTGTTTGAAGCCTGTCTAGCCTGGTTTCATTTAACCCCTAAGGGGTTCAGTGACATCATTTCTCCGCAAGCCAAGCTTGTGAGACGGTTTGCCCTTTCTGATGAGCACGCCCTGACCGCTTCGTTGGGAGTCGAGTTTTATTTCCCAACCGGAAAGTTGCCTACGTGGGGTTCTTCTTTTTTACATTAAGTTAGTAGACCTTGAGTAGTTTGAAGATGGGGGCAAGTAACGGGTCGAAATGGGTGCCGTAGACGGTAGCGCCAAAGAGACCGCCGGCGATGACTATAAAAAATAAACCGATAATAACAAGCGGGACAATAACTATGGGCTTAGACCATTTAAACCAGTACGAGAGAGTAATGATGCCAAACAAGACCGCAGTGAAGAGCATAAAGCTTTTATACCTATCGATCAAGAGGCTCTCCCCTGTTAAATCAGGGCTCATTTGAGCCGCGATAACTGTCACTATCGCTCCAAGTTCTCCCACTGTCACGAGGGTCGCTTTGACATAAAACCAATACGGTAAATTCAATAATTTTCTAAAACGTAATAGTTCAAAGACGACATAGGTTGTCAAAAATGCTATGGGGTAATGGATCACTAGAGGATGAATATCCATATTCTTTATATTATTTGACTTTTCTTTTTATCGCTTTAATAAACGCGGTAAAGAGAGGATGCGGCGAGAGTGGCCGAGCTTTGAATTCGGGATGAAATTGCGTTGAAAGAAAAAACGGATGAACGTTCTTTGGCAATTCGGCTATTTCGCAAAGACGCCCATCCGGAGACTTGCCGGAGAAAATCATCCCGGCCTTCTCAAGTCTTTCGATATAATTCGAATTGACCTCAAAACGATGCCTGTGTCGCTCGGAAATTCTAGTCGTTTTGTATGCTTCGTAAGCAAGTGTTTTAGGCTTCAAGATTGCTGAATAGGCGCCTAGACGCATTGTACCGCCAAGTTTGCCGTCTTTGAGCCTGTCCTTTTGATCTTCCATAATATCTATGATTGGATGGTTGGTATTTTTATTCACTTCCGTTGTGTGGGCGCCCTTGAAACCAGCAACTGATCGCGAGTACTCAATCACTGCTAATTGCATACCGTAGCAGAGTCCCAAATATGGAATCTTGTTTTCTCTGGCAAATTTTATCGCACTAAGAATTCCCTCCACTCCGTTTGTGCCAAAGCCGCCGGGCACTATGACTCCATTATAATTTTTTAGCTCGCTCACCTTGCGTTTACCCAACTCATATTCTTTGGCATTAATCCATGTCAATTCAGGTTTGACATTTTGCCAATAAGCGGAAAATTTAACCGCCTCTATGACCGAAACATAAGCGTCGGAAAGGACAAAATCTCCGGTGTCAAAATATTTGCCTATGACCGCTATCTTAATTATTTTCTTGACAGACTTAGTTTTTGAAACAAACTTCCTCCAAGCAACTAAATCTTTTTTACGTGGCTTAAGTCTAAAGTGACTTAAAATTCTCTCGCTTAATCCGTCTCGTTCAAAATTAATAGGCACGTCATAGATACTTTCGATATCTGGCGCCGCGATGATATCCTGACTTAATACCCCTGATGCCAAAGCAATTTTCTCTTTGCGTTTCTGATCAATGGGCACTTCAGCTCTCGCAATAATCATATCCGGTTGAATACCATACGAATTAAGTTGGCGAATGGCGTTCTGGGTAAGTTTGGTCTTCATTTCGCCGAGTTTGCCCGGAACCGGCAGGTAAGAAACCATCACAAACATCACATTTTTAGGTTCACGGATTTTCAGGAGACGCGCCGCTTCAAGAAAAATTGAGTTTTGATACTCGCCTACCGTACCGCCTATTTCAATCACAGTGATCTCGGCTTGAGTGTTTCTAACCGAACGATGAAAACGATTAAGAATTTCTTCAGTGACATGATAAACCGGTTCAACACACTTACCGTCGTACCCTAAGGCACGCTCTTTATCGATAACGTGTTTAAGTACCATGCCGTTGGTCAAATAGTTTTCTTCAGGCATGTCAGTGTTGAGAAAACGCTCGTAGTTGCCCATATCCTGATCAGTTTCCAGACCGGAATTGAGAACAAAAACCTCTCCATGCTCAATTGGATTCATAGTGCCGGCATCAACATTTAAATAAGGGTCGGCTTTGATTAGACTAATCTTGAAACCTTTTGATTGGAGGATCACACCGATTGAAGAGGTCGCGATACCCTTGCCGACTCCTGACATTACTCCCCCCACAACAAAGATATATTTGTGTTCCCTATGCCGTGTGTTCATTGTTTTTATTATAACGGAAATATTGAAAAGCCTCCAACTTTCCTAGCAAACATTTCTATACAAAAAGATATATTCCTTGGATAATGATTTACCATGAACAATATGATAATCTTACTGATGCGAGAAAAAGAGAAAAACAGCTTAAAACTGCAAGTGGAAGAAAATTTCTAAAGTCTCTTTTTCCTCAATAATTTGCCGGCTCGTCTAATGGTAGGACACGTCCCTCTGGAGGATGGTATCGGGGTCCGAGTCCCTGGCCGGCAGCTCGAATAAAAAATATATAAACAAAAGTAAAACTGGTGTAAAATGTTTAAAAAGCATGCAAGAACAATTGAACTTTCTTAAAGTTGCCTTGCGAGATCGTCGAATCGGCGCAATGACGCGTAGTTCCAAGTATGTGGTAAATGCTGTGGTGCGTAATTTTAATAATAAATCATTACAACGCGTTATAGAATATGGTCCGGGAGATGGTGTTGTAACAAGAGAAATATTAAAAAGAATGCCGAGAGATGGTGAGCTTAGTGTGGTGGAAACAAATCCTAAATTTATAAAAATTTTGAGAAACATAAATGATCCACGATTGAAAATTATTGAGGGTACAGCCCAAAGAGTCTCTGAAGAATTAAAACGTGATAATCACGCGATTGTGAATCTGGTAATTTCTAGTATTCCCTTTTCAATACTTAAACCTGCTGAAAGAGAGCGCGTAGTCGATAATACGTTTAAGATACTCGAAGAATCTGGAAAATTTATTGTCTTTCAGTATTCTCCCATTCTACTCAACCTATTGAATAAGTATTTTACTGGAAGGAAAATCAATACCCAGTTCGAATTTCGCAACATACCGCCAATGTTTATCATGACCGCCCAGAAATAATTGATCATACTAATTTTCTAGAACCATTGGCATATTGATTGTCGGTAACATCAAAATTTGACAAAATTAATGGATTGCGATACACTTAAAAGGTAAATCAATACTCGTGGGTTTCCGTAGACACGTGTCTGTAAAACTCAATAGATTTACAGATGAGTGTATG
>Ga0208957_1000505_pt1 | contig 30925 bp, 22 predicted proteins | sample RifOxyA1_FD_184029 | JGI IMG/M metagenome (GOLD analysis project Ga0208957, IMG submission 184029) | Groundwater microbial communities from Rifle, Colorado - Rifle Oxygen_injection A1 (SPAdes) | ecosystem: Environmental > Aquatic > Deep subsurface > Groundwater | place: Rifle, Colorado, United... | reverse complement strand
ATTGGTCGTACACCAGGTTTTTCTTATCAACCTATTAATGTTTGCCCTAAGCATTGCGCAACTATGATTGAGTGTAAATAAAGGATCAAAGTGTTTTTTCTTAAGTTCACCTTGACCAGCGATGCAAGACCTTCCACCATCATATTGCTGGTGAGTTGCTTTGGGAAAAAATTTTTTAACTTTACTTGCATAAAAATGATGCTTGTCCGATTCAATTAATGCATCTGGGGAGATGGTTTTTTGAATTGATTCAAACAATTTTGTAATAGTGGCTTTATGTTCACATTTCCTTTTCCCATATTTTTTTACAGACTTGTAACTTAAATGCCCAAACGCGGGGATTGTACCAACTTCGACCCCTAACATAGTTCTTTTAATCTTATCCACCGCCAAGGTGACGGTCAGCGGTTTAAGCTTGGTATGCTCAATGGTGATCAGATCATCAAATTGCAAATGAGTGACCTGATTTTTTAACTCTGCCAAAATGTTCTGCTGCTTTACCCTAGCAACTTGGGCAAGGTATAAGAGTTTTCGCTCAACCGTAGTCCGGTGGATATCCAACAAGATGGCAATTCTTCGCATAGATACGCCAGATGAAAGCAAATTTCTGACTTGATGATTTACTCTTCTTTTTTTCTGCAGGTACGCCGTTGAAAAAGTGGCAAGGGAAAATTTTTTTAAACAATGTTTACATTTAAATCTCTTAATATGTCGAGAGTCATCTTTTCTATAATAGAAACCGGCCTTAATGACATGGTCGTTTTTATTATAAAAAAGGCAATCTTGGTTAGGGCAGCCGGGGTTCATGGCATTCAACAATGCATAGAAAACATAAAAACAGATCAGCTAATGTATTAATAATAAAAGGCAAGAAGTTAGGATCGTTCAAAAATTTAAAGTAATCAAAAATATTTCAATTGTTATACGCTAAATCCACTCTAGTGGGACAGTTATAAAAAACTAATAAAATCCTAACAATGGGTCCTTGACTGGATAGCTATTAATGGTAGATCTTAAACTCAGGATCTAACTAACTACAAAAATATAAAAGGGTAGCTAAAATGGAAACAAATCTTTTTTTAATTGGACTGATTTTGTTAATAATAGGAGCTATTTTTGACTTAATGGTGGGAGTTAGTAATGATGCCGTTAATTTTTTAACTTCTTCCATAGGTTCTAAAGTAGCTCCTTATAAAGTGATTTTAATTGTAGCTAGCTTAGGGATTATGGCAGGTGTTACTTTTTCTGGTGGTATGATGGAAGTTGCCAGAAAAGGCATCTTCCATCCTTCTTTTTTTACCATGCCTGAGCTACTAACAATCTTTTTGGCTGTTATGCTAACAGATGTTATGTTACTGGATATATTTAATACCTTTGGTCTCCCCACCTCCACAACGGTTTCTGTCGTTTTTGAACTTCTTGGAGCTGCAGTTGCCATCTCAATTATAAAAATAATCAATAACCATGAATCAATAATCGAACTTGGAAACTACATAAACACTGCCAAAGCCATGATTATTATTTTCGGTATATTAATCTCGGTAGTAGTAGCTTTTATTACAGGTGCTATAGCTCAATTTATAACTAGACTCATTTTCACTTTTAACTATCAAAAACGCCTGAAAAGTTATGGGGCAGTTTGGGGTAGTATTTCTCTTTCAATTATTCTTTATTTTATTATGGCCAAAGGAGTAAGCGGAGCTTCTTTCATTTCACAAGACGCAATCTACTATATCAAAAATAATTCATTAGTTATTTTAGGGACAAGTTTTCTAAGTTTCACAATCCTATTACAAATCCTGATTACTTTTTTTAAAATCAATATATTAAAAATAATTGTTCTCATCGGCACCTTTGCTCTCGCCATGGCTTTTGCGGCGAACGATTTAGTAAATTTTATTGGCGTACCATTGGCAGGATACCATGCTTATACATCCGCCATGGCTTCTTCTTCTCCGCTTGAAATAAAAATGGAAGCACTTTCGCAAAAAGTTTCCATCGACACCTCCTTACTGCTGCTTGCCGGATTAATTATGGTTTTAACATTATGGTTTTCCAAAAAAGCCCGCACCGTAACTGAGACCGAAGTTAATCTTGGAAGTCAAAGTGAAGGAATTGAGAGTTTTGAATCATTTGGTTTTGCCAGACTTATAGTAAGACAAACATACAATTTTTTTGAAATTGTAAAAATCATCATTCCATTAAAAATGCGCCAATTTGTCTACCGAAGAATCAATCCGGCTTTCTTTAAAACTGAACATAACAAAAATGAAAATACTGCCTTTGATCTTATTCGAGCGTCAGTCAATTTAGTTATAGCAAGTGCTTTAATCTCTTTTGCCACCTCCCTCAAACTTCCCCTCTCCACCACTTATGTTACGTTCATGGTGGCAATGGGGACCTCCTTTTCTGACCAAGCGTGGGGCAGGGAAAGTGCGGTTTACAGAATTTCGGGTGTAATTACAGTTATTGGCGGCTGGTTTTTAACAGCTCTGATTGCTTTCTCTTGCTCATTTATTTTTGCCTACATTATCAATTATTCTAATATCGTAGGGGTCCTCTTTCTTTTTGGTCTTACGGCAATTGTCATTTGGAAATCCCATCATAAACATAAAAGCCGCACACAGAGTAAAAATAACTATTCCGTCTTAAATTTAAAAAAGATAAAAGATCCAAGCAACGCCAAAAACATTACTTTTGACCAGATCGGATTATATCTTCGAGAAATTAAAAACATTCTTGACACATCCTTAGAGTGTCTGTTTTTACAAGATCTATCCGGACTTAAAAAACAAGTGCGCTCAAAAAGAAAAATTCAAGAGTGGTCAAATATCATTACCGCCAATATTTTTAAAATAATGAGACTATCCAAAATTGATTCAGAAGGAATAAATCACCGCTATGCGATCACCACCAGATGTTTACAAAAAATCGCAGATGCTCACAGAGATATTTTACTTAGATCCTATACTCATATCAGTAACCATCATGCGGGGTTACTTCCTTCACAAGTACAAGAATTACGAGAAGTAAAAAAAGTTTTTTGTGATATATTAAACGAAGTCGAACTCAGTTTAACCCGTAAACAAAATATCAATTATCAAACCGTAGTTCACCACAACGAAAAGCTTAATTACCTAGCAAGTGAATTAGACAAAACCCAGGTTAAACGAATACTCGACGAAAGTTCAAAAACCAGACTTAGCATTTTGTACTATTCAATCGTTGGAGACATTATGACTATCTCCAGGGAAAATATCAAACTTCTCAACGTTTTTCATGATTCTTTTGATTAAAATAGGCAACTAAATGAGGAGGACATTTCTTACGTCCCCTGTTCTTTTATCACTAAATAACTTATAATTTTAATAAACGTTGTTATTATTGATTGATATCTTTTAACCTTGCTGCATAAGACATGAAAAATAAGCAAATTGACATTAACCATCCTATAGCAATTATCGGAATGGATTGTTATTATCCAGGCGCGCGCAATTGCGAAGAATACTGGCAATCCATTATCAGCAAACAAGTATTTATAAAACCAATCGAAGATCTTTCCACTGGTATTCCTCAAATTTATGATCCAGATCCCAAGGCATATAACAAAACTAATTCGAATCTTGGAGCACTCGTTGAAGATATGGAATTTCCCTATAAAAAATTTATAGGCCTTCCTCCTGTTACCGTTAACACTCTTAATAAAATGAGCCGTCTGTCTCTTATAGTAGCGCAAAAAGCCATTGAAGATGCCAAGATATCAAAAAACTCAATCACCAATGAAAAAACATATGTAGTAATTGCCAATAAAGAATATGATTCTCCGCTGGAAAGCTACGCCGATAGCGGTCTTTATTATCGACTAAATTATCTAAAAGAATCCAGTGGATATAAAAATCTTCCCTTGAATCAACAAGGGCAATTAATAGATATAATTCACAACGATTTTTTTAAATTAAATCAGAAAAAGTCTCTGGATGAATTAATTCACTCTACTGCCCCCGCTCTTGCAGCACGAATCTCCAAGTTTAATAATTTCTCGGGCGGCATAACCTCGGTTGATTCAGCCTGTGCATCTTCATTTTCTGCAATGGATTTTGCAGTCAAAAAATTACGCTCACAAACTTCCGACGTAGCTGTCGTTGGAGGTATCGGCAGAATCGTACCCATGCTGTATGTTTATTGCTCAAAAGCATTAACCATGTCAAACAAAGGCAGTTTTCCCTTTGATGAAATGGCCAGTGGTTTTATTTCTGGAGAAGGTGTTGGTTTTGTGGTGTTGAAAAGATTGGAAGATGCTCTTGAAAATAAAGATAACATTCATGGGGTTATACGAGGGATTTCTCCATCTTCAGACGGATCTAAAACTGGTCCTTGGGCCCCGTGCTGTCAAGGCCAGAAGCTGGCTGTTAAAAGAGCATTGGCACAGACTGATTATGCACTTAGTGACCTTCAATACATTGAGTGCCATGGTACCGGCACCAAAGTTGGCGATCTCGAAGAAATACAAGGAATTTGTGAATTATTAGAAGAACAACCTCATCGCTTGCATCCTATGGCCCTTGGTTCCTCTAAAGGAGGTATCGGACACTTACTCACCGGCGCAGGTATGGCAGGTTTATTTAGATCAATACTTGCCATCAAACATAAAACCTTACCCCCTACGGCAGGACTAAAACATCTTAATTCAAAATTACCTCTTGCAAAAAATAATCTTTTTATTCCTTCAGATACCACCGACTGGAAAATCCCGCACAATCAACAAACCAGAAAGGCCATGGTCAATTGCTTTGGTTTCGGAGGTACCAATTACAATCTTCAATTAGAAGAATATAATCATGACTACCATAAAGAATACTTTCAAAATAAAAATCGAACTTTTCTCAAAATCAATTCATATAAACATATTCATAGATCCAACCTAAAAGATACCTTCAACGCACCGATTGCCATTACAGGTGTTGGTTTTAACATTCCAGGCTCATCAACCTATGAACAATTAATTAAAAATTTAGAAAATAAAAACAATTTTATCACAGACTTGGACACTTCAAGGTGGGATAGCTTTGTCGGACAAAAGCAAGATCAATCAAAATGGACCTCCAGTAATCATAAAGGAGGATTTGTCGATCTTCCTGACCCCAAAGATACCTTCAGATGGAAAATACCGCCAACTACCATCAAACATATTGATCCCAATCAATTCAGACTTTTTCTAGCGGTAGAAGAAGCTTTAAAACAAGCTGGTCTAATAGGAAAGAAAGAAATATTACAAAATACTTCCATGCTCTGTGGAGTTATTTCTGATTCAGATTTTATGATGAGAGAAGTTACTAGTTTAAGATATAATTATTTAAAACATTTTATTGAACATAAAATTGATTTTATTTCTACCAAAGAAAAAGACCAGATTCTCAATGATTTTTTTAAAAACATAAAAAATGATCTTATCGAATACAACCCGGATAATTCAGTATCAGGTGTTGACTCTATGTTGGGTTCACGAGTTGCCAAATTCTTTGATATAAAGGGCGGATCTACTTCGATAAATTCACTTTGCACAACCGGGTTGGTCGGAATTGATCATGCCTGTAATAGCTTACGGACCAAAGATCTTGATGCTAGCGTAGTCTGCGCTTCCAATATGGCCATGAGTGGTCCGGTTTTTTGCATGCATAGTGATCTCAAAATGATGTCTCCTGATGGGAATCTTAGACCTTTTGATAAAAATCGAAATGGCATTGTGCTAGGAGAAGGTGTAATCGTTTTTGTACTGAGACGTCTTGAAGATGCCCTATTAAATAACGAAAATATATATGCGCTGATTTATAACACCGACCTTGCCAACGAGGGACTTAGTAATCAAATGGTCACTACTCATAAAAACACCGCAAAACTTTGCTACCAAAGATGTGTTGATGGATTAATTGATCCGCCACCGGTTGAATATGTTGAGTGTCATGGAGTAGGACTGGGAGTTGGTGATCAAATAGAAATGGAATCTAGTCTGGAAATTTATGGAAAATCCCATATCACAATCGGAAGTATCAAATCTTCCATTGGTCATCTTCGAGTTGCATCTTCTTTAGCCTCACTTTTAAAAGCCGTAATAACCCTTAAAGAACAAAAAATATATCCAACTATAGGCGTAACAAGTCCCGATCAATTTCTACTCGATCACACCAAAAACATTACGTTGGCAACGAATACTCAGCACTTTAAAGAAAAGACACCTTTTGTCGCCGTAAGCTCCATTGGTGTATCCGGAACCTGTGGACATTTAATTGCATCACACTTTAATAAAGCTGACTGGCAGACAGAAAAGAAGGAAATAAATTCACATCATATCAATTATCCACAAATTATTTCCGGTTCTCCTTTTAAAAAAGCTCAAAAAATATCACAAATCTATCACAGTATATTTAAGCAAAATGATTGGCTAAAAAAAAGACTACCGGCTCAAATTATAAAAAGACAAGAGAAGGCTCTAAATAACTTGCAAACCTATACTCCCCCAAATTATTTAAATGAGTTGAATGAGCTGGCCAAGCAATTGAACATTGATAACAAAACGTTGATGGAAATAAATGCCTTAAGCAGCGTCGTCACAATTAATTATGGTGAATGCATGGGGTTTTCTTTAAAGAACCACCATCAAATTATTCATGGGGCCAACTATGACTTCCCCTTTCTTACCAAAGAAGAAAATGAATTAGTTCCCCGTTTTTTACTGGAATATCAAAGTGAAAATAAACTTCACTTTATTGGTCTTTTCCATGCAGGAAGCATCTTCCCGCTGGGAGGAATAAATAATTCCCAGATTGCCATCACCTATGCTGCATCTTCGGCCCCCAAGGAGCTTGGAAGTGGAATTAATATCAATGTGTTTATCCGAAAAGTTTTAGAAGAATGTCGCAATATCAGTGACTTTAAAGAAACCCTGGCAAGCTTTGACTTTGAAGGTTCTTGGATCATTCTCCTATCTTCCGGCAAAGAAAATAAAACCATAATGATAGAAGTTTTTAAGGATAAAAAACAAATTATAGAAGCTGATCAATTATTTCACACCAATCATTTTCAACATATAACTGACAACGAATTTAAAATTAGTCTGGATTCACAAATACGTTTAAATAGACTTTCTGAACTGGTTAATAAAACTAATTTACCTACATGGGATGTTAAAACAATTCTTAATGACCGATTTGATCTTACCCGGAACAAAGCTACACTGCACCCTACCCAAAATACCCTTAATCGCTATAACACGGGAGCCTCATTATTTTATGATTTTCAAAAAAGCGCTATCACTATCTCACTGGATAATATTCCAGCGGGGGATGGCCCTTTTAAACAATATAAATTCAACCCAACTTTGCCGGTATATCTGGATGATATCAATTTATTGTTGGATCGTTGGATTCTAAACACTGATATCCTTTTTAATCCAATTAAAGATGATGACATTTCTTCGAGTGTCCTAGTCATTATTCCTCAAAAAAACCTTCTCTCTCCTTCATCTTATAGCGAACTTCAAAATCTTATTCAAATATCCAAATTTGATTTTGTAGATATTAAAAATAGCTCTTTAACACCCAAGACATATGACTACATTTTTGATCTTTCCATGTATTGTGACCAAATCACCGGTCCCTTTGAATATAATTTTTACCAATATATGGAACACATCCAATTTTATAAAGCTCTTTACCAAACCATTACAATTAATAATAAAATTATTTCTTGTGGTTTTAAAGATGATAAATATCTTGATTTACATGGAGAAGCTCTTCGAGCATTTTATTTATCTCTAGGCCAGGATTACCCATCCTTCAAGACTACTCATATCACTTTGCCTATCAATCAAAACTGGAAAAATATATTCAATGTTTTTAATACTTGTGTTACATCAAAGAATTTACCCACTTTTTTAGAACTTTTTAACAACGATTTGTTTATCAAAAAATATATTTTGTCTTATCAAAATAATTCTCCCCTTCCACTAAATTATTTAAATAACAACACTTTTTTAATTACCGGAGGAGCGCGAGGAATAACCGCAGAAATCGGCATTTCTCTAGCGCAACTGTTCAAAGGACGCTTTATCGTTATTGGGCGCAGTGATTTACCCACCGAAATTATAAATATTTCTAAAAACGACTTTCTAAATGATTCCTTGAAAAAACATCCTGGTTTAAAGCCTAAAGATCATCTTGCCCTTTACGAAAAACATCAAAGAAACAATGAAACTCTTTTGAATTTACAAAGATACCGCGACCAAGGCGTTGAAATCAATTACGAAAACATTGACCTTTCCGATGACGACCTAGATTTTAAAATTAAAAAATTAATAAAAAAATACGGACAAATTAATCATATTATTCATGGTGCCGGAATTGAATATTCTAAAAAATTTTTTGATAAAAGCATAGATGATTTTAAAAGAGTTTTCTTTAGTAAAACCATTAGCACAACTAATTTGCTCCGATCTTTTCTTGACATACCCGTGAATACCATAACCCTCTTTTCATCCACCTCTGGAATTAATGGGAACATCGGGCAAACAGACTACAGCTCCTGCAATGCCATCCATTTTTGCCTGCCGATGCAGCTTAAAAAATATTTCCCCAAAACTCTTATTAGAACAATTGCCTGGCCGGCGTGGGGAGAAACGGGCATGGCCATGAATGATGCAGTTTTCTCGCAAATGTCATCAAATGATATAAAATTTATCTCAGTTAAAGATGGAGTTAGTTTTTTTATCAACGAATTTTGTAGCAGAGATTCCCAAAGTTCTTGCATCTGCACCAATACTAATTTCGATGCAACTACTAATTTTCCATTCTATCAGGATTTAAATGAGCGAAGCCTTATCAAGACCAAAAGTCATGTAACTTCTAATCTTTCCTACATAGATCATATTCTATCTTATACGGATGATATGTTTGTTACTCAAAAAACGTTCACTGGTGAAGAAGTCTTTTTAACTGATCATCTTATCGGAGGAAGGCCTACAGTCCCAGGAGTGGTTTTAACTGAAATGATTCTCCAAAACCTATACCTATGGAGCAATCGACCTATAAACGAAATAACTATAAAACTAATATCCTTTTTATCCCCGACACAGATGCCTCCGCTAGATGGTGTGATCCCTCTCACCATAACAACAACTTTAAAGAAACGCTCCAATGACGAAATAAATTTTGAAATCTCTACTGCAAAATATCGAACAGATGGTCAAATACTACTTAAAAGTAGTATCAATTGCCAAGGAGTCGCCACGGTTTTATCCAAAACCAATGAACTTACTGAACCTTTTCCCTACACCAGATTAGAGCTTGATAAACTAAGTACCTCCCCCCTTCGAAATAAAACAGATTTCTACCGCATGTTGCACGATAAATTCCCAGAAAAACTAGGTCCGGTATTTCAAAGTCTAGAAAATGTTCTTTGGGTGGATGATCATACTTTGCTTGCCACGGCAAAAATCGCACCCAATAATGCTTTCGGAGATGGCCTAATTTTTATAAACGGCGGAATTTTTGATATTATCAATCAATTAATGGTAGAAAACCGATCGCTTACCACCAAGGAACAAACTTTTATACCGGGGAATTATTACGATATAAAATTCTCCGGTGAAATTACCACCAATGAGCTCTATTACATTTATCTCAGTAATATAAACCTAAATTCAGATAAAATAACTTTTGTCGCAAAAATATTAGATTCTAACTTAAACACCATTCTTGTGATAAAAAAAGCTGAACATGTAAAATATTTCAAGAGGCACGCATGAATAATCAAAGCAGTCAAAAACCTAAGGCTACACTACTTGGGAAATTAATTGTTTTCTATCCTGCTATAATTATCCTGCTTACTCTTATTGAATTTTTTAATATGATATATGCACAATCTATTTTTCATTTTTTCATGATTATTTTTATTCTTTATTTTTTGCCTTTATTAACGTTTAGAATTCATAATATCTTCTATCCCCTAATAGAAGAAAATACCATTTTCCCTACCGGGAAATATCCTGCATGGTGGGGTAGTTTATATATTCAAAGGATTTATCTTTCTATCCCAACCCTGGAAAACATCTTACGGATGATTCCAGGAGTCTACAGTTTTTGGTTAAGATTATGGGGCAGCAAAGTTGGTAAAAATATTTTCTATGCAACCCAAATGGAAATATCAGACCGAAGCTTGCTGGAAATCGGTGATTTTGTAATTTTTGGCAACCAATCTGGTTTCTACTCTCATGTGCTTTCCCCTTCTAAAGATGGAAGGATGTTTCTCATGATAAAAAAAATTAAAATTGGAAACAATGTCTTTATCGGAGCATGGAGCACCATCGGTCCCGGTATATCCATACCCGACAAAACCAAGGTTCCTTTAAACAGCAACCTATATCGCCAAACCGATTTAAGCTCTTAACAAATATTTGGTAACATCATTAATAGTTGGAGTGCTACTTAAAACAAAGCTATCTTCAATCATGTGATTATATTTATCTTTCAAAATACTTAATATTTCCATTTGTTTTACGGTATCAATTCCCAGGTCAGCTTCTAAATCCAGTTTGGGGTCCAGCATTTCTTTGGGGTATCCGGTGATTTCAGAACATATATCGGTAACGGTTGCCATAATGCTTTCAGTGTCAAATAATTGTTTAGGCTCGCTAGGTTTAGCTACTATCAATTCATTGGTCAAATCAATTGGCTTAATTACCGGTTTTTTACTCTCCTTAATTTCTTCGACTTCCTTTGCTTCGTCATTCAAAACAAACCCAGTAATTAAAAGATTCGAAACTAAATCTTTTTGAGCAGCTAGGTATTCTTGAAATTCCTTGTTTTTAATGAATTCATTAAATTTTTCATTGTTTAAAAAAGTTGCCAACATGGCCACTTCAAATGACCTACTACTTGATAATTTGTTCATGGTTTTCTCCCAATTTCATTATTTATAATTATTGCTGTTGTTAAATAGTAAAGTGAATTATTGTAAACTACACGACGACTACTTATTTGAAATGCTCCAACGTCATTACTGTATTCACCTTCAAAAATAATTTGCTCCCGATCACTTTCCACGTAATCCTTTAGTAAATCAAACGATATATTAACTTCAAAACTTCGAGCATCTACCCTGAGCCCTATTCCCATTGCTTTGCTCATAGCTTCTTTGGCGGTCCAATACAAAGTAACGACCTTATCAAAATCGTTGCTATTAAATTTTCCAATAATATCCTTTTCTTTAGACGTGAAGTTAAATTTATAAAAGGCAATATCCCTTTTGCAAACAAATTCTAAATCAATGCCTATATTTTCTTCCGTATCAAAAGTGGCACTGGCAAGATCCTTAGAATGAGTTATTGATATATTTCCCAAGACATTTTGCTTATAAAATAATTGGGGACGTCCTTTAAATTCCCCCTCTGAATCATTTACTATTTCTAGATCCATCAAATTTACATTCTTGATTGCTTTTAAACATGCCAGCTTGCCAGCAATTCTACCCGCCACAAAACTTTTTTGTTTTTTTTCAATTGAAGTTTTTAAATAACTATCCATTTCCCTTACGCTTAAGAAGTGATTTAAATTAACCTTATTCACCTGATTTATGGATACAATACTTAGCTGATGCATACTCTCCCCTAAATTGTTCCACTTATAACACTTCGCTGCATTTGTGGGGTGATTTTATAAATTTTTCATATTACTTAAGGATGATTTTCCCTGTAAAAACGCCTACTGACGCAAGGAGTCATCGACAGGGGTTGATTTGATAAGAAGTCCAATTCCAAATCCTATAAAAAGCAATATCCCCCATTTAGATAAATCATACAATAAGTACCACGCCGGGGTTCCTTTTTTTAATACTTCTAAGGACTCTACAAAGACAACTTCACAGGCCCCATTTCCCGTATCACTTCTGGTAAGACTTGAGTTTCGCCAACCATTTTCGTTGTTCAAACTGGTATAATTAGCAAGCGTACCCTTGATTTTAATTTGATCACCCACTCTTATTTTTGCGATTTTTTTTCTAATTTCGTCACTTCTGGTAATCAGGTGATTATTAGAAATTTCATCGAATTCAAAATTTATCCCATGGGGATAACGAAAATTACACGTCCACGATACATTCCAAAATTTAACTTTATGAAAATCATTATTCATTAAATTATTTCCCCAGATCAGACATAAATCCTTTGTATCAAATGATTTGCTATCATGATAAATATCACCAAACCCGGAGGGATTATTATGAGAGACTACCAGTCCCGATATCTCATAATCCTGAATTGGTTTGATGAGATATTGAATGCCCATATAATTTAATGTAACTTCTTTTTTTTCAGTGTCTTTTTGTAATGGCTGTATACGCAAATCAGGATGTATCTTCTTATAATCAACTAATGAACCCTTCATAAAAAAAGCTATGGCAAACAGCACCCCCAAGCAGACGATTATAAGTTTAACCCTACGTAACATCGCTTTAAATGAACGAATTTTCTGTGCTATTCTTTTTTCTCGTATTTCCTCTAACGCCCTCTTTTTCTTTTTCAATTCAAGCTGTTTAGTGTTTTCTAATTGATCCATCAGTAATTGACCTTTTTAATTGGGTTTTAATAATTTCATTCCTCGCTTCCCATGTATAAATATAATATTTCATACTACCGATAAGCAAGCTAAGCAGTTGCTTAAGAGGTAAAAAACCGTATGAAAAATATTAAATTTTTGCTTATATGCCTTTCGCTTTACTCTTCTTGCTTATTTGCCTTCCAAACTCAAGACTTAAATAAATTTTTAAAAAAATTAGTCACTTATCTAGAAAGAGATGAATATCCACACGAATTTGCGCAGCCATTGCTTCGTGCAATTTTTAAAATAAGCGATTTTAAAACATTAACAAATAGTAGTGGAAATATATATGTATCCATCCAAACTCAGCATATGGAAAATAAATTGGTAAGCCACATGGTAGCCGGTTATCCCAACCCATGCGAATTTTTTAAAGAAATGATGGCTGAATTTTATAGCGATCACAATTTAATTAATAATAGATACGGGGATATTACCCTAACCTTTAGTGGATTTTCTCCAGCAATCATCCAATTTTTACAAACCCAAAACAAGAATACCCCTACGCACCAATTCTCATACGACAAAGACAGCATTATTATTGTCTTCAATCAAAAGTTTTTTGAAGAGAATCACAAGCTTTTAGAAAATAGCTATAAATATTGTTCAGCTGATCCTGGACAATACCTCCTGTATAAAACCCTGGGATGGGCTCCTGCCCAATCTATGCATATTCAAACTACGGCTAGTCGCCATGCCGCGCTCGTTGTACAAGACAATCGAACCTCCGGCAAAGATATTTCATCAGAACAAGACGTCGACAAATTAAAAGAAGAAAAAAAACCAACTATTCCTTCATCTATCAACACTAGTGATAAAAAAAGAGGTCCCGTAGAAGTAAAAACTAATCGGTAAACTCACTATCAGTGTTGGTAAAAATAGGTTTATTTTTTCTTTGAATAGTAAGACTTAAGCGCTTGAAACCATGCTTCCGCCATCTTTTTATTGCCAGAATCACTGGGATGAAGTCCATCAAAAATATCCGTTTTAGGATTAATCTTACTATAGATATCCACAAAAATAATTGGGGAATCAGCAGTTGATTTTTCCTGGCAAAAAGCACTTAATCTGCTGTTGTACTCCTTAGTCTTGGCATCAATGTTAGCGTGAAAAGTATCTGGGATTACGCCCGCTATAAAAATAACTACCCCAGCTTTGGCGGTCCTTAAATAGTCGACAATTTTATCCATTTCACCCACGGTTCCTTCAATACTTTGCCCAGCCCCTAAGTCGTTCGTACCTAAATGAATAAGCGCCACATCTGGTGTATGTGTATTGGCCCATCCGCCTATCTGTTTTAAAATTTTATCAGTAGTCCATCCTTCGTGTCCTTCGTGATCAACATCAAAATCCTTATACGGACAACCGCTAATTCCAGGTTCGGTCTGATTCACTTTGGTATTCATACTTCCGACAAAATCAAATTTAGGCAGGCTAGATTTTGAGAGCATTCCCCATAAAAAACACCGATACGTAGGAGCATTAACGGCACCCCGGGTAATTGAATCTCCAATAGGCATAAGCTTTAATTGATCCGCCATTAGAGAGTTCATACCTGAAAAAAAAACAGATGCAATCAAGCTCAAAATAATATTCTTCATAAGGGAGCTCCTTCCTAAAAAAATAACTACTTAAATTATATCGTAAAAATGCAGTTATTTAATTTTTAAATTGCCATCCATCATACTGGTTATGAAGGCTTTCAAGCAATTACCCACTCATTCACTCCACTATTAACGCCCATCAAGTGCCTACTATTGGTGGCTATCATATTATATTATATAGTAATTACAGGTTTATCTTGTTTTCTCAAACTTAAGATTAAATTATTTTTTATATATAACGATTAACAGTTTGCCACTTAGCCAAAGGACGCTGAATGCATACCAAAAAAATAATTGCAGGAATTTTTTTTATAGCATTACTGATAATGCTTCAATTACTCCTACCGTTATCTTCTTTAAATACTCCTCTTCGTTTTATTGCCACCAAGTTCACTCATCCTGAACAAAAAACATGGAATATTGCTCATAGAGGTAATGAATCCGAATGTCTTGAAAATTCCTTGCCAGCTTTTATCAGTGCTGATTTAGTAGGAGCTGATTATATTGAGCTGGATTTGCGCCTCACTAAAGATAATATTCCCGTCATCTACCACAACTCAACACTAGAAAGTCACCTGGAATGTCAGGATCTACAACAACAAAAAATTGCCAAAGTAACATATGAGGAAATTAGACAAAAGTGTTCATACCTGATTCCAGCTGATAAAGACTGTGATATTTCTGCGTGGACAGAGCAACCGGGTAACCATGTGCTTGAAGACTTGATTACGACTAATAAACACAAAATTTTGTCTTTCAAAGATTTATTAAAAATCCTAAAACATAGTGATATCGGAATATTTATCGAATTAAAAGATTACATGACTCATCAATTTCTAAACGAACTGGCCCATTTAGACCCTGACAACCAATGTCTTGTTAATAATCAAAACCAACCGTACACTTTCAATTGCTATAAAAAAATTAAGATTATCTCTTTCTCTCCAAATATTTTAAATGATGTTCAAGTGCTTTTAAACACCAAATATAAACATACTTCACTTAATAATATTGAAATCTTTTTATTAAGCGGAAATGTCAAGGGTCTGATCCATGAAGAAAATCTCTGGGGTTTTGATGGAGTTGCGTTCAATTACCCATCAAATTCAGAAAATCAAGAAATTTTAACAATGATGAACGAGTTGGAATCTCGTTATCCTAAAAAGAAAAAAATAGTTTGGACAATCCAAAACACTAAAGAGCTAGACCAAGTTGAAAATTTACCACTTGATGGAATTATAAACGGTATCCCAAGAGCAGGAGCTTTAAAATAATGGAAAATACCATTCGCGTTTTACATGTAGATTGTGCCACTGGGTTTTATAAACACACTCGTTACAAGGTTGGCGAATACTTTGGACCTATTGATTTGGGTCTTCATCTGGCGGGAAAATATCAAACCTTAAATATTGGTACCGGTCTTTTAGCCGGCTCAATCTTACCCGGATCAAATAGATTATTTTTCACCGGATTTTCCCCTTGTTGGGGCGGTTTTTTTATCTCATCTATGGGAGGGGCGGGGTTGATCTTTGATAATCTTGGTATTAATATGCTCAGCCTACGAGGAAAAGCGACAAGGCCATCCATTCTCTATTTAAATCGTTTGCATGGTGAGGAGATTCAAGTAGAAGTTCACCCGATCGATAATCTTGAAGAAATCTGGGCCAAAGATAAAAAAGGTCTATATGCTCTTCAAGAACACGTTCTAAATCTTTATAAAGACAAATATCCAAATGATCCTCGAATCCTAGCTACCGGACCGGCTAGTGCATTTACTGATTTTGGAGCAATTGGCTCTGCTCCTATAAAAAAAGGAAAAATTACTGCTTTTGATACATGGGCAGGTCGTGGGGGATTTGGTTCAAAATTGTTTAAGGAAAATCAAATTGCCGCTATTATTTACGGTGGTACTTTTATAGATGATGATTTAAGAGATCGCCAGGTTGTCGATGAGTGGTTTATTCAAAAGTACAATAAAAAACTAAGCGCCAAAGATATGGAAAGCACCATCAAATATCGATTCGACCCACAATTTAATACAGGCGGTACTTTTGGAGTCAATTACACAACACTGAAAGGAAAAATGCTCTTTAAAAATTATAACAGTATTTACATGGATGAATCTAAGCGACAAGAAATTCATCAAAAACTAATCATTGATCATTACCTCAAACAATTTAATGAAGACACTATTGCCACTAAAAGTCAGGGTACTTGCGGCGAACCTTGTTCTGCCGTTTGCAAAAAGACCAAAGGGAAGTATAAAAAAGATTATGAACCTTATCAGTCCCTAGGCCCACAGTGTTGCATTTTTGATCAAGAGGCAGCTGAAAAATTAAATCACCACGTCGACAGTATGGGATTTGATGCTATCTCTGCCGGTGGAGTTATATCGTGGTTACTCGATTGTGTTGATAAAAATATTTTAATCCCTGCGGAATTGGGAATATCAGGTCGACCCCAGTTTAATCTGGAAATTTTTGAAGTCGTAAAAGATTCACTATACAATAGTGATCTAGCGATAGAACTAATTGACTCAATCTTGAAGAAAAATAGTAAAATTGATTTATCACAAGGAGCCAGAAAATTTGGCAGGAAATTATCCCAACAAAAAGGCATTAATGTCCTTGATAATTTTCTCTTTACCGCCAATGCTCGCAATGGATGGATGGTCCCCAATCAATATTGGACTCCTGGGGTGCTCTCTCCTATGCCAATAATGGGAAAATATTATAACTTTTATGGTTATGAATATATGCCTCCAAGGACATTGGGACAAGTTAATGCTGATCGGATGATTAAAGAAATCATGATGGATAATGCCGGTATGTGCAGATTTCATCGCACATGGGCAGAAAATATGATGCCAGAAATTATTGATAAACTTTTTGGGAAAGGCGAAGAGTATAAAAAAAGGATAAGGGAAACCGCTAGCAGAATTAATGGACGAAACTCATCTTCTCTGTGGGAATCACAAATCAATACAAACTTTATAATAGCTTATTTAAAGAGGCAAAAAGAAGTAGAGCAGGTAAAGAATCCAGACCTAGACAACTGGCTGAAAAAATTTGATGCTGATCCCAAAGATGCAGCCCTTGAGTATTGGTTTGAAATCAGAAAGGGTATCCACGAGATTTTAGTTGAATATAATTAGTTCGTTTGCATTAGTCTGGTTTGGTATCTAATAAGGTCATAGCCCTTCTTTTAAACATCTCTTCTTGGGCATCCTGTGCCTCTAGATTATCTAAATATTTTTGTAATCTACTCTTGATCTCTTTTTTAGATTCTTCATCTTCAATATTGAAATTCATTCTCATCTCAAGAGCACTCAAAGCGGCATCTTTATTGACAACAATTGGTTCTTCGTAACCAACACTCATCACCGCATTCATAAGAATTTCTAAAGCTTTTGGATCTTTAACAAAACGTAAATTTGAAAGTCCTTCAGGAGTATTGATATCCACCAAATTAAGTAGTTCGCTGGCTCCGGCATTACCCAAAGCATCTTCCACCACAGCCAATCTGGTATCATTATCCTTTTTATAACTTTCAGGAGATTCAACAACAGACGATCTCGCAATTGAACCCCTGATCAAATATCCTGTATCTGAATTCTGATTTTTTAAAAAATTCATGGTATTTGGGTTGGGGTTGGTTTCTTGCATCAGTAATTGCAGCATGTTTTCAGCCAAAACCAATTCATTATTTTGGGCAAAATAATTCGAAAGCTCCACCACAAAATCTTGAATTTCAGGAACAATTGGTTTGGCTAACACAGGAAGTAAAGCTTGAAATAACTTAGAATCTGGTGGCATTTTTTTAAGTTCATCCACAATAAAACGCAGGCTCTCGCTTTTATTTATTTCGATAAACGCCCTTAGGGTCAAAAAATCTTCATTGGTTAGCAGACCCTTTTCATCCAATTTTATTGATTGAAAAAAAGTAGAAATACTTTTATTTCGAATTCGTTTTTTCATGTTAGCAATGTGAGCAGCTTTAAAATCAAAATTATAGGTTAGATCGGTCTTAGTTAATAGCAAACCAGTTTGTTTTAATTTATTAACATCTCGAAGCTCGTCACACTTAATTAAGGATTCCTTATCCCAATTTATTTTAGCTGATAATATAGACTGTAAATGATCCTTTAACTTCATTTTTTCTTCACCGTTTAATACTTCAAAGGGAGTATATTTAAAGGAGCCTTCCAAATCAAATGGCATCTGAAGACTTTTCTTGGTTATCTTCATGCCTGCTTTACTCCTATTTGTTATACTTATATCGTAAAATACTTCTCCGAAATATTCTTTTCTTTTTACTGACCTATCTGGGAAGGTTAAATATGAAGCAATTTGCTTCAAGGCATTTCCCGAAAGTTCGTTTTTTTGGGATGGGATTTCCAGCTTGGTATTAAAATTATGATCAAATGTAATGAAAAAGGGGGAATTAATTTGATATTCTTGGGTAACTACACCGTTAATTCTTATATAATTTTTATTCTCTTTAATTTTTACAACAAAATGCTTTATGCCACTTAGTTTATATAAGTAAAGAAGCAAAGTTCCTGAACTTATATTTTCAACTAAAACACTTTCTGTCGCATCTATAAAACTCTCACCTTTGGAAAGAATATCAAATCTAACGCTATAACAACTTTTATTTTGAGATTGATTCGAATTTTGAGAATCATCTCTCCCAAACTGTTTAACAACTAAAAATAAAAACGTAAAAAATACGACAACTCCCAAGGCAGTGAAAAACCGTTTTTTCGTCAAAATATTTTTCCAAGAATTCATAAAAAAAATAACCTATCTCAGGCAATTAAAATTTATTGAAGTTTATTCTTAACGCCCCAAGCAGGTGTAGCTGGAATAAATTTATTAAATACATAGCCGCTGGTAGTTACCCCACCCCATTCAAAAATTTTAACTCCCCATTTTTTCCAACGAAATCCCAAGAATTTTGGAACGCGAATTTTAGCATATGCTCCTACCCATCCGCTTAGCGCAGACAAAGTATCTAAACCGGAAACTTGCACGCTATAGGCTAAATAATCACCTTGATTACTTGGTGTAGAAGCAATACCATTAAAACCATAAACGTCTATGTCGTCATTGAGAAATGTTAGATGCCCTTCAACTCCCGCTTTAGCAATCCAAGCATCGAGTCCTGCATCAACATAACCAGAGGTGTTGATGATAGGTCTAACTCTACCATTCGCCCACATTGAAACCACTCGAGCTCCCATATTAAAGCTGGCATTTCCTTGAACACCTGCTGAAACTGAAAGAGTAAGTGGCCCAATTGGAAATGGTATCGTAATACCTTTTTCAATAGCCGCGATTGGAACATTATCTTCTACTTTAATATCAGCTGCGTTTTTAGGATTAGAATATATTTTATTACCAAGGTAATAAACCGTTCCACTATAGCTAACATTACCACTAAGTGGTGCTGTCAAAACTGCATCCGCTTTGAGCAAATCAAATTTGTAACCAAAAAGTGCAACAAAAAATGAAGCATTATTAGCACCGTCAATGCGAGCTCCCGCGGGCAATCCCACTCTGCAGATAGAATTCCCTCCAACTTTAGGAACATATGTTTTATAACAGGCTTCTGCTTTAGCCCCCACTGCAAAAATATCAGGATCACCAAGATCCATTGCATAAGGGTAGCACTCTACTGTTTGAATTCCAATTCCATCAGGACGACAATATCCCAACACCGGTAGTTGGTCTTTTTTTGCCTTGGCTGCCTCAAAAAAGAAATCCATCTGAACCGCATTGAGCCCCGGATTTCCCTGAGGTTTATGCTTCATCTTTACAATATTTCCCTTACGATCTAAATCACTGGCTGTTTTACAAGGGCCAGCTATCACGATTGAATCGTTAGTGTTGCTATTTAGGCTGAGTCCACATTGAGCGCTTGAATATTTTTCAGCATCTGTCATCTGATTAAAAAAATCATTTGAAGGAATTGATTCGGTTTGTACGCTTCCCTCTTCGACGGGAGCTAAGAAGTTTGAACCAAGTTGTCCATTTCCATTGGGGTCACCAAAGGACTGAACTTTTTTCCAAAAATCAAAAGCCGTTACTGGATGAGTGCCATCGCACTGCTTAGTATAACAAAATCCGCTGGGAATATTAGCCGCCGATGCAATTGAAAAATTCATAAAACTAGTCAAAGCAAAAATTAATAGTACTTGCTTTTTATATTTCATATTAAATCTCCCCATTAATGATTTTAAGGTGTTAACGACGACAAATAAGTAACATATAAAGGATGGACCAACAATAGGTTTGAATTTTTAATACTACAAAATAATTTGTTATAACTAGTTAATATTAAAAACAAGTTATTCAATTATCGCTCACCTTTTGGCACTTACTATGTTAGCCTTTTAGTAATATTAATTAAAAATAGGTACGTAGAATCTATGAAGTCACAATTATTTATTGCTTTGCTTTTTTTATCTGTATATTTTTCTCACGCGATCAACGCCTCGGTTTTTCCTACCAACCAGTTAGATATTTTTAGCAGCGCTAAAGGAGATATTACCGAGGAATTTTTTCATGAGATTATTGATCAATTTGAAAATTTTTACAAACCAATTATTAAAAAAAAGGGCGGAATATTAAAAATTCAGCGTATGTGGAGTGTCAGCGAAGTTAATGCATATGCAGGTAGATTCTATCCACTTTTTTCAATTACCATTAATGGTGGACTGGCCAGACACCAGTACATGACCAAGGACGCGCTGACTTTAGCATTATGCCATGAGATGGGACACTTGCTGGGCAGTGCTCCCACCAAAAAACAAATTCCAAATCGTTGGGCATCAGTAGAAGGCCAATCTGATTATTTCGCGACTTTGAAATGTGTCCGCAGAATTTGGGATCAGGACAATAATATTGAAATAATCAGTGATATGGAAATCGCTCCATCCCTTGAAAATGAATGTAAAAAATCTTTTGCAGATATTAATCAAGTAGCACTTTGTATTAGGAGCGCCACGGCGGCTTGGCATATTTCTATAATTATGGAAAGCATCAATAACGATGGTCCAATTAATTTTCAAACCCCTGATTACTCAGTGGTACCTCGTACATTGTCCGACCACCCACGCTCCCAATGTAGACTTGACACATTTTTACAAGGCGCTCTTTGCGAAGTTAGTTATAAGAGTGATTTAAGTAAGAACAATCCGAAGATTGGTGCATGCAATAGATCAACTAATCATGTGCTAGGAAATCGTCCGCTTTGTTGGTACAAACCTAAAGATTAAACGCCTAAAATTTTTTTAAACATGGAACTAAGTAAATATTGAGTGGGCCTCATTTTTCTTTTTTGGTTCTCTTTTTTGACATCTGCGTGCGCATCATTGACATTTTTAGCCAAGGCTAACCATTCTCCCCTATGCTTATCCGCTTCTTTACTCCAATGCTCCCTATATATTTGCACTTTTTCAAGTTCTTTATCATCCAGCCAAACCCCATGCCCATCCACGCAGGTATCAATAATAATTCCAGACTGATAATCATAATTGCTAGCCCTCATGGCTTTCTGGCAGACCGGACAATTTTCCACCGAACGCTGTTCATCCAAGGGAATTCCGGCAAAATGAGTAACGAGAGTTTCTTGAACTAATTTAGTATCAAATTTTTCTATATCTGTTTCAATAATCTTCGTAAGCTCTCCGGCGTCCAACCATGTTCCTTTGCACTTATCACAGGCCTCAACCTCAATTTTTTCATAAAATTTCTTTTTTAAAACACTAGAACATTTAGGGCACTTCATGACTACTCCAAATTTTAATCATTACTGTTGATAGAAATATATTCTACCATTATTCATTTTTTGTCATCACCCAAACTTAATAAAGCTTCCCAGACTGAGCAAACGACTAGAACAAATATATAAAAATTATCGGATATTCATACCCGTATAGAGCTTCCCTGAATAAACAATGGGAGGAATTGTGCCACCAGATTGAAAACTAGTGGTGAAGTTAGTTAACATGACCGTACCTGCTTCAGTACCATCACTTCTAAAAAAATTATATGCATTATTTTTCTGGGCCCAAAAATAAATTTTTCCGGCCAGCAAAGTAAGATGTTTGGGGTAAGAACCAGTTAAGCCGGATTCAATGTCTTGAACTAAGACCGTTCCTCCATCCGTTCCGTCGCTTTTCCATAACTCAACTCCATGTGTCCCGTCATCGGCGGAAAAATAGAGAATACTATTGGTAGAATCCCAAATCATAGGTTCTTCTCCCGCTGATGAACCGCTCGCTCCCGCTTTTATATCTTTTACCATGATCGTTCCACCACTGGTACCATCCGTTACCCATAATTCTTCTCCGTTGATACCGTCATTGGCATAAAAATAAACCAGCCCGGAAGTACTTAGAACCGGACGATTAAATTCTCCCCCATCAGATAGATGAATATCCTTAACCAGGGTTCTCACTCCTGATGCTATATAGTGCGGCTCATATCCCATACTACTTTGCGCTAGAGTCTTAAAAAACATTCTTGAATTTGATATATCACTAACAAAATTTTTAGCATTATTGGATGTAGCCGGAGAGGTAGCCGGATTGCCATTGTTGAGCGTTCCGTCGGTATAAAACATAGACATCGAAGCAATCGTTGGACCAAAATTATTATAATAAATATAGCTTCCATCTGAACTAATAAAATTATATTCTGCTAGCATTTCCTGATTAGAAGACATATTAACATTTTTAACCAATTCTCTATCACCAGGCACTCCCGTGGACATATGCAACTCGTCACCATTGACACCATCGTTGGCATAAAAGTAAATTTTTCCGGTATTAGAAAAATAAAAAATCTGGGAATCAAATCCAGGATAGGAATCCGCTGATGGATTAATATTGTCAATTAGCTCTGTCCCTCCCAAGGTACCATCTGTAACCCATAATTCATTCCCGTTTATGCCATCATCACTCCAAAAAAAAGCTTTATTCATGGCCGTTACGGTTTTAAAACCAGTCGGGTTTGAACTGGCTACCCCTGGATTGATGTCCTTAAGCAAAGTTGTTCCAGCAGTGGTTCCGTTACTTACCCACAGTTCATTTCCCAAAGCAGCACTCGCAGCAAATACCAAATTGGAACCGGCCAAAGCAAATTGTTTATCAGCTGAAATTCTAACCTCTTTAATAGGGGTAATTAGATTGGAGCCATTTTCTATTTGTACGAGATTAAAAGCCCCACTTCTTAATATGGGCAAATGAAGATCGTACTCGTACGGAGAAATTTGAATTACTCTCGGATCAAATTCCGCTGACAAACCTCTGGGAAATACAAATGAATGGGCCAGCGGAGCAAGACAATTTGGACCAGGGTAATATTCAATTACAAATGGAACACCTGTTCCATTTTGAAGTGGATCAATATCAAAAACAGGCATGACCATGTTTAAGTTATAACTAAATGGAAACACCCATCCACTTCCACTGTATATTGGCAAGCAATTACTGGATATTCCCCTCTGATAGATAACTTCCCCATTAAAATTTTTAACAAAGTAGCGGATTTTGACTCCTGCATCGGTATAAGGTAAATCAGAAACCGGACAGGTAATCCCATCACTTTCACACAAAAGAATTCGAAATTTTCTTGGCAAGGATGTGTTTTGAATGGTTAGTTCAATAATTCTTTGTCCACCGGTTAATTGTATAACATCCGTTTGACCGACATACATTTGAGAACTGTTTTGAAAAAGGTAATTCTCATCGCTGGCGATACCATAAAACTTATAATTCCCGTTTTTGACCCAAACACCATCAAGCGAAAGATCTCCTGGCCGGTAGTGAACACTTCCACCGTCTCCCGGTGAAGACAAATTTATCCCGTATACATTAAGTCCGCCATAAAGCTGCATAAGAGAGGTAGCCCCAGATTTTTGATCATTTTGGGACAAAAAAAAGATTCTGGTGTATCCTTCCTTAGAAAGTTTATCAGAACAACCAAGTAACATTATAAGTAATAACCAACAGACAATATTCATAGCCTCAAATTATATGTTGAGTGAAACTCCAAGTCTAATATTTTGATCAAACAATTGTCCGGTTTTAAACAAACTAATTCAATCGGTTAAAAAGTTGCTTAGTAAAGCTGGTGGTCTTGCTATGAATTTGTCTAGGCAGCTTTTAAGAGAATTTTTTTGCCTTTATAAAAACAATAATTTTTTCCAATAAAACTGATTTTATCTTGATCTAAAATAATCCCACATCCGTCCGGGCACGCATATAGTGGGCGATTAATTTTATTCGAATATCTTTTCAATTCATCCTCATAACGAATCGAGTTTTTGTAATGGGGAAAAAATTCAAAATCAACTAAATTCATAGAACGAAAGTTAGTGACCTTTTCTTCATTTAAATCACAATCAAAAGAAGGAAACGAGGCAGTCTTCACGTTGGGGGTCATAATAATAGCTCCGGCACTCAGTCCGCTTAGTATCCCCCCCTCTAGGGCATATTTTTTAAGTTTAGGAATAAGACCAACGTCTTTTAAGGTCTTTAAAAAATAAAACGTATTTCCTCCACCCAAATAAATAATATCACTTTTTAAAACTTCTTTGAGTAAAATATCCGTAAAGGGGATGTCCACGGGGAAATTGATCATTCGAGAAATATGAAATTTTTTAAAATGTCTCGCAAAATAGGAAAATTCAATGTCCGCATCATAAGAACATGCGGGTATATAGGTAATAACCGGATTGCTTGATTTGACTAATTTTATCAAGGCATGATTCAAAGAGATATTTTCCTCTTCATCTCCGCCACCATAAAAGACCAGTCTCATATTCCTTCTCTGTATGACCTTACAATCTCCAACAAGTTTTTAACACCCTTGGTATTTTTAATTTTATGTCTTTCTAATTGCTTAATTTTTGATGGATCATGATTTTGAAAATATAAAAAATCGTGCATAATTTTATAAATTTCATCAGGTCCTTGTTTTAGTGAAAGAATCTTATCTACAATAATGGTAACCGCATCACCAGTAATTCGATCATACTTATTAATAACTGATGAACGCATGGTTACTTCACATAATATATTTTTCCCGCTTTTATTTACTTCTGCTGCTACCATATCAACCATTTGCATATACTTTTCTTGAAATACATGGATCATCTGTTTTCGATAAGAATTTAAAACCAAATCCTTCTTCGTTGCGTAACTGGATTTAATGATTTCGATAAATTCATCGCTGGTTAAAAAGCCATTTCGAAATTGCATAATCTGGGGATACTCTCTTAAAATATCTCGCATACAAAAGATCGCTGACCAATTGATTCCGTCGGCGACTTTTTTTATCCCCTTAATTGATTTTATTCTTTCAAAATATGAAAAGCTTTGCCTAAAATCCCTTACGATTTTTCTATGTTTATTTAACAGAAGCGAAACCTGAGAGTTATTAAAACCAATCTTATAAAGCAAATTCTTATCTTTTTGGTATTCAAATATCTTTTCAAATTCTTTCAACACATGATGATGTTCAAAAATTTTTATGGGTCGTTTGGTTTGGTTTTTTAAAAAATCGGTCATTTGCACAAATGTTTGAATCAAATACTTTGCCTTAATTTTCTGTTCAGTTATAGAAGTTGAATATCGCTCTACGTCGTCATACCGGTATTCATGATGAAAAAGGCCAAACTGTCTGACTGAACCATAATCAATAATTGATCCGTCCATTAAAATATTATCTCCATCCCAGTCCAACCAACAAAAAATATATTCATCCTCAAACTGAGCTACCATGGTGGCAAATACATTTGCTATCTTCCGCAGAAAGTATTCATATCCTTCAATTTCATCTTTGGGATAATCAGACCAGAAACCATTTTCTCTTTGTCTGGTAACGTAATAATCATACATTTTTTTTAAATATTCATAATTATTTTGCTTAAGCGGAGCAAAAAAATGAGATGGTCTAATTAAATTTGGGTGTGCCCGAACATTTATGGCCAGTCCGTTTTTATGTTCAATTATTGCCAAAACTCTTTCTGTTCTTATGCCATTTAAATACATCACTTCGCTAAATAATGAAGAGGAAACCCCTTCATCTTTCTCTGAGCACCCACAACCATAAGAAATAGAAGGATCACCTGTTTTAAAAAATTTATGCATTTTGGCGCTTGCAGGGGAAAGTCTAGTCGCACCAGTGCCGCAACTGGAGATATCCCAAGTTACTCCATGATGAGTAACTTGGCCGTTCCACACACTTCTTCCGTCACCCGAAGTCTTACCCTGTTTGCTTGGATGTTGAAGTTGCAAATATCGGGTCGCCATATAAGTATTTTCTTTAATTGTCTCGGGAGGGTGCTTAATATTATGAATATTGTCGTATTCATTAATGATCACAATATTGAAAGTCTCTAAAATTTTCTTTTCAATTTCGGCATTCATTTTCTCAGGATGATCTTCTGAAATTAATCCGAGCTGTTTTGCCAGCGCAAAATTAAAATAATAAACCTTGCCAGATTTTTTTTGCCTCGCTTGATATTCGACATACGCTTCTGGAACAAATTCCTTTAAGGGATGGTTTCCATTAAGCTGATCAAATTGGCCATACTTGTTGGTATTTTTTTTAGTTACAGTGTTATGTAATAATGATTTCATAATCAGAAAATCGGTTCTTGATAAAAAATATTTAAACGAATTTACTTAAGCTCTATGTAGTTACCAATTTTTCCTCTTTCGACAGGCGCAGCGCAGGATTTGTTAATAGTTCAGGCAGTAATACCCGAACTATTAACTCCACCTTTATCCTAATTCTTTTCCAATTTTCGATTCTTTAATTCTCGGAGTACTAACAATTTCTCCGTCGATAATGACTGCGAAGTTATTTCCCTTATACTGCTTAATTGCTCTTTCAAAATCTCTTTGCGTCTTTTCATCTAGCTTCAACAAGTCATCTCTATTTTTTAGTAGTTTCTCATAGGAGAAATTTTCTACTCTTAGTATAGGCTTTTTGGTAAGTGCTTGCAGATGCCTGTTATTAAAAACCATGGCATTTTCATCCTCAGTTTTTAAATTTTTTACCGGAACAATTTCCAATGTCCCCTCTTTTATTTTTCTCACTTTAGCTGGATTCATATTCATAAGTGACGATAACAAAAGTGTGAGCAAAATCAGTTTTGATTTCATAAAAACCTCCTTGAATAAATAAATTAAAAAAAATTCTAACTGAATTTATGCAAGCGGTGGTGCCCGAATTGGTTTTAAAGAGAAAAGATGTGAACTTTCAAAACATTCAATGTCGAAGTTTATTATTGATAGTGACCAAAAACTAAAATTAACTTTTTCATCAAAACTGCTTATCAGCATCAAACTTTCAATGACATTTTTAATTTTATCAATTCTTTTGGAAATGGTTTGATTTAAAGAATTTTTTGATTTTTCTTTATAAGAACAATCCTGACAGAATGGGTCAGAGATATATACTCCCAAAAATATTATCAATCCCTGAATTATAAGTAGCTTACTCATCCAACCCTCACACTATTACTTTGGGAAAAAATAAATTTTTGTCAAGGCTAGCTATCCATATTTATTTCTGCTAGATATACGCTTCCTTTTTGCGTTATATTAATAACAACTTCAACCGGTTAATATTTTTATGGTAAACCCAATTATAAAACCTTTTTTGCTTTTTACTCTGATGATTTCACTCGTGGCATCAGTAATCGTCTTAACTCAATTTCAAGCCAGAGAAAACGATTCAAGACTTTATACTAAATTTACTACCCAGCTTACTAAGGAAAAACCGCTGAAAGAAATTGTAGCACTTGAGTGGCAGGGATTATCTGAATACACTGACCCAAGCAATCCCTACGTTCGAGATCATTTTATCGGTCAATTTATTTTCCCAGTAATTATTTCCAAACTAGGATTCCCCTCCGAATATTCACTATATTTTCTTAATACAATATACAGATTACTTTTTATTTTTATTTTTTTTCTAGTGGTTAAAGAATTTCTCGAAAAAGAAAAGGCCTTCATCGTACTGTGGGCCTTGCAACTATGTCTTATTAATTTTACCTATCAACTAAGGGCCAATCACGAACAATTTCTACTTCTATGTATGATATGCACGATTTTAGGTTTTATAAAAATCAATCATGGAACCATATATCGAGTATTATTTATAGTTGGATTTATATTTTCATTTTTAACCAAAGGACTTGCAGCTATTACATTGCTTCCAATCCTTTTGAGTATCTGGTTTATTTTATATAGGAAACAAGAAAGCAAAAAATATGCTAATTTTTTATGGATCATAATTTCATTTTTCGCTCTTTTAATCACACTTCTTATATACGAGGTATGGTTTCAAGCAGTCACTGGATATCCATTTCTCGCAGCTTATTTCAAAATTCAAGTTTATGGTCGATCCATTAAAGATAGCGCCAGCATCCATCCCTTTGTTTTACAAAAGATGATAAATATTTTCTACTATCTAAGTAGAACCCTAATCAATGCTTTGCCTTGGATACTTTTGTTGGTATTTTCTCTCGGTGCGAGATTTTATAAAACCAAATCACTTAAGCTGGATCTATCTGTCAAAACAAAACAACTAATATGGATTTTAATTAATTTTGTACTCGTCTACATCCTGCTTTTTTCCTTATCCAATAGGCTGGCGCAAAGATACATATTTCCTGCTTATTATTTTTTTAACACCTTGATCCTGGTGGTCCTTATTCAATATTCACCTACTCTTGAAAAATTTCAACAATATCTTAATTCTAAAATTAGACCGCACTATATTCTCATTTGGATATGGTTTCTACTTGTGATGTTGGCTTTTGGAATTTATTTTATGAAAGGTGGGCATAACCACTGGGTAAACTAATCCAACAATTGGATATAAATTATAAGACCTCGAGTTTATGAACACTCGAGGTCTTATTTTAATTGACGATTAATTGAAAGGAATAGGGGTTGGCATTGGCATTTCCTCATCACTTTCTAAAACCATAGCTGCAACTAAAACCCCATACTGTCCATATTTTTTTACAGTTGCTTGCCAATTGTTCTTAACATGATCGTTACACATACGAGAAGTATGATCCATTAAGACAATCTCAAGCGCCGGTCTATCGTCAGGAGCTGGGATATAAGCTGTATATATCTTAGATCCACAAATTTCTTCCATGGCCGTTACCGGAACATTTTCGCTATACCAACGAATGTGATCTTGAGGTCTTGGGATCATGATATAAGAAAGATTAATATAAGACGGCATTTCATTTGTCAGAGGTTGTATACTCGCATCCAATAAATGCAGATAAACCGTACTCAATTTTTCATATTCCCCACTAGCCTGGACTACCGACATCTTTTTGTAATTCGATGCATTTGCGGCGTCCATATTCTCTGTGGCCCATGCTGACAAAGTTGATAAAAAACTGAACAAAAAAATGATTGCGTGTTTTTTCATAAATCCCCCTTTTTAGGTTGTTGTGTATAGCAAGTGAACCGGAATATAATTCAAAAAATACATTATTAATAATTATTACTTCTTATTGAATTTAATAATAAATACTGATATATTTTTTCAATGCTCATTGATAAAATAAATCTTAATTATTTTCGAGTCTTTGAATCAGTTTACCGACAAAAAAGCACCATTTCAGCTGCTGAAGAATTGCATCTAACCCAGTCCGGAATTAGCCAACATCTCAAATCTTTTGAAGGACAGCTCGGACAAAATCTTTTTGACCGTATCAATCGCTCATTAGTACCTACTCCTTTTGCCAGATCACTCTATGAGCAATGTCACCACGGTCTTCTTTGTTTTGAAAAAGCCCTCAAAGAACTGCTTGACGAAAAAACTTCGCCTTCACTGCGCGGAATTTTATCCATTGGATTCCCCACGGAATTCGGCCATAATTGTGTGCTTGAGGCCATTGCCCAATTTGCTCATTTAAACCCTACTTTAAAAATTGAAATTTTCTATGGACTTGCTTACGAAATGAATCATCAACTTTTAACCGGACAATTAGATTTTGCCTTTGTTGATAATTTAGCCATGAGTCCTCAAATCATAACCATTCCAGTATATGAGGAGGCTCTTTCTCTTTTCGCTTCAAAAAAATACCTGTTAAAAATAAAAAAGCAAAACAAGAAAAATAATCCTGATTTTGAATCACTGGAGGATTTTGAATCCTTAGAATATATTGACTATCTACCAAAGGCCTTAATCCTTAAAATGTGGTTTAAGCATCACTTTAAAGCCTTTCCTGCTAATCTCAATGTACGAGCAACTATTTCTGAAGTACGAGGGGTTTCCAAATTAATATTTTCTCACCTTGGAGCTGGAATTTTACCAGAACATCATGCCAATCTAGTAGACCCCAAAGGAATATTTCTTCATCGTTTTAAAAATAGAAATAATATTTTAAAAAATAAGATTTCGATTGCCTCTCTTATTGATCGGACTCATTCACCCGCTGCTCTGGCTTCCGTGGAATATATCAGCGATTTTTTGAAAAGAATCAACTGAGTATTAACTGCACTTGAAATAAAGACAAAAAAAAAGAGAGGTCCAATATTGCTATTGAACCTCTCTGGCTAAATAAGATTATCGATCTCTATTATCTCTACCTCTACCGCCACCGAAACCGCCTCGACGT
>Ga0208957_1000503_pt1 | contig 30960 bp, 38 predicted proteins | sample RifOxyA1_FD_184029 | JGI IMG/M metagenome (GOLD analysis project Ga0208957, IMG submission 184029) | Groundwater microbial communities from Rifle, Colorado - Rifle Oxygen_injection A1 (SPAdes) | ecosystem: Environmental > Aquatic > Deep subsurface > Groundwater | place: Rifle, Colorado, United... | reverse complement strand
GCATGTACGCCGATGCCTGCCACTATGATCGGTAAAGCGGCAGCTGGCCCTACCATGCTCGTCACTACCCCTACAAGTGCCCCTACAAGCAGGCACCGTCCAACAAAGTGTACAGTCCGCCTCTGACGATGCTCGCGGGATCGCGGGTCGCGGAACCATTGCGGATATCTTCCGCCCATATCGCCTCCTACGCCTGCCAATATTCCACAGGCTCGTCTCCACTGTCCGAATCGTTGCAGCCGCACTCGTGCTCGATCTCGATGTCATCAAGCGTGGACGCACGTCGCACGAATAGGTCAGCAAGGGCCTTACGTGCGTTCCAGTTTCCATTGCCTTCCATGATTGTAATGGTACGACCTTCGTTGTTCACATACGTGAGAAGCACCTGGACATCGCCGAACTCGGCAAGCTGCCTAGTCAGGTGTACAATGGCTGCGCCAATCTCTTCATCAGTCATGCCTTCGATGTCCCGTGTTCCCACGTCAGTACTCCTTAGCGGAAGTTGAGTGCCTTCGGTACTCGCACACGCACAGGATTGCCGTCTACCACTCCTATGTAGATCATGCCATCTGTTCCATCATTAACTGGAAATCCTCCCTGAACCACGCCATCCAGCGCACCCCCTTCGTAGGAAATCAACGCTGTTCCATCAGGACGCCTGACGGCCGACAGTGCCGCCTGGTCGTAGTTAGGTTTCTGCCTGACCGGTTCGGAAACAGCGGTTTCAGCTGCAGTACCAGCAGCCTGCGGGACTGGAAGCCTCGGCGATTCCAGAAGAGTGTCCATCCACGACGGACGTTCAGCGTCCTCCAGTGGTGCTCTGACGGGAAGAGAAGCAGGTTTGGAGAACACTTCCTTCCGTGTCGGAGCTGGTGGCACAGGTGTGCCGGAAATCTCCGGAAACTCCATGTCCTTGACAATGGTGCACCGGCGGTTGTACAGGGGAATCACAGAGTCCCCGACCTTGATCACCACCGGAGTTCCGTCCGGATTCGTGGCCACCGTCTCATCTATCACGATTCCACTTTGTCCAGAGAACGTATTGGTTCTGGACAGAATCTCCACAGCACCGCTGCTGAGTGCAGTCTTCAGGATATCTGAAGACACTGGAGAACTACGAATCAAAGAAGGCTGATCAGGACGAGGGCGTGACACAATGCAGCCAGCGAGCAAGAGAGAAGCAACGATACATACCTGGAGACTTTTCACTTGTGTTCTTTCCTTTGGTTGTCAATACCGTATCATTTCTACAAGCATATTCAAACAAAGACAACTGCGATATCACCTCCTACGGCATTACGCCGCCTGTACGCGATGGATCTGCCGACATTTGCCGTTCCAGCAGATTCACTTTCTGCTGCGGCTCGCGCATCTCGCTCCTGCGCTCGGACACGCCTTCCGCCAACGTATCTGCGCGGACCAGTAGATAACTCATCAACGCCAGACCGAGAGCAGCAATGATAAACAGAGACCTGCGCATCTCCACCACCCAGTCTCGCAATTCACGCTCATGCTTCTTACTCATGGTGTTCACCTGATGTCGTGCGCCCCGCTGCCGTCCGCATCGTCGTACCTCCTGCGGGCACCATGCCCGGTGTTACGCTACCACGCGCGCGGTCACTTCGCCACGGGTCGCAGGCCCAGAGCCTGCTCCAGCGTCTCCACGCGTGCCCGTAGCTGCGGCACGCTGTTCTCGCTGCCGGGGTTCGCGGCCACCGCCGTGCGCTTTGCCTTGCGGGGCAGGTACTCGCTCTTGTCGTGTCGGTGCGTCATGCGGGCCACTCCACGTTGACCGCGGCCACCGCCGCCGCGTCTGCCGCCAGGTCGATCCGGTCTGCCGCCGCGTCCTCTGCCGTCGTGCATGCGTGGATCCAGGCGGCGCACTCCTCGGCCTGGGCCGCGGCGTAGACTCCCAGCGCACAGTTGATCTGCGCCCAGTCCGGCCAGCGGTCCAGGATGCGCCGCGCGCACTCCATGCGGTTCGCCGTGATGGCGCGCGTTTTCAGTTCGGCCAGCGTGGGCGGGGGTGGCGCGGGCGGGTCGGGCTGCACGATGTAGCCAAACCGGGCTAGCGTCGCCTCGTCCTCGTTGCCGGTCCAGTGCCAGGCCTCGTCAGACCAGCGGCGGCCGGGCGTGATGGTGCGGAGTTGGCCGGATGGGGTGAGGATGGTCATGTCAGTACACCGCCCATTTGGTGTTCAGATAGCCCTCGATCTCCGCGATGTCAGCAGCCGACACGCCGGCACTATGTTGGTACATCAGGCATTCCCCGACCCATCCATATAGCGGATAGGTGGCAGACGCGCCCGGCGCTCCAACCGAGACTCCGAGCAGGGGTATCCCGCCCAGACTCATCGCCGTTTCCAGCCCCCATGTGTACGCGTCTGGGGCGACACTGTAGGCGAGGCTGCCATTGATGAATATCCCCATGCTGCCTGCGCCCCCCCCGGCATTGCGCATGTCGTGCCGGAACAGCGCCATCGGCGCCATCGCCGCTCCCGTAGTGTAGCTCTTCCCGCCAAGCGGCCCGCTGCCGTAGGTCCCAATGCCGTAGTACGCCCCATTGGCTGCCAGGTAGCGCAGCGATGACCGCGTACTCGTGGCCGTGTTCAAGCTGAACACGCCGCACAATTGCCAGTCTGGCAGAGTCTGCTGTTTGGCCAGGACAAAGATGGTGGCGCGGCACCAGTTTCCGGCCGCGCCAAACGGGTCGCCAGGCACGACCAGAGACCGCGTACCGGGGGAGTTCAGAGCAGCCAGCCCGTTCTGTATGCTGGTCTTGTAGTAGGGCCGCAGGGCGGCTGTGGCCTGCGACGCGTTGTAGCCGTTGCCCGAGAGATCGGGCAGGGTCTGCACTGTGTCGCCATCATTGTACCCCACCAGCTCGGATGGGTCATACCAGGCTGACGGCAGCAGCCCACCATCGGCCGTCGGGCTGGCTGGCGTCCACGCCCCGCCCCGCGTCCGCGCGGCCCTGAGTTGTGCCTGCCAGTGCTGCATGGATTACGCCTTCTCCCAGCAGACCATTCGATACCCGCTCGCCTCGCGCCACAGCACGAAGCCCACCGACGCCGCGGCAATGTCGGCCAGGTCGTCGGTGGCGTCCGCAGTGACGCCGGTCGTCGTAGTCGCATAGGCCCCTGCGATGATGCCAGAACAGCCCTCGCCAATCTCCAGGCCAGAGGGCGTGATCCCGGTCCAGATCCCGGTGCGGGTGACTGTGTGGTGTGCCCCGGCCACGAGCGCTGGCGCCCAGGCCCCGGCTCCCGCAGACGGCAGCGCCACCAAGCAGGCGGTGCGCTCTACCGTCGCGCTCGCGGTCCAGCGGAGCCGGTCCCCGGCAGTCGTGCCGGTGGACTTGGGCACCAGCGCGGTATCCGTCGCGTGTACGTGGTCCCGGCGGGCTGCGGTCATGGCCGTGCCAGGTGCCGCCGTGCCGTTGTTCGCCGGGTTGGTCGCGTCGAACAGGACCTTGTCGGTGCGGGCCGTCTCGCCGTTGGCGATGCCGAGCAGGTTCAGCAGCCCCGCGCCTGGGGCCGTCGCCTGCGGAGCAAACCCCACTGCGCTGGTAGTCGCGACGGCGATGTTGTCCCCGCCGTTGGTGTGCGACGCGGCATGTGCAGCGGGCGCGCCGGCCGCAACGTCAGTCTGGTGCCAAACCGCCGCGCCAACCGTCGCGTCTACGCACACATACTCGTTGTCGGCAGTGATGTCGATCCACCGGGACCCCACCGCGTAGCCGTCGCCGCTATCGTCCGTCACCGCGGGCGCCGCCGTGGCGTCGCGCTTGTGGAGCAGCACCGTGTAGGTCGCCGAGCCGGTGCTCAGCAGCTCCTGTTGCGCCGCCGTGAACGTGCCCTTGGGGATGGCGTTCGCGGCCAGCGTGCCCTGCGCCGCCGTGGCGTAGTCTCCGCTGGCGGTGTAGGCCGCGCTGCCCAGTCCAAGGGCCGTCTTGACTTCTGCGAGGGTGTGACGTATCCACAGGCCGAAGGGCGTTGCGTTGCCCAGCAGAAAATCGTGCTCTGCGGTTGGGGCTTCGATGCCTGAGTGCGAACTGGACACGGCCGCGCCAGCGTGGGCAGCGGGCGTGAAGTCACCAGTCGCGGCGTAGGCCGCGCTCCCCAGGCCCAGGATCGTCTTGACTTCCGCCAGCGTCTTGCGGACCCACGAACCAAACGGCGTGGCGTTGCCGACTGCAAAGTCATTCTCTGCGGTGGGCGCCTGGATGCCGCTGTGGCTCGTGCTGACGGCGGCCCCGGCGTGCGCGGCAGCCGTGTACAAAGTGTCGAAGTAGGTCTTGAGCCAGGCCTTGACCTGCGTGCCGGTCTTGACGCAGTACACCCACACCGCGCCGATGTACTGCCCAACCTCAAAGCGGTTGGCGTCGGCCAGGGCATCGCCGTCGGCGGTGGTGCGGGTGACGGTCTCTGCAAATAGAGCTGCATGCGCTTCGTCGTCCGCATCGTGCGCGTCGACCAGATCCTGCGCCTCTCCTGCCAGTGCGTATGACTCCACCACAGCCACCGGAACTGTACCGTGCGGCTGAGGTGCCCAGGATATATCTGCAGTACCGGAGGCAATCCACTTCTCAGATGTATTGTCCCAGATACCTATCCACAAACTGGCAGTTTCTTCGCTATTCCTGAACAAGCTCAACAGCAGCGCCGTATTCAGATCAATAGAGGCGGATCCGTCTCCGTCTGCAACCATCAGCTCTGTTGGAACCACCACCCTCTGCTTCCTGTAGGACAGAGGACGGGCACCGTCGGCTATGTGTAACCAGGCCGAAATGCCTCCAAGATCCGTTCCGGACGTGACAAAATCGATAGTGTCCCAGAGAAACAATGTCCCCGAGACCGTCAGAGTCGATCCGGATACTGCCAGAGTTACACTCATCCGCTATTCACCTCAGACCGGCACATCTGTGCCGATGTCCGGTTTTGCCGCCAGTCCGCGTACCTGCAGGTCTACCTTGGTGGCGGCCCTGAATGCAGATCCACCACCAATACGCAGCGCTCTGTACATCAGATGTGCGAACAGCATCCTGCGCAGCATCCTGAACAGGCCTCCCATCACTATAAGCCCTATCCATCCTCCGGCATCCTGGAAGATGATCCTGAAGCAGTTCCTGCGGAATCTGCGGTCAGCGGCCTTCCTGTCTGCCGCTGTGCGCCCGACACAGTAGTCGACGTCATGGACATCGGCTGCCGGTGTGAGCTTGGTTCCCCTGTCGATCGCTTCGCGGGCATCCGGTTCCCAACGTTCCGGACCTATGCCATTCTGAAGAGACTTGCGCTGATCCTCGGTGAGTATGAACCAAGCGGATGGCACTTCCAGCCGGTATCCGGATACATTCGCACGGCTGCGAGTGCTGTCCATGTCTAGGCCTCCAACGCCGTCGCGCGAATGACCGCGTGAGTCGCGCTGACCACTTCGACACTCCAATCGGAAAAAGCTGCACCAGCATCGGCCCAGGCTGCGGCGGCGGTACCTCCGTAGCCGAGTACGGTAAACCCGGTCACAGTTGGAATAGCGACCGTTTGTGCACCGGTCGTGTGGATATTGACTATACCGGGTCTGGTAGGCACAATGGCCATACTGGTGATGGTTCCGGTCTTCACTGCCGTATACTTCAATCCCGGAATCAGCGTCAGTGTTCCCACAGCCCCTGTAAGGTTGCCCAAGTCATACGATGAGAAGTACGCAAGACAGGTCCATCCGGTACCGTCGTACGCATACAATCCCTCGGACGCCTTGGCAACATCATCGTCTTCTGTCAGATAGTACAGCGTTCCGGCTGTAGGCGATATCGGAAGCGCATCGACCTGCTCGTACCTTATGAATCCGGCAGGAGTCGGCGCTGCCATGATAGACACTGTTCCGTAACCGAGGAATTCGTCGTCTGTGTCGTCGTACAGCCACACGTACAGATGCCGTTTGTACTGTGTGGCGAGGTACGTTTCCAGAGCCACAGTATCGAACGGAACTGTCGCAGACACGAACAGTTCCGATGGGCTTCTTGTCGCTGCGATCCACGCCGTCAGCAGAGACTTGTTGGCTTCTGCCCCCACTATGTAGTAAGTGTGATCGGCGAACACACGCCCACTGAACTGAACTGTCACTTTATCGTATAGTGCCAGGTCCCCCGTAGCTGTTCCAGCCAACTTGGTTTTAGTCAATGCAATGCTTACCATCAGGAAGCACTCCCGGAAGAGTTGTGCAGCGTAACGTAGCCTCCGCAGTACACGTTGCCGTCCGAATCGCAGACGTTGACCAGTATCTGCACAGACGCCAGGCCTCCGAGCAAATGCTCAAGTCCACTACGGGAAAACAGGACATCGCCTGCAAGAGTGCGTCCGCCTCCATACTGCTCGAGCGCCTGGAATGCGATGGCATCGTTTCCCTCGTCATCGGAGACAGTGACACCTGCGGTTATTCCGGCGAACGTGCCTCCGGACACGATGACCCTGGAGTAGGATCCCAGGAAAACTCTCCCGGCGACCCTGGCTCCCCTGGGTTCGGACATGTCCATGTCTATACGGACGATACTGCCACTCATACCCTTACTCCACTGATTTGCGCCAGTAGACAGTACTTCCTCGCCAGTCCTGCCTGGCGATCACCCTGACCAGCACCTGTTCCACAAGTTCATGACTCATGTTCTCCCACTGGGGAAGAGTATCGCCCTTCTTCCCGGTGGCGTCCGGCGCCCGGAGCACAGGCATAGTCTTGCCGAACAACGCCGTATCGTCGATCAGCACCATGTCTGCCCACGGACGCTTCGATATCACCCTCAACTCGGCAAGCAAAGGGAAATCGGCTCCGGCAGGACCATGCAGCATATCGGCTTCGTCGGCGAACTTCTTGCCCTTGCGCACAAAGGAATAGTGTGCGTCCAGCATGATCAGGGCAGGTTCCCGGATCCTGGCCAGCACTTTCGGAAGCAGGTCCCGTGTGTCGCCTTCGTGGTAGATCACCTGGTTCACGCCGGCTTCCCCCAGTCTTCGCCTGCACAGCGCGATGTGTCCCGGATTGATCTCGATTCCGTGGTACTCCCGGAACTCGGGAGCGCACACCATGGCGGTCTGACCGCGGAACAGGCCTGTCTCCACGGCCACCTGGATGCTCTCGTACCCGGGATGCAGATGCATCAGCTGGTCGAGATGTGTCTTATTCAGGATTTCCATCAGCCGGCCTTCCGCCAGTACGCACGGCTTTTCTGCCACTCCTGCGCATCGATCACCCTGCCACCCAGTGCCTTGGTGATAGTCTCGTCTGACACACTCTCCCACTGCGGGGATGTGTCTCCGGGAGCCCGGTCCTCACTTCTGTCGGTACCGAAGATCGGAGAGTCGTCGACAAGCACCAGATCGGCATAAGGACGGGTACCGATAGCTGCCAGCTCTTCCCACAGCGGGAACTTGCCCTTCACAGGATGAGGCTCGTTCCACTCCTCCGACCTGCACCACACGCAGTAGTGCGCGTCCAGCAGCCACAGCACAGGCTCTTTGAACAGAACAGCCAGTTTCGGAACAACCAGGCCGGAGTCTCCCAGATGGAAAGTGATCCTCTCGTGTCCAGGACATCCGACACAGCGTTCCTGAGCCAGCTTATGAAATCCAGGATGGATTTCCACAGTATGGAACTCACGGAAGAACTGCGCAAACCACCTTGGACCATCTCCCCGGAATGCACCGGTTTCCACTGCAACCCGGATACTGGCATACTCTGGATGAACAGCCATTAGGCCTTGGACCCACTGTTCAGGGGTCAATCTCTTTTCACGCCCTTTGAGATGCATTCGGAATTCTCAGCTTCCGGGTTTCGCAGACACCCTTGTCGGAATCTCAGATCCTGCTTCGGACTTCCAGATAACGTCCACAACGCACGCTTGTGAAACCACTGCTGTACAGATATACTGTACCTCCTGGATTCCTGCCGCTCAAAACGTCTAGCACGCCTTTTCCCGTTCTCGGAGCTATCTGTCGGGTTCTGCAGTTTTTGCGGCAACCGATCCCTTGTCCAATACATGCGCAGAACAGATTACTCCGGGACCTTTCCCTTTCCCCCTTGTCAGATATCCTGCCCAGAAATCACACACGCTCCCGATATCCAAAACAACTCCTCCTCTGCTCTTCAGCACCGAAAACATCGCTTTACCAGGAACGCCTCCGCCTACCAGGAATAACCATCCAGGCGACAGGGGAAGCATGCCTATACCTGGAATGATCACATCCTTCCAGGTTTGCCAGGAAGTACGATCCTTGAAATACCAACATTGCTTTGGTATCTTTGTCCAATGTACCGGCAAAGCACGCTTTAATCCAAATACCTTTACAAAAGGTTTGACCAGATCGTGCCCAGTAACGAGATGCACTCCTTCGCAGGCATCTATAAGAGCTTCAAAATGTTTACCGCGCAACAGCTCCAAATGGATGTTAGCGGAACATTCTGTAAACTTACAATCACTTAGAAGATGCCGTAGCTTATTTCCGCTATCTTTAATGCTTTGTTCCTGTCGACTGTCCGATGCATGCAAGCCTACAAAATCCGAAACCTGTACACTTTTTCGTACCATACCTATCCACTGTTGTTTCTCGGAATCGGACGGAATCATGCCCGTATGTTTATTCCAAGGAACGTTAAACACATCGGTAGCGGCCGGATGTCCGACACTTTCCAATGCCAGCGCCTCTCCGTCTCCCAGTCGGATAACGAGGTACGGAACTTTACGCTTCAGCGCAGTAATTGCCGATTCGACAATTTTCGACAACGGAGCTTGTTCAGCGACAGTCATTAAAACTCCTAACGCTTTACCGCAATTCCGCAAGCGTAGCAGAAGATTCCACAATCCGAGAATGCTCTATCAAGCTTCAGCATATTCTGCAAAGCTACCGAATCGTTGGGCATGCGTACAGATCTGTACAGTCCAGACATCGAAGCAAAGTATCCTATTCCTCCTAGTCTGACGCAATCCAACCCTATTTGGTTCATACGTTCAAATAGTGTTCGACTATCCGGAGCTTCATCGGCAGAGATGCTTGAAAGAGGCCGACGACCAAGCAGTTTGCCAGTGCACCAGGTCCTATCGGGTTTACTTCCGAACCACGCTTCTGGAAAGCCGGACCTGATTCCATTAGCGATTTCCAATTCGGCGTCCGACCACTGCATATGGTTGGGACCCACATACTCATTGACGTATAGCACGCCTCCCGGCTTAAGAAGCTTCCATGATAATTCCAATACTTCGTCTGTATTCCTCATATGATGCAGACTGTTGTCCCAGTGAACCATGTCATAAGGAGTGGAAGTGGTCAGCAGTTTCATAGCATCACAGCAAACTATCCGTGTCTTCTTCTGCATTCCAGCTTCCGCTGCTCTCTCCTCGAACATCTGACATCTGGCTTTCGATATATCGCAGGCGGTGACAAACGCTGCAAGGCCGTACTTAAGTAGAGAAAGCTCCTTATGCCCGTGTCCACTTCCAAGAGATAGCACATGTCCTTTTCCGATGTCAGGGCAAACATGTTTCAACCATCTGTACATACCTCCATGAGGTACACGACGATCCAGATCGTCCATCACTTCCTTTACATCCCAGTGATCTTTGAATGCTGTACCGGTCCGGTTCCAACCGGCCCAGAAAGATGCAGGGACAGCTCTATCTGCGGAAGTCTCTGTCATTTGGTTCCTCTGAATCTATGTTCGCAGCCTATGGTTCCATCGAGTACGAGATCCATACCCGCAGCGCGTACCGATCTCGAAAGCTTGCCGTCCCAGCCGTCCGCCTTGCCTTCCGGATAGTCCACATGGAACGGAAGCGCCCGCTTGACGAACGTAGTGTGGTAGCAGGCAAAGCCTCCAGGCATGAAGATGCCTCCACCAGTCACCTTTCCCGTCATCGTATCCAGTGGAGGCATCGTTCCCCAGAACTCTTTGTTGAACGTTCCGCACACCCTGCCTGGAGCATTGCGGGACTCGTATACAGCACAGATACCTCCAACCCTTCCAATATCCCAGTTCTCCACCAATGTCTTCAGCGCCTCGGGACTCTCCGGCAGGTTGTCGTCTTCCCAGAACACAGTGACATCCGACTGCACCTGCGTGCATATCCGGTTGTACAGGTGAGCTACGACCCTTCCCCTGCTGTACCTGTCCCGCTCCTCGCTAACAATATCGTCTCTCAGATAGGTCGCCGAATGACCGGCGTCTGTCAGATCCTGAACCAGCTTCTTCACCAGCTTGGCGAATTCGGGATTGCGGGAGTTATCCATGAACAGGAAACTGGTCCTGGCAGGATACTTCATGCCGAGAACAGTCTTCGACCAGTCCGGCCAGATGTCCCTCCTCCCCGCCAGCAGCGCAATCACACAGTACGAGCGCAGCCACTTGTGGGGAAACTCTCGCAGACCGGGAACGTTCCTATGGTCAGTGTTCGGATGAACTGTGACCCGGATTGGAACTGGATTGCGTGCGGTAGTCCAGCCAAGAGCTGTAACGTTGAGAGCACAGATCCAATCATCCCATTTGGTGGTCTTCTGCCAGCCACCTGCTTCCTTCAACGCGCATACACGCCACAGAGCCTCGGTGGACACGTAGTTGGACAAACGCAGTCCCCAGTAGTCTAGCCCTGCAGGTGTGCGCTTCAGTGCTCCGTTCGAGTACTTCAGATCCGCATGCACAATACCTACACGGTGGTCTCTGGTCAGATGTACAGCACCCATCAGGTAGTCGGGATCCGGAACATCGTCCGCGTCCATGTACCAGATCCAGTCGGACGTGGCTCTCGCGAGCGCTGCGTTGCGCCCGGGATTGGGGCTTCCATCGGTTCGCTTGATCAGCGTCCAACGCGGAAAATCCTTCGACAGCCATTCCGGAGCCTCGCACCGATCCAGCACCACGAACTTTTCCCTTGGAGCATACACCTGCGCATCTATTCCTTCCAGACATGCACGAAGGCGGGGAAGGTAGTCTGCATGACACTGCACAGCAACAGCCACGGAAGGGCACAGTCCGGACACAGCCGCAGCCGGCTTATCGGACACCGGCGGAGCGGCTCCTTCCATATGCAGCTTAGCCAGTACAGCCTTGCGTCTGGCAGCCTTGCCATGTCTAGCTACTGCAGGAACCGGCTTGGGCGAAGCCGGCGCAGTCACCACATCCTGCGAGCCTTCCAGGCACATGGCTGTAAGCTTGGCAGACGTAACATGTCTGGATCCGGAACGCGAGGCTGCAGAGAGCACTTCCACTATGTCGGCTGCAGACATATCCGATTTCAATCCGATCTTCCGCAAACAGGATCTCCGGACCAGCAGCGCAGAGAAGCTGGAAGCCGCACGCATGGTTCCATCCATCTTCCTGACTGATCTGTTGCCGGACAGCACTCTGGTCACAGCTGCCGGATTGAGTGTCAGAATCTTGTCCACCAGGCGTATGCCGTCGAACTTCGATGCCCCCTGCTCGGCAAATTGCCTGGCGGCCTGAATCGGAACCAGCAGGAATGGATTGTGGATCAGGATCCATTCGGCGGTGGACGAATCCAGGAACTCCCGCACAGCCTTTGCCAAGGTATCTGACCGCTGCATCTCGATATTCGTAGGCAGCCCCTGAATACCGGACGCGCAGCATACTCCAATGCGGGACGCTTCGAACCCCGCCAGGTGCGCCAGTGTGCACATCAGCGCACTACGCTTACGGGCCGGAACGCTGTCAACCGGGACAAGGATATCTATGGACATCTGCTGAGCCTTCGCACCGGTTGGACGCTTGTGTCTGACAGGCGTAGGTTCTTTCCTGGCAATCTCCGGCGCTGGCAGAGAGTCCTGCATTGGTATACGGCTTACCGTGGCCGCTATGGCCTTGCCTAATGTCATAATCCTGCGCGGATGTGCTATGGCAGCATACTTGGACATGGAACGGCGGAGAGGCATGTGATACAAATGGTATCCCTGCAGGTCCAGCACCGAAGGGACAACACTCAGGGACACCAGTCTGCTCTTCAGGTCTGTGTCTTCCATGTAGATATCCAGCCGCTCATCGAAGCCGCGAAGAGCCATGAACAGGTCTCGCCTGATCAGGAACGCCCCTCCGGTTATCAGCAGCTCTTCCCTGCACTTCTCCGGAAGCACCGGCCAGTCGACCAGCCCTTCCATCATCTGCTGGGATGCTGTGCGACTGAGCCTGGCAATGCTTCGACACGGCCGTACGAACCGGGTACCTTCCGGAAGCAGCTCGAACTGCTCGCGCACCTTCGGAAAGTCCAGCACCACATCCCCATCCAGCACGAATATCCACTCAGCGGACGTGTGCCGGTACACTGCTTCGTTGACCGCTGCCGGCTTATTCCATGGGCTTTTAATCACAGCCCTGGACGTGCCTGCTGGAACCGGAGCGTGCGGAAGGCCATCAGGAGAGCATTCGCACACTGTCACCGATGCGGGCTGCAGTCCCTGCACCCTGGCGATCACGAACTCCAGCGCTCTGCGCCTGTCATTGTCCAGAACACTGGATACTGGGACCACAACGTCGACCGAACGCATTGCAGTTCCTTTCCTGTGGCACAGATGTGCCGTTTACTACTTTTTTTTTCCAGAAATAGTCGCTGAACACTATACCATGTTCGCAGGTATCGCGGTCGAGCCGACCGTCCAGATATTGTCCGTTCCGACGAGCCGAAATGTCTCTAAGCCGTTGGCTTCAGCATAGTCCTGCGCCGCCGTGCGGACATCCGGCAGGTGCCAATCGTGCCCGAAAGTGGTAGCACTGCGAGGCTGCCAGGCAGATAGGTCTGCCATCACATTGGCGTAGCGGTGCCCGCCGTCGATCCACACCAGGTCCACAGCTCCGGCCAAACGGGCCGCAAACTCCACAGATGTTTCCGCATGGATGCGGACCACGTCCTGCAGACTATAGCGGGTAAGGGTGTCGAGAAACAGCCTGGCAACCTCGGCACCATTGGGCATCTCCTGCCACGGATCCACACAATGGACCACCCCGCCGGTCCTGCGCACAGCCGCAGCCAGGGCAACGGTCATCCGCCCCGCGTAGACGCCGATCTCGACCACGGTGCGGTCCTGGCTGGCAACAATGATATCGTGAAGGTAGTTCCGGTCGCAGTCTGCACACCAGCCACGGATATCTGGCCATGATCGGGTCATCGGGTTCCCTGGGTGCGATGCTCGCACTCCACCAAACCGTCAAGATCTAAGCGCCAGCCGGCGGTACGGATGCAGCGGCTCAGCTGTGCGTCCCATCCCTGCATCTTGCCGCCCGGAAACTGGAGCCAGAAAGGGAGCGCCTGCCGCACAAAAGCGGTATTGTAGAGAGCAAAGCCACCGGGCAAATAGCCCAGGCCGGCAATGAATTTGCCACGGACTTCGGCCAGACTGGGCATATCGTGCCAATAATCCATGCCACGTGCGGCGCAGGCGTGGCCACGCACGTCGCGGGATTCGTACAGCGCACAGATGCCACCTGTCAGCCAGCAGTCCCAATGGTCGACCAGGATCCGCACAGAGGCTTCCGGCAGGGGCAGAACATCGTCTTCCCAAAACAAAGTCACGTCTTCGGCGACCAGCGGCAGGACACGATTGTAGAGGGCGGCTACATGCCGGTGGCGGTCCTCTTTGGCATTGCCTGCGAAAGTCCGGTCATCGCGAAGTACGGTAGCAGTATACCCTGCAGCAGAGAGGTCGGCTGCCAGAGTCCGGACTTCGGCAGCGAAGGCGGGATCACGGGAATTGTCGAGCAGATACCAGTGTGAGCGCAGCGGAAATTCAGTCGCGAGTGCGAGGCGGCGCCAGTCGTCCCAGGAACCACGGCGTCCGGCCAGCATGGCAACAATGGCATAGCTGCGGTGCCATTTGTGATAGAAGTCTTTGTAGCGCGCGTTGCGGTTGTTGCAGTCGGCGTGCACCCGGCAGATGCTGGGGACGGAGTTGCGTATGGTCTGCCAGCCAATAGAGGTGACGCGTAACGCACAGTCCCAGTCGTCGTACCGCTGGGTTGCGGCCCAGCCGCCGGCTTCGCGCAGGGCTGTCACGCGCCAGAGGCTGGACGTGTCCACGTAGTTGCGCAGACGCAGGCGCCAGTAATCGTGCCCGGACGGGGTTTCGATGACAGTGCCGTCGGTACGGCTGCGGTTGGCATGCACAATGCCAATGCGCGGATCGCCGGTCAGGGCCACTGCTCCGGCCAGATAGTCCGGCCGGTGCGGATCGTCGGCATCGACATGCATGATCCAATCGCAGTCCGTCGTCTCCAGGGCCCACTGGCGTCCCGGATTGGGACTGTGCCAGTTTCCAATACGGATCTGCCAGCCTCTAGCCCGTAAGTCATACTCCTGCTGGCGTGAAAGTTCGCAGCCGTCCAGGGCCAGAAACCGCTGGGCTGGCGGGTACGTCTGGGCATCCAGAGCCTGGAGACACTCGGCAAGGAGCGGCATATAGGCCGTGTGGCAGGTCACGGCCACTGCGCAGCGCAGGCATACGGCGGCCGACTGCGGCATTGAAACTGCCCCGACGGCGGCTTGGACTATCTTCTGATCGGCCGGAGACATTAAACCCGAACTCTGCACAATAACCCTGCCAGGGCTATAATGCGTCCGCAGGGTTACATGGAAGTGCGGAGTGTCATGCTCCTGCAGATCGTTCCTGCGCAGGTGTCCTATCGCATCCAGCAGATGCCGCACATCGGGAGTATCCCCTTTCGGATCCACCACATACTTGCAGGATACGGGAATATCCATTCCTCTGGTACAGACCAGTCCCTGCGCTTCCAAGGCTTTCTGGAAACAACTCAAACGCTCGCCCGCATCAAGCAGATGAATAGGTTTCATAGCTTACCTGTGTTCCACTGTCATTTCAGATGTACGGTGAATCCGGGAAGCGTCGTCCAGCATATTCCGTATCACTCGCACGATCTCGGAAGGTCTAAGCCTGTCGGCCTGGCTGTCGCCTGCAGGAGCATTGGGAACGATCACGAACTCCGCGGTTTCCGGCACATCTGTGCCGAATGTGCAGCAATAGCCCGGCCGCTCAAGCTCTTTGCAGACTACGCCCGCTGTCCAGTCTTCGGACTGTATGTGTATACGAATATCTATACTATGCCCAAGCCGCGCCATCGTAGAAAACTCCGTCTCCTCCGTTGTACAGGGCCTGCGCCAGATCGCCGAAGTCGTCCAGGGACAGGGTTGCGCCTTCCCACAGAGCAACCTCGTCCAGCCATCCCTCGGACTTGAATATCTCTGGAGTTACCGCTTCTCCACGGGAGTCAGGTTGCAGATCCGTGAATGTGACTGGAGTGTTTCCCGCTCCCCGATAGACTCCATCAACGGCCAGATACTGCAACCCATCCTCGACATAGGCAAGCACATGGTGCGTTGTATTGTCCGCAAACCCATCTCCGATGTTGATGGCTATGCTCTGTCCAGCAATGAGGTTGACACGAAACAGACTGCTGTAGTTGTAGACAGCGACAAGAAGATTCTCGGGATGCAGCGACAGAACCCCCTGCCTTCCAAATATTACAGTGTCCCAGTTCAGATGGAACCACAGGGAAGCGAGCAGCGATCCTCCGGAGATAGCGCCGCCCGTCGCTGTGAGATGCTGGCCATCGTTGACCTGCGGAACCGCGTAATTCTGCTTGCCGGCCGCTCTGGTTATTGAACCGGATGGCGCCAGGTCAAGAATACCAACGGTATCTGCACGGACCGCTGACCCGTCCTCCTCCATAGGCCAGTAATGCGTAAGCCACGCATCGTAGTCCGAAACAGACACAGGATTGACTGGAGGGGGTTCGCCTGTAAACCCCAAAGGCATAATAGTTTTGTTGCCCGAAGTCGATATCGTAGAATAACCAAGCGGAAACACAGGAGATACCACGAACTGTGTCTTGTTTCCCATCAGACTATCCTGATGTATTTGCCGGCGGCGTACCAGTTGTCGGAAGAGACATTCAGTCTGACGCGCACCGTGTCCGTGCCGGCATCGTAGTCCGTGTAGATGTCTCCGGCTCCTGGCGTGACTTCCCAGGCCAGCGCACTGCAGTCTCCGTCTTCGGTAGTGTGCTGCAGTGTCATTTTCACAGTCTTGTCGTAGCCGCCGTATCCATCGGGAAGCACACGCAGCGATATCAAAGCTTCGAACGCTATCTGTCCTTCCGCATCCTTGTCCACTATGCCCAGCACCTTCCAGGCGGCACCTGTGTTAGGAGCGGCGAAAGACACCAGCACCTCTGTGCCGATGTCGATATCGTCGTTCTCCCAGGAGCCGATCAGATCTCCGCCCAGCAGCGCCTCCAGATCGGCAAGCCTGGCTACGAGCAGGTCCAGCGCGTCGGAATAGTTGGTAGGATCTGGATCGGTCCAGTTCGCGGGAGCTGCCGGAGTGTAGTCGCCCAACGCATCGTGGATGTCCTGAACACTGGTCTCGAGATCGCCTACGCGCACTTCGAGATCGTTGATGTCCCCACCGGCTGCACCTGCGCTTACTTCCAGATCGGCTACACGTTCTGCAAGTGTATCCAATGCTTCTCCGGCATCGTCCGGATCGGCTCCGGGCCAGTCGGCAGTCTCTATCGGAGTATAGGCAATGTCTCCCGCTGTCTTGGCTTCCAAATCGGTAGTGCGCTCCGCAAGCTTGTCCAGAGCATCTCCGACGTCGTCAGGATCTATGCTGGGCCAGTCGGCAGTCTCTACCGGAGTGTAGTCTATGTCTCCGGCAGCCAGGGCATTGAACCGGGCATCTATGGATGTTTCCAGCTCATCCAATCCCTCCGACACAGAAGTCATCCAGGCACCGGTGTAGTCCCTGACTATCGGATACCAGGTGTCGCTGTTGATGTCGGACGGCTCCACTCCTGTGGATCCGGACGAATTGATGTTCATCCAGATGGTGTCGATTCCATCCGCATCCGGCCAGGCCACGGTGTCGTACGCCCAGTACGCTGTGACCGAACTGTATGTTCCCATCCACCTGCCGGCAGGCACAGGAGCATAGTCTGTCTCGGACTGATTCCCCGACGGCCCTGTAAGCTCGAGCACCTGATAGAGTGCGGTCTGCACATCCACACTGGTGCTGACTTCCTCCTTGTCGGCTTCGATCTCCACATACAAGGTCATCTGCCTGCCGGAATAGGAGATCTCGGCAAGAGTGTCGCGCTCCACCTCGAATACAAGGCAGTTGTAGTAGCCTGGATTGCCCTCTATGACGTCGACAGTCGACAGCAACACATCTGCAGCTATCTGATTGTAGGGTCTGGCCTTGAGGGTTGCAGTGCAGACCGGAAGGTTAGCCGGCTCTCCTGGTGTTTCGTAGACAAGGATCTGCCACTTGAATGAGGAGCTGCACCAGAAGGGAGACGGAAGACCCTTGAGAAACCCGCCTGGCTGCGCTGCCGGATTGGTCCTGCCCATGACGCCACCGTCGGATAGACAGACCAGAGTTCGATATGTGGGAAAGATTGTACGCCATTTTCCGCCTTGCTGCAGATCTGTGTAGAAGATGCTTGGCGTACTATAACTTGTGCGGATCGTAAAGGAAGAGGCAGAGCGGCGCCGAAGCGCCGCCCTGCCGGGTGGATGAGAGCGGATCGAACTTCTCCGTGAGCGTTATCGCATCCATAGTCTTAGATGCGTGCAACCGTCGACTGGCGGCACACCTTGGAGACACGTCTAGCCCCAAACGTGAATCTGCTCATCACACCCAAAAGACTCAGGAGGCAAGAAGCTTGCGCACCTTGCCCATGATCTTCACACGTATCCTCCCGTTGCAGCCCTCACGGCTGCAGCGTCTCGGTTGTCCCGCAGGAACAGGATCTTGCGTGTTCTCGGGTCCACCACCGCTATGCGTTCAGCGGCAGGAACCGTTTCCACCAGCAGATTGCCGGTGGTTCGGGCGACTCGGACACGCCAGGTGCCCATATCTGCCCCTCCTACCTACACCGCCATTTCAGCCGGGCTTGCGGACTCCACCAATTTGTCCAGGGCGGTCCACACTTCCGGCGGAACAGTGTCGAACCGGCTGGCGGCCTTTCGGTTGGCCGCCAAGGTCGCCATGGTCGCACGCCGGTCAGCTACCGCGCGTGCCCGTTTCTGGACCTCCCACCGAGCACGCTGCTCGGCGGCTCTGGCTGCGGCATTGGCCTGCCGCTGCCGGTCCCTCGCCGCCACGTAGGCGGTCTGCTGCTCTTCGAACTCGAGGGCAGCGTCCGTCGGGACCTCGGCCGAGAACTTGCCATCCTCGGACTGGATGGCGGCACAGCTGTCGCTGCGCCAGTAGCGGAATTTAGTCGTTGTTCCACGGAAGCGCGCAGGGAGATTGAATCTGCCCTGCAGTGCGTACGCCGGAACCCCGACAAATTCCACCTTGTTTTCCATCTGCGCCCCTTTCCTTTCTTCCCGACGGCCTCCGCATACGGCATACATGTCCCGGAAGCCTGGAACACGTACGACAGATTGGCATACACCAACTGTCAAGGTATTATGCCTCAAATGGGATAAAAAATTCAGGCAGCCTCCCGATGGAAGCTGCCTTGACGGAAAACGGCACAGGTGTGCCAACGCTAGCCAAACAATCGCTTAATCAGGTCTATTTCTATTTCTATAGGCGTCAACTGCCTTTTCGAACGACAGACGAGTGCGTTCCATTTCGTCAGGATTATCCCACATACGCTGTCTTTCTGTAGGTTCCATTCCCAGCCATTTGGTCCGAATATACTTCCCGATCCTTTGTTCCATTGACGGAGGATCCCACGGCACGGGCACTACAGATCCTTCCCCAATAGGAGCAGTCCACGCCATGGGAGATCTGAATAGCAATGGAACCATGTTCTTTGCATTCGAAGTCCACCGATATGATTTCTCTATTTTAGTTTCAGGAACAATGTCCGATTTCTTCCTGGCAAAAGTATTTTCGGCAAGCAGTGCCCTAATTCCATATCCAGATGCTCCCCCAACAAACATTCCAGGAACTCTGTAACGCTTCGGAGCAAGAAGTCCCCCAATGCCGACTCCTGCTAAAACAGACGCTATCGCTTTGACGGTTTCAGGATCAAGAGTCATCGATTAAATACCTGCACCGACATTGCCTAACGCAATACGGCCTCTGCGCGCAGCAGCCGCCGCTCTGGCAAGTCGAAGCAGCTTGGACAGTCCAATCGTACCGCCTGCGCCAGCTGCAAGTCCCCCAAGTCCGCTTGCCGCTCCAACTGCAATCTTCTGTCTGTCATTTACCTTGTTCTGAAGAGCAGAGCTTCCGACCATCCCTGCTCCTACACCGAGCCCGCCTCCGGCCACGGCACCTGAAAGCTTCTTTCCAGATGGCGCAACCACAGCTCCAAGTGCAGCACCCCCAGCTCCACCTGCAACACCGAATAACGCTGCACGCTGGGTCGGACTAAGGGACATAACCCAATCTATGACGTCGTCCACATGCAGTGTTTCTTTAAGTTTGTCAGTGTCCATCATGATGCTCCTGTTGAGTACATATAATATAAGCTGGAAAAGCTAACGAAAAGACAGAAGGCGCCTGCGCGCCTGCTGTCTTTCCGTCGAGAGCTAGGACAGCGGGTTCTTCACCCACTTCCCGTAGAAACTGATCGCCCGCACCTGGTCCCGAAGGATCAGGACCTTCACACCCCGGAACTTGTAGTTCGGGGCCGGCAGGCAGTACGCCACCGGCTTCGGCAACCGGTAGCTGGCGTACGCGCGCGCCGAGTGACTGGTATTGGCGGGCCACAAAAGGCCCAGACCGGTCACGACGATCAACACGATCAGGCCGGCCGAGAACTTGTTCGCCTTCGCCCACTGTAGGGCGGAGGGCTCGACGAGCTTGGAAGACTTGACAGGCATGTCGATATCCATTTCCAGCTCCCAACATGCTCCCTTTTGAATGAAAACCCCTACCGCACGGGAGCCATGCGGCAGGGGTATGGGGGCACCGCCGTCCTAGAAACGGCAGTGACTTAGAGCACGAATGCTCCTCATCATGGTATTATGCCTCAAAAAGGCCTTTTTTTAAGGGTTTTCCGACCCTCAGAAAACAGCCCATTTTAAGCCCTTTTCAGCCGTCATACTGTCCATCCCATACCGGGCCAAAGCAGCCAATCCGGCCAGTCCCAGCCCTACCGGAACCGCCCTATTGGTCGCAGTATTGTACTTCCTGGCTAATTCCTGGGCAAGCATCGATGTTTTGCCGGCTTCCGGCACCATTCCCTGGAAAGCACCCCGCACAATAGTCTTATTTGCCTTCATCCGACCCAGTCCAACCAAAGCTCCAAGCGCTGCGCCGAGTGCGGATCCGCCTTTTGCTCCTGTACTCGAACCGGTAGCCGCATATCCGCCCATGCTTCCTGCTCCGGCTCCGTACAGCATGGCAGTCAGCAGGGTCTGCATCTGAAGTTTAGTTATCTTGCGGTACCAGCTGGAAGCGTAGTCGGGATTGTTCTGGACCGACTGCAGATGCCTGATGACTTTCAGGTCGTGCTCGCTGTCCTGGTCGTCCCCGAAGTCTATATCCGTAGCGGCAGGACGGTCCAGGAAGAAGCTATGATTAGAGCTGTCCTCAAATCCGCCCTTGGCGCGCTGCTGTTGCACAAGCCGCATCTGCAGCAGTTCTTCCCTGGTGGGGGGAAGATCACTGTACATGGGAATGAAGCGCTTACTAGGCATGATGAGTACTATAACCTCGTGACCGACGTAAAAGAAAGCGGGGAGGGAAGGGAGGGCACCCTCCCCGCTTTCCGACTGATACGGAAATTACGGCTCCGGGTCTTCCACCTTCCCGTGTAGCAATTCATCTCGGTATCGATCTTCCGGGCTGTTCGCCGCTGTATTCCACTATTGGTACGGACTGCTTGGCCCGGATCTGGAAATTAAGGCTAATTACTGGAATACGAATCCGCCGGGAACATCGAATCTAAGTCGATAGACGACTCCCGGAACATGATAAATATGTACCCATGAATTATCCAAAGGAGTAGCTGTAAGCGTGTCCCAATCGTTTCCAACGTTCGTAATGGAAACTATCGATCCCGCACTTAAACTGTCTGTCCGGAAAAGAGACAATCTATTTTCTTCGTCACTTACTGCCGGATAGTCGTTGTTTTCGAAAAACCACGAACCGCCTGTCATATGTCGCAGGCATGCCGCTATATCTCGATCACACCCACATGGAAGCTCTATCTTGAATTCGTGATCTCGCTTGGAACGCACAGCTTGAAATAACGGTAGATCCTGATGCGCAAGAAGCCAGTGTATTGGCCCAGCATCTATATATTGAGGGAAAAATCCGCCAGGTATGCGAGCTTGTCCGATATCGCTCCAGGGTTGATTATCAAAACTGTTCTTAAATTCTCCAAACGTTTCCCCGCCCCAGCGTTCTCGCCACTTGGTTCCCCACCCGGGGGAAGGTTGCTCCACAGGGGGATACACTGCAGGAAGAATCCATCTATATCCAGGATCTGGTTGATATGTGTTAATAGGATCATCGGTAGGAGTAGCCCATTCTAGAATAAGTGGACCCACAGACGGTATAGCATGTAGCATTAAAGCTAACATTCGTTTCATGCTAAACAATGTAGACGTCAATCCGCTCGAACTGACCGGCCCAGGTAAGTAATTCCACGCAGGCTCTCCTGGAAAAAATGGTATGGATATAGACGTGGACCAGCCTTTAAGCATATTATCTACCATATCGGAGGATACACCAGCATCTGAAGCAAGTGCCCGAAATCCAGTATAAACTTCTGTTAGAACAGATACGTGTGAATAATGTTTCTCTCCTTCCTTTGTGAGAAATTGTTGTTCATTGTGTAGAGACGGAAGACGAATACTGTTGGTCCAGATCATATGAGGAGCTGCCCTGGTCGGTAATCCATATAAAATTTCAGCAAATATGTCCTGAAATACCAAGAAAGCCCTAATCTGGTCCAAAGCCATTACTGTCCACTTCAAATCATATCCACTCGATGCAGCTTCAATGGCCGCATCCAGCCGCCATGGAAACCTTACAGCCAAACGCTCGTTGGCTGCCTGACGTAATGCCTCAACATACGGGTACAAAAACTGACCGGCCATGGCAGCAGGGCTGGACCAGTCCAATGTATGGGAATTTCCATTCCCATCCACATAGTTGTTCCAGTCTGAAAAAGTAAGAGTGTGCGAAGGCATAGAAATCAGCCTAAAACAAGCAATCCGAACGTTTCATATACTGTTTCGGTTCTAAGACCTGCACTCCCGATCCAGGTTGTTCCTCTATATCCGATCGCGCCACATTTAGGAACAGTATTCCACGCTCCGAACGCAGGTACAGTAACGTTAGGAGCTATTCCTGGAATACGTATGGCAACGTTAGATGCTGTAGCTGCGGAAGTGGACCCGTTGCCGTATACGTCTCCAGTGTACATCCGCACACCCGCTGCTGGACTGAACGGATGCAGTCCCGTAAGCTGCACAGTGGCAATTTCCGTACCTATACCTCCCAAAGACACCGCAGGCTTATCCAGATTCCAGTAGACATCCCGTATCTTAGCCACTCCTCCTGCATAAATAAGGTCCATGGCCGCAATAGGAACAATATGATAGTCGTCATACGTAGTCGGAGGCAGATAGTCCCGGGCATCGTCCCATACACCGAGATTACCGCTTATTGTCCCGGACACGTGAATCGCCCTGTACACTATTCCGGTCAAACCGCTGTCCGGATCCGGTATCAGTGCAAGCAGCAACGTAGTTCCGGCAGCTCCCGCTTCCGTGTAGATGGAGGATGCGGACTTGGTTGTCTTCCCTCCAACCGGAAACATCCGTCCATCGGCTAAGAAAACGAGACCGGGCCGGTCTTCCGAACACCCCTCGAGCCCGCCCTCGTCCTCCGATGTTCCCAAGCCGACCCAGTCCTCTCCTATGTACACTTCCGAGCCGTCCGAGCTCAATGTCACCACGAAACAGCCCGGACTCCTGGACAGCTGGAAATCGCTTTCCAATGCAGGAATACCCTGCTCCGAGACTGCTTCGCCGGGAATGCGTGCAGGAATAGCCCTCAAGCGCTGTCTCTCTGCCGGAGACATCGCCCTGGTTCCCCGTGCACCCACCCCGGCACCCACGGTCAACGAATTAGGACTGGTCGACATCGTACTCCGATCTGGATATCCGGGTAGACACTGTCCAATCCACCGAAGGCTTGAAGGACGCTACCGTGATCTCCACCATTCCGGTCTCCGGCCAGAACCTCATCTCCGCCTCCTGCACCTGCCAGTCGTCTGCGACCGATGCCGGCCCTTCGACAGGATCGTCCCACAGCTCGAAGCTGTCCGGACTCAGGACATCTCCGTCCGATCCGTCTGTACGGTTCATGTACACGCGGTATTCGTACGGAGCATAGCGCAGAATACGTATCTGCCTGCCGTTGCGCCTTATCGTGTTGAACGACTCCACACGGCTTGCGCCTTCCCGCGCAGTCCACCATTCTCCACTGATCGGATCGGCATGGAAGCTCATGTGGGCCTCCGCACCACGCTGTGCGCAACGCCCTGCCACTTGTCCCACTGGCCGACAAGGATGTACACAGTGCGGGTAACCTTGTCCTGCTCGTTGAATTCGTGGTAGGCGTCGGCAATTTTCCAGTCGTATATAGAGGAAGGCACCGATTCGTAGTCGCTGCCTTCCACATTGCCTGTCCGGGAATAGACAGTATTGGGCTGGCCCGTCAGATCGAAAATGTTGAGACCGTTCATGAAGTCGCTGAGCGGCTGCCGGATACGGATGCCATTAAGCAGCGTAGTGATGTTCTCGGCCAGGTTGCGCTCGCCGGTTGCCACCGCAGTGACCACGAATTTCACTGTCCGCTGCCAGACATAGCGGGTCCTGGAGGACCAGTGCGCATCCCTGCGCCACCGGTACATCGGGATCACCTTTATGGACAGCGGCTGGAGCGTCATACTTCCACACCGGTAGGATCGGACTGCACAGCGTTGTGGACTATAGCTTCGAGTTCGGCAATGCGCATCTCCAGTGCCCGCGTACTGTCCGGAACTCTGCTCTCTTTGTCCTGCATACTCTTCGCCAGCATGCTTGCCACACCTGCAGGTTTGGATGCCGGAACCTGCCTGGGAGCAGCTATGGTTGTTTCGCCGGACAGCCGCTTTCGATCTTCAATGAATGACTTGTATCCGGCATCCAGATACCTGCTTCTGGCTTCGTCGTATTCCTTTTGTGTCTTGATTCCGGGTCCTCTGAAGACTGGAACATCCGCAGGATCGGGAAGCTGCGACAGGGAAAACGAAGCCAAATCCCTATCCATGTTGTTTTCAGACTGAGCTGCAGAAGGTTCGGCTGGTGTGCCCGCGGGCTGTTCGGCGGAGCCGGATGTGCCGACTTTGGAAGAGGGTGCCGGAACACCGCTGCTTCCGGCAGAGCCTGCAGGTTTTCCGGAAGAGGGTGCCGGAACACCGCTGCTTCCGGCAGGGCCTGCAGGTTTTCCGGAAGAGGGTGCCGGAACACCGCTGCTTCCGGCAGGGCCTGCAGGTTTTCCGGAAGAGGGTGCCGGAACACCGCTGCTTCCGGCAGGGCCTGCGGATTCTCCGACTTTGGGCGATATGGGCGGAGCCTCGTATTTGGCCCCCGGCTCTACAGCTTCAGAACCTATTTCAGTCGCACGCCCTGCCATTTCCTCTGCCACTTCGTACCTGGTGCGATGCCTGCCGATCTTGGGAGCAGCCAGATCTCCGACGTCCTCTACATGGAATCCGATCGCTTTGAGGATGGCTGTAGATGCTTTCAGTCCGGTTCTATACTTCGACTCCCTGTCGAACGCTTCGACTTTGCGCATGTCGTCGGCATTTTCCTCCACTTCCTCTGCGGACCTGTGCAAAACGGCTTCGGTACGCTTCACCATGTCTTCGTCGAAGCCTCTGGAAGCCATCAGCCTGCGCTGGTCAGGCTGCGACAGGGAAGCGGCCTGCTTCACGAAAGCTTCCCTGTCCCTGCCGACAAGTTTCCCGGCCGCAAGCTCGGCAACAGCCATGTTGCGCATCATGGCTGTTGCATCCGCCGGGCTCGCTATGCGTCCGGCGTCCATGCCGTAGCGCTGTCCCATGGTGAACACTGTCCGCACGTTTCTGCGGTCGGCATCCGCTGCCTGTGCTCCCGCGAACAGTCTGTCCTCGAGCCTGCCTAGGTCCCTGCGTCCGTCGTCGTCGGGAAGCCGGATACCGGATTCGCGGCTGCGGGCCTTGAGCAGATCCTTTCCAAGCGTGCCCGAACTGTCCTGCTCCGCCAGCAGCATCTCGGACGCCGCGCGGACACCGGATGTCTGCTCAGCTATGGCTCTGCGCACCTTGGTCTGCTCGTCGCGCCGGTGGAGGACCATAGCCTCCTCCAGGTTGGTTCCATTTTCGTTCAGCATGCCCTGCGAACGCAGGTTGTCGGATATGGTTTCCTTGTCCTCGTCGCCGATAGTCGCTATATGCTTTTCAAGCTCGGCGTCCGTCCAGGTGGCCATTGCCCTGCGCGCACGGACACTGTCCTCGGATCTCCTGGCCAATACGTCTATCGTGGCCCGCCTGCGCATGAAGGACTCGGAATCCAGCCCGGCATGCAGATCGCTGGATGCATACATCCCGGCAAACATGCGCATGTGCAGATTGGCTGCTTCGGCCCGCAGCCCCGACAGCCTGCTGCCGCTATTCTTGCCGGACGCCCCCTTGGCGGCACGTCTGGACAGCCCGATGTCCCTGGGAACGTCTTCGACCCTGCCAGGCGTGCGCACAAGAACTGCAGTGCCGGCAGCGACTGTCGGATCGCGTCTTGCCGGAGGAACCGGCGCGGGCGCGGCCTCCTGCCTGCGTTCGGCGTTCCCGTCCACGTCCGCGGCATTCCGCTCGTACGACAGCAGACCTTCTTCCAGTTTCGCCATGTTGTCCAAGGGCTGCGACGCTTCGTCCCATACCGACTTCAGCAGCGCGGCTCTCTTCTCTGGAGGCAATCTCTCCAATCTGGCTTTCAGCGCCGCAGGATCCAGATTCCTGGACTGGTAGTCGGTTTCGTGGGGCAGATGTACGGCCTTGTATACGGAACCCTGGTCCTGCCAGTTCTTGGCCTTTACAATCTCGTCCTCTATCCAGAGCAATGCTGCCTGGGAGGCGCCCTGGAATAAAGTCATGCTACTCATGTACCCCTCCCATACTCCGTTCCCTGCGCAGCATCTCCTCTGCAAACTCTTCCGGAGATATGTCTGACCTGGACGAATTCAGCTTCAGTGCGTTCCTGGCAAACTGCAGCAATTGTTCTCTGCGCACATCTTCGTTGTCGGAAGGAACCTGGATATCCGGCACAGGTGTGCCGGTTGGAACGGTACGCGGGGCAGAAGGCCGCTGCAGATCGATCCAGCACGGATACAGACGCATGAGCCTGGAATACAGCCGGGAAGCAGTCTTCAGCAGCAGCGGATCGTGCACGTGATCCAGATGCAGGAGCCTCTTCTCCAGCACACCGGCCGAGAACATCCAGTCTCCCCACGGATCGGTGAACACGTCGAAGGCTTCCAACCAGTTCAGCGCCTCGTTGACGCCATCCGGAAGAATTCCCGAATAGCTGCGGCAGAGACGTCCTCTGTCGCATATCCTGCGACCCCGGACGCTAGTCTCGCTGTGCCCGCACAGCAGTATTCCGACTATGGCTGCCTTGATGTCTTCCATTCCGATGAGCCTTTCTAGTACGGCAGACGCGACATGTCGCGGAAGGTTATTCCGAAGTTGCCTCCGACCATCGTGGTGTTGCCGAACATCGACGAAGCCAGTTCCACCGACCCTATTCTGAAGTCCATCAGGAGAATATGCATCAGTGAAATGCCGGATTCCATGTCCGACATCCTGAATCTGACACCGGACGTCTGTATGTTTCCCAGCTTTTCGAAGATTAGGCTGCGCATCAAAGTCAGGTCCCCCGCCAGCAAGCCTCCGAAGGTCAGCGTACCTGCCGATGTGCGTTCTGTGGATCGCGTGGCAAACAGGTTTCCGGATACGCAGTAGGGGAAAATCTGGTGATCGCCGGGGGCACGGATAGCGAACGTGTTGGCTATCGCGAACAGAAACTGGTTGCCATCGAACTCGAAAGCCAGGCTGGCCAGGAAATCGGCAGGCAGCTTGTAGGTCACATCCATGATGCGTTTCCGTGGCCAGGCTGGCTATGGAGCATGCGGTACTGGATTACGGATAGTCTATACGCTGGCCGACGCATGCGATGCGCTGTTCCCAGGTACAGGCCAGTATCCCGCGTCCAGTGTCCTGGAAGGTAAGCGATCCGCCGATCAGGTATGGATTGTCCTGCGCCAGTGTGCCGATACTCAGAGTCTGAGTGCCGTCGACCCTCTCTTTGATGACCGTGGACACAGGAATGACATCCATGGTAAGGTATCGCAGCGAGAAGATGACCACAGGCAGACCGACCAGCACCGCGGGACCGTCCATGGCGGCCTGCGGACGGCGCGGAACATCTTCCGTGGAGCCGAATCCCAGGAACTTCCAGCCGGAAGGCTCGCTGTTGTTCGTAACAGTGGTATTAATCGACGGAATTACAGGAGTGTATGCCATTGTGCTATCCCCTTACGGAGGCGGAGTTACATCCGCAGCCGAGTCGTCACGGATTTCCCAGCGCCACGCCACCTGCGCAGCGTTGAGCCCTTCGATCAGCAACCTGGGATCGATCTGCTCCGGACGCGCCAGACAGGCGAACGACGTAAGCAGATCACCCGCTGCACCGGTCGGAGCGTGGTACAGGTTGATGGTCTCGGTGACCAGCAGATCTGAGCCGTCGATGGGCGTAAGGTCCGCCGGAGTCCACGGAACACCGGTTGCCGGGTAGGCCCCGTGCGTAGCGAAGTTGTGTGCATACGATGCGGACATTGCCAGGTCGGTGGCAACAAGTTCCCCGGTCATAGAACCGAAGTAGATGTACAAGCCAGTGCTATAGCCACAGTCCATGAACTCGAACGCGCGCTGCCACTGGGCCTGCAGTCCATTGGTGACTGTGGCACTGGGCACAGCAGCCCGCGCGAACTGCAGCCGCACCGCTGTCGGAAGATAGTAGTTGAACGCCATCTGGCAGCTCCTTGTCTAACGATACTATGGCACATCTTTCGTCCGAGGACGAAAGCTTCTAGGCCCGGGCCTGCGCCCTGGCCAGAGACTGGTGCCCCAGTCTCAAGATGTTTAGTGCTGCGTTCAGGTCCCTGTCGATCTCCAGAAGACACTGCGGACAGGAATGAACTCGTTCACTCAAGTCCTTGGCTACTATAGCCCCGCAGCGGGAACACATCTTAGTAGTGTTCCTGGGATTAACCTGAACAACTCTCCCACCAGCGTTCTCAGCTTTGTAGGAGCACATGAAAACGAACCGGCCCCAGGAGGCATCGAGGATAGTCCGGTTCAAAGCATGCCAGGGCCTGGACTGGACCATGTCCTGGATCCTGAGATCCTCGAAGACCAGAGTCTCGTACCCGTTCACCAGCCTCCTGGAAGTCTTGTGCAGGAAGTCGGTTCTCCGGTTGTAGACCTTCTGGTGTACTTTTCCCAGGACCTTCCGAGCCTTGCTCCGTTCAGGGGTTCCCTTGGGAGCCCTGTCCAGCCTGCGCTGAGCCTTGACCAGACGTTTCAGGCTCTTGGAAAGAAACCTGGGGTTCTCCACCACAGTTCCATCGGACAGGGTGATGAAGGACTTGCAGCCCAGGTCTATTCCCACCATCCCATGTCCGCATCTGCCTTTCCGTTCCGGTTCCTCTGCGAGGAGCACCGCGTACCATTTGTCGGCTTCCCTCTTGACCGTCACCCGCTTGACTACTGCTCCGGGGGCAAGCTGACGGTGCATGACAACCGAAACTAGTCCGATCTTGGAAAGATGAAAGCCTTCATCGTTAAGAACTACGCCTCCACCATACTGGGGATACGTGAAGCTGGCATAACAGCCGAAGCTCTTGAACCTGGGATACCCAGGCTTCTCCCCTTTCTTGACCCGCTGGAAGAATGCCCTGAATGCAAGGTCTACGCGTTCCTGGACATTCTGCAGAACCTGCGCGTAGACCTGAATCAGCTCTGGTTTCTGCTGCTTCCAGGACGGAAGCAGCTTGTGGGTATCGTACTTGCTCAAGGACTTCTGCTGCGTTTCCCAGGTGGTCTTGCGGAAGGAGAGCGTTTCGTTGTAGGTCCACCTGCATAGTTCCAGTGTTCGTTCCAGCAGCGTGGTCTGGGCTGCTGTCGGACGCAGTCTGAACTTGTAGGAGATCCTACGCATACCTGCTAATATAGCAGGGATTGCTTAGAACACAGATCGATCCTGTGCCTACGGCGGAGTCATATCTCCGTACCTGAACACAGGGAAGGTGGTTACTACTATACCGGTCACCAGCGGATTGCCGGCTATAGGTGCAAACAAAGGACGCTCCACCTCGGATGCCGGCTGCGCAGGAACCAGCGAAATATGCGCACAAGCGTCCCCGAACTCCAGCTTCAGGATCGGACGCATTGCAGCAAGCCATGTGTAGACGGCATCCGCTGCTGTGAACATAGCCTGCACTGACCTGAGGCTGATCACTATCAGGACAGAGCGCTCGATTATCGGAGTCTCTCGTTCCGGAATGGATCCTGCAGCAGTACTCAGCATACGGACATGCGCATACTTCGGAGCTGAAGAGTTCTGTACAGTAACTCCCAGTCCGGTCATGTCCGGCTGCAGCGAATGCTTGATGGCCGCAGGAGTCACCAGGATCCAGTCGGTCTTGCCGGACTTGGCGATCTTCGTTGGCTCCTGAAAGATCTCGATGTCGGAGAGCAGACTGGAAGACTGGATCTCCGGCAGACCGGAGAAAGCTTCAGGGTTGTCCAGGTAGATACGCAGATGCTCGGCCAGTATGGCTGACATGTCAGAAATAGAGAGCGGTATCTGAGACACTACCGGCTCAGCACGTGTACGAACAAACGAATCTGGCTTGGAGAAGGAAGACATTTATGAACCTTTACTTGGCATTCCGGCCACGTGCGGCATCTGTCTAAGAGCAATGTTTTCAACTGAACCCGGAATATAGATCTTTTGAAGCCAGCGCACCGTTTCTGCTAATTTATGCCGTTGATCCATCTCGGATGTGTACTTGGGGCCATTAGCCATTATCCATGCGAACGCCGGATATCTATTCGCGTTGCGCGCCGCATGTCCAGACAGCTTAGCATCAATCAGAGACGCCAGCAGTTCGACACGTCCTGTATCCATTGAAGAAAAAGGCTGACCTGGTGTTCGTGTCGTCATCTGAGCAATGCCTACAGAATGTTTAACTCTGGAAGGAGTCCATTTCAAATTACGCGCGAGATATTTATCCCACGCATGTGTTAGCTCATGTGCGGCTCCAGACAAAGAGGGGGATGCCGGAATATCTAGTATCTGCCGTTCTGGAGAATACCTGTATCTCTGAGCTGTACGATTTTTTTCGACACTGGCTCCTGGAGGCGCATACTGCGATACAAGATCAATGTCCACCAATTCGTCGTTTTTAGGCTCAAAGCTTCCTCCTCTAGTAAAGTAAGGCCTAGAGGCCATCATGGCTCTTAGAATCATCTCCCCTTTTGCCGTGACCTTTTGAGGCCTGGGTGCCGTCCATACAGTATCCAGAAATCTGTCAAGCATCCTGCCGTATCCGGGCTGTGCCTTTTTAGACGGTTTACGGAAACCTGTAGCATAGGCACTCAACCATTTGTCCCTCACTTCCGGGATGCGACCTTCAGCCAGCAATGGCACAGGAACAGGCACAGAAATGGGAACTGGGTCTGCCTGTTTCAATACCAAGTCGAACAGTCTGGATATAGACGAACGCATCTATCTGTCTCCGGGCCATCGGCCAACTGGCGGAAATCGCCAGTTCCACCTAAATATACCCGAAAGCCTCTACCAGCTCTCCGGTATCGTCGCTTCCTTGGAATCAG
>Ga0208957_1000501_pt1 | contig 31069 bp, 31 predicted proteins | sample RifOxyA1_FD_184029 | JGI IMG/M metagenome (GOLD analysis project Ga0208957, IMG submission 184029) | Groundwater microbial communities from Rifle, Colorado - Rifle Oxygen_injection A1 (SPAdes) | ecosystem: Environmental > Aquatic > Deep subsurface > Groundwater | place: Rifle, Colorado, United... | reverse complement strand
TAGGGCTCCGGAGAAAGCGTCAGGACGCGCTGTTCGCCGGTTTGGGTGTCGAGCGCCACCAGCTTGTCATCCGAGCGGCTGCTGATAAAAAGCGTTTTTCCGTCGTCACCGATGTCCAAACCGTGTACTCGCTTCCCGATCTTGTAGGTCGTCTCGACTTTGCCTTGCTCGACCGATACAACGGAAACCGTACCGGCTCGATCGTTGGACACGTAGATCGTTTTTTCGTCGGGGGAAAAGACCAGGTGCTCCGGCGTCGGCCCGGCTTCAAGTGAACGAGTCACCTCCCACTTGCTGAGGTCGATCTCGCTGAGCGTTCCGTTGCCGCTGTTGCTCACATAGGCGCGTTTTCCGTCCTTCGTCACCAGCGTGTAATTCGGTGAGGGGCCGGTTTTGATTGTCTTGTAAACCTTGTTGTTGATCACGTCGACGACGCTGATTCCACCGCGCGTCGGATGCGTGGAAATCACATATTTGCCGTCAGGCGTCACGGCTTCATGATGCGTCCAGCCAGGCACCGGAATCTCGGCCATGACATGGCCGTGCTCGGGGTGAATCACATACAGTTTGCTGTTGGGCGTATCCGATGGCGCGCCTGCGGGGACTGGGGTTTCCTTCAGGCTACCAGCAACCAGATATTCGCCGTCGGGCGTCGCCACCAGCCCATGCGGATTCTCCACCCCGGAATAGCTGCGGATGATCTTGCCGTTTGCCGCATCAACGGCAATCACTTGATTGGCCGAGCCTAATGGAATGTAGGCAATCGGCGCGGCCATGGCGAATGTCCCGCCGCCAAGACACAGCACCGCCAGAACAAATTTCTTTGCGTTCATTGGGTCTTTCTCCTTGTTTGCGGGTCTTGCTGAAACGCATTGCGCATGTACTTCAGGACAGCACTCAAATCCGCGTCGGTCAAGGCGGGATTACCGCCCTTTGCAGGCATGGCCATGGATGAGCCGGGCGTCTGGAAACCGTCAGCCATCCGCCTGAGAAGGACTGCATCGTCTTGCGATAGAAGCCCGGTTGTCCCGGTCAAGTCCGGGACGCCGGGGAGACTGCCGGTTCCATCGCTGCCATGGCATGCGATGCACGTTCCGTTGTAGACCGCCTGACCGCGGCCAAGCTCACGCAACTCGGACGCGTCTTTCCTGGGCATCGGCACTTCATTCTTCAAGGCCCGATACTCGCCGTCCGCGTAAGCATTCGAAGTGACTGCAACCAGGCCCAAAACGGCCAGCGCAGAATGTCGGACCTTGTTCCTGAGGCATCGCATCGCCGAACCTCCTCGTGACCAACAAATCAGACCCTGTTGAAGAATTGCCGTAATTCAAGTGGTGTGGGTTGTCCCCGAAAAATGATCTCGTTGTTCACGAGGAGGTTCGGCGAATGTCGAATGCTGTGGGTTACGACCACGTCGGGATGCTCCTCGACAAACAGCACCTCGAATGGAATGCCCAGGTCATTGAGTTCGTGCTGCAAACTCAGGCAGTGACTGCAACTCTTGGTTGCGACAATCTTGACGTTCATGAAAATCTCCTCGCTCCACTCAAAATTCGAGCTGCACGCTCCGGGTTCTTCAATAATGAAATGAACCTGTCAATGCCTGCCAAGCTCCTCGCCACGAATCCTGCGCTGGACCTGCAGGGCAGTGAGGCCGTCGTGTCGCCCTTGCTCGTTGTAAAGCACGTCGATGACGACACCTTTATCGTCGAACTCCAGCGTATAAGTACGCACGCCGTTCCCCGGCTCGGTCTCATAGACGGTGTGCTTTTGCTTTTCCTTTGTGGGATGCTGGTAGGTTTTGGCTTGCTTGCCGCCCACCTCGTATACCCAGCCTACCTTGCCGTTTGGCAGGATCAGGCTACGGACGGCTTTGCCGTGGTGACTGAAGGCGGCTTGTTTGGTGATGACGCCGAGGGGATAGGCGCGCAACACTGTCTCGGGCTCCACCTGCTCGGTAAAGCTCGGGGGCATGGATAACTGCCCTGCCAGGGAAGCGGTTGCCGCGACCGTGGTCAGTGCCAGCAGTACATTTAGGATAGATTTCATTGTCATCCTCCTTCGGTTGGTTGAGATGCAATTGCGACTATTCCATGTGCACCGTAACGCTTACCATAGTGTTCAAAGCCCCACATTTCCGACCCTTATTCCGATTGGCAATGGCAACGCGCACCCCCTCAGACCCCGACGGCTTGCACCGCCGGGGCGTCCTGTTGGCTGTTTATCAGTTGTCGAGATAGGTATCGCCACTCCCTTTCCCGGGGGCATGGCTATCGCCAGGCTTGTGTGGCACATGTTGCTCACCCGCCTGAACATCAAGCAGGATCGAACCATACGTATCGCCGCTCCCCCTTGCCGGATCATGGCTGTCTCCGTCAACGTGGGGGAAATGACTGTCATGCACGTTGGTAATGCTCTGTTTCAGGTCGGGGTCACTGTCTTGGTGATAGGCCCATGCCGGGGCAGCCAGCAGGGCCAGGGTAGTGAATGCAATAGCAGCTTTCATGATTTGCTCCTTCACTTCAGCTAAGTAAACACGACGGCTATTCCCGTCGCGAACGGCCATTATTTGGCCGGTTCCTCGGGGCCGCCCTGAGACATGCCCCTGTTCGATTGGATCATCATCTGCATCATGTCCATGCGCTTCTCCATCATGTCCATACGCCTGGCCATCATGTCATCCTGCGCTGCCACGCCGCCCTGCATGCCCTGGCCCATCATTCCGCCTTTGCCCCCCATCATGCCCATGCCACCGCCCATCATGCCGCCCTTCATCATCGGACAGTCCATCATGCCGCCCATCATGCTTCTCCCCGCCATCATGTTTTCCTGCATGGTCTGCATATTCTCCTGCAGCAGTTTCTGACGCTGATTCGGGTCTTTTGACTTGGCCATCTGTTCCAGCTGACTCTGCATTCGTTGGGTGTTGGCCTGCATCTTCTGGATCGTCTGATCGGCGGTGGGCGCTGCCGCACCGGCTTTTTGATCGGGGTGGTGCGCGTCATCCGCAAAAACAGGCTGCATGGCCAGGGCGGAAAGCATCAGGGTGGCAAACAGTGCGCGGCGTTTCATGGTGGCTCCTTTGCGTGGGGAAAATTGAGCATTACGGTTTGACGACTTCGAGGGTGGTCACGGTGAGCATGCCGTTCACCTGCTCGGCGAGAAAGCGGATGTTGTCGCCCGGTTTAAGCTGATCGAGCCAGGCGGCATCCCGAACGCGAAAAACCATGGTCATGCCTGGCATTCCCAGGTTTTCCAGGGGGCCATGTTTGATGGTGAGCTTGCCTTGGGCCTTGTCCACTTTCTTCACCACGCCTTCGGAAAGCGCGGTTGTGGGGCCTGCCGCTATGACGTGCTCCGTTTGCAGCGAATCGGCCCATGCCGGCAGTCCAAGGGTCAAGCTCAAGCCAAGAATCAGGCTGTTCAGAATGGGATTCATGAGCACTCCTTTCAGTATTGGGCGTAGGTCCGGACGGACCCGCTCTGGTTTACGAGAAAAACTTTGTAGGAATCCTTGCCGCCACCGGCTTCCATGCCGGGCGAACCGACTGGCATGGCCGGCACCACCAGCCCGCGGGCACGGGGGGGTTCCTTGAGCAGCCGCTTGATCTCCTTGGCCGGGACGTGGCCCTCGATCACGTACCCGCCAATCTCAGCGGTATGGCAGGAACCGTAACCGGACGGCACGCCGAGGCGAATCTTGTGCTGCGCCACGTTGTCTGTGTCGTGGCTTCTGACGGTGAATCCATTCGCCTTGAGGTGATCGATCCACTTATTGCAGCACCCGCAAGTCGGGCTTTTGTAGACATCCATCACCGGAGTTGCCGGAGCAGCCCAGGACGTTTGGGCAAGACTGCCAATAAGAAAACTGGCAATAAGATTTTTCATACGGGGCCTTTGTCCAGGAATGGGGTCAGTATGGAACGGGGTTTGTCACACCAACCTGACAGATGGATTACATTTGCGTCATCTTCGTCCGGTAATTGGCGTGTTCCGTGGAGAACCACGGCCGTTGGGAGGGCGCAGAGATCATTGCCAGCGGCCTTGCCACCCCCGTAAAAGCCCCTGTCGTGGGTTGAAAAAAAGCAATCGAGCTCATCTCAATCAATGAAAACAAGACGTTCCATGTTTGATAACAATGTTGATCCTGAAGAGCTTTGCTTCGGCTGCGTGCACTACCCGCCGAAGAAGCATTGGCCGGGTTAAGTTGTTTGGACTCCCTGATGTTCATGGCTTGCCCCCTATCCACCCCACCATCCCGGCTTCGCCGCGCCCTAAAATCATGCGGGCGAAATCGAACGCGCCGGCCCCGTTGAGGTGCTCGACGATATCGCCCAGCCGACACAGCGGGGAAATGTGAGACGCGGCGCCGAAGGATGATGCCGCCGTCACTCGACCATCACTTTACCTACCATGCCAGCCTCCATATGGCCGGGCATCAGACAGGCAAAATCAACGGTCCCCGGCTTGTCGAACTGCCAGACGATGTCGCCACTCTGGCCGGACTTCAGCGTGATCATGTTCGGCTCGGCATGCTCCATGCCGGGCATCTTGCGCATCAATTCGGCGTGCTCCTTGAGTTCATCCATGGAGGCGATCACCATTTCGTGCTGGATCTTGCCGGTGTTCTTGACCAGGAATCGGATGGTCTCACCGGCCTTGACATCGATCTTGTTCGGGGAATACCGCATCGAGTCATCCATGGTGACTTTGACGGTGCGGCTTACCTTGGCCGGGTCGCCGGGCTTGCCCGCCAGTGACGCATGCGCGTCATCCTGCATGCCGGACATGTCATGGCCTTGCATCCTCATCTGCTGGCCCTGCATGCCATGGCCGCCGGCGTGGTCTCCCGTCGCCCACGCAATAGCCGGCAGCGCACCAAGCATCAGGATTGAAAGGGTCTTTTTCATACAAGTTTCTCCAGTAAGGTTAAGGACAATCAAAAAGCCCGTTGCACCAGGGCACGGGGATACCTCAGAACCAGAAACGCACGCCGGCAACCCACCGCGTCACGCCGGCATCCTCACCTTCGGAACGAGCCAGATCGGCGGTCTTGCCGAACTTGCTGGCTCGTTCAACGCCGACATACGGTGCGAATTGACGCGTGAACTCATACCGCAGGCGCAAACCTGCTTGCACTTCCGATAACCCGGAGCCAATGCCCCGCGCCTCATCGCTTTTCCCGTACAGGTTGGCTTCGATACGGGGTTGCAGGATGAGTTTCTGCGTAAACAGCAACTCGTATTCCGCGCCCAGGCGCAGCGCGGTTCTACCCTCATTTCCCACATAGGCGGCCGCGTCGACTTCGAACCAGTAGGGCGCAAGGCCCTGTACGCCGAAGGCCAGCCATCCGCGGTCCGGCCCCACGCCGCTGTCGTAACGCGCGCCCAGTTGTGTGTCCCAGTAGGTGGCAATGGCATGCCCCCACAGCAGTTCGGTTCGGGCATCCTGCAGTTTGCCTTGGGCGACGTCGCCCTCGGCCTTGACCACCAGGCGATCGAAATCGCGGCCGAACCAGGCCTGCGCGTCGTAAGCCGTGGCGTTGCCCTCGCTGGCGTACTGCCTCTCCAGTCGATCGACGAGCAGCGAGCCGAAGGTTTGTTCGTCGGCCATGCGCAGTTGGCGCGGCCCGGGAAGCGCGTAGGCCCCCGAGTCGAGCGTATAGCCCCCCGAATAGGCATGCGGGTCGCGCGCATCCGGCGGGGCGGAGCCGCCCTGCATGTCCATGGAACCCATGTTCATGCCGCCACCCTGATTCATGTTGCTCATATCCTGCCCGGTGTCTTGCGCCCTACCGGCCTGGCCGCCCTGATCCATGCCCGGCATCGACTTCATCGCCCCGGCCGGCTCCTGCGCCCAGGCGGGAGCCAGCCCGAGCGCCAGCACCGCGGCGGCAAGCCAGACCACCCGTTTGTTCGTCATGGTTTCGTTCTCCGTTGTTCGTTCGGGCCGCGTCATGCCACCACCACTTCGCGGAACATGCCCGCATCCATATGCATGAGGAGGTGGCAGTGCCAGGCCCAACGGCCGAGGGCGTCGGCGCTGACGAGGAAACTGACGCGCTGCGCCGGCTGTACGCTGATGGTGTGCTTGCGCACCTGAAAGCGCCCGTCGGGGCTTTCCAGTTCGCTCCACATGCCATGCAGGTGCATGGGATGGGTCATCATGGTGTCGTTGACGAAAACCACGCGCAGCCGCTCGTTGGCGCGGAAATGCACGGGCGTGGATCGGCCAAACGCCACTCCGTCGATCGACCAGGTGTAGCGTTCCATGTTGCCGGTGAGATGCAGCTCGATCTCGCGCTCGGGGCCGCGCGGATCGATTGGCCCGCCTATCGTGTGCAGATCGGCGTAGGTGAGCACACGGCGACCGTTGTCGCGCAGGCCGACGCCGGGATCGTCGAGGTTGATGCGCGGCGTGTCGACGCGCATGTCAGTGCCCGGGCCGTACTCGGTTCCGGCGTGACGCACACGCACGGCCTCGCTCATGTCGCCCATCATGTCGCTCATGTCGAGCGGTTCGGGTTTGTCCAGCGCGGGAACTGCCGCCGCCATGCAGGCGCGCGGGGCAAGCGTGCCGCGTGCATAGCCGGTGCGATCCATCGACTGCGCAAAGATCGTGTAGGCCTCCTCCCTGGGCGTGACGATCACGTCGTAGGTCTCGGCCACGCCGATGCGGATCTCGTCCACCGTGACCGGCTCGACGTCCTGGCCATCGGCTGCGACCACGGTCATCTTGAGTCCGGGTATGCGCACATCGAAGAACGTCATCGCGCCGGAGTTGATGAAGCGCAGCCGAACCTTCTCGCCCGGACGGAACACCCCGGTCCAGTTCCCGGCCGGCGTGCTGCCGTTCATGAGATAGGTGTACGTGTATGCGGAAATGTCCGCCAGGTCGGTCGGGTTCATGCGCATCTGCTGCCACATTTTGCGGTCGTCGACGGCGGCTCTGAGCCCGTCCCTGGCTGCGTCGCGGAGGAAGTCGACCGCCGTGGGCTTGTTGAAATTGTAGTAATCGCTTTGCATCTTGAGCTTGTGCATCACCCGCATCGGGTCTTCGTCGGTCCAGTCCGACAGCTGGATGACGTAGTCGCGGTCCGCGCGTATCGTCTCGCCTTCCGCCGCTTCGATGACGATGGCGCCGTACATGCCGGTCTGCTCCTGCATGCCGGAGTGCGAGTGGTACCAGTAGGTGCCTGTCTGCGCCACCTTGAAGCGGTAGGTGAAGGTTTCCCCCGGCGGAATGCCCTTGAAGCTGATCCCCGGCACGCCGTCCATCTGGAACGGCAGGAGGATGCCGTGCCAATGGATCGAGGTGTCCTCGGCGAGCCGGTTGGTGACGCGCAGGGTGACGGTATCGCCTTCCCGCCAGCGCAGCGTCGGCCCGGGTATCGAACCGTTGATCGTGGTGGCCATGCGCGGGCGGCCGGTGAAGTTGACCGGCGTTTCCGCGATCGTGAGGTCGAATTCCGTGCCCTGGAGGACCGGGGCGCTACCCGTCCGGGTAGCGGCGACGTCCGCCCAAGCCCGCGAGGCAAGCGTCGGCAAACCGAGCAGGAGGCCACCCGCCGCAAGCCCCTGAACGAATCGACGGCGCGGCAAATCCGGCACCGCCAAGGAAAGCGAAGAATGAGACATCGAATAACGTTTCATGCGGGACGGCCCTCCGATCGGACGTGATCGCGGGGGCTGCCCGACGCCAGCAGCCCCCTCGGCGCTGCGCTTGTGATTTTCATGTCTGCTCCTTGTTCCATGATTCGGTCAATATCCTGAACATCCGATTTGCACTTCAAGCTCCGCACCGCGCCGCCGATCCACTCCTTGGCCACGGTGCCTTTGACTGCATCCTGAAGGGGCGCACCCAACATGAATCTGACGGGTGAATTACAAATCTGTAATGCACGCCTCCGCAGGGATGAGCTGTGGCAGGATGCGTCCATCCATCCTGGTGTTCCGACATGAAAATCCTGATCGTCGAAGACGAGCCCAAGACGGGCGCTTACCTGAAGCAAGGCCTCACTGAGGCCGGTTTTGTCACGGACCTGGCCCGCGAGGGCTGGGATGGGCTGGAACTCGCAAAAGAGGGGCACTACGACCTGATGATCCTGGATGTTATGCTGCCCGGCCTCAATGGATGGCAGGTGCTCGAAGGCGTGCGCCGGGCCGGCATCAAAATGCCGGTGCTATTCCTGACCGCGCGCGATCGGGTGGAAGACCGGGTCAAGGGGCTGGAATTGGGTGCCGACGATTATCTGGTGAAACCTTTCGCCTTCGCCGAACTGCTGGCCCGTGTGCACAGCCTGGTGCGCCGCGGACACACCGGTTTGGAATCCGCTGTTCTCAAGGCTGCCGATCTGGAACTGGATCTGCTGCGGCGACGCGCCATGCGGGCGGGACGCAAGATCGACCTCACCGCCAAGGAATTCGCCTTGCTGGAACTGTTTCTGCGCCGGAAAGGGGAAGTGCTGCCCCGCAGCCTGATCGCCTCGCAGGTATGGGACATGAATTTCGACTCCGATACCAATGTCATCGACGTGGCGGTGCGCCGGCTGCGGGTCAAGATCGACGAGGGCTTTGAAACCAAGCTCATCCACACCGTGCGAGGGATGGGATACGTTCTGGAAACCTCCCCGGAAGACGCAGAACCATGAAAACCCTGTCGCTGACCGCCCGGATCAGCCTGCTTTTCGCAGTGGCGGCTTCCTTGGTCCTACTGACGACGGGTTATTTCCTGACGCAAGTGGTGGAGGCCCATTTTGAGGAGGGGGATCGCCACGAACTCAGTGGCAAGCTGGAGCTCATCCAGAATTTATTCAAGCACGCCTCTAGCCAGAAACAGTTGGATCTCCTGCCCCAGCAACTGGATGATGCCTTGGTCGGGCACCCTGGTCTTGCGGTGGTGGTGACGGATGCCGCTGGCGGTATCTGGTTCGCTACGACAGGTGCCGATTTCCCGCGCACGCTGCTGCAGGATTGCCAAACCCAGTCACAAGGGTGTGTGCCCGGTACCCTGCACCAATGGCAGCAGGCTGGGATAAGTTACCGGGGCATGGCCGTATCGATAACCGCTGGCGGTGACAAGCCCTATACCGTGATCGTGGCACAGGATATCCAGAGCCATGAGCTCTTCCTGAGCAAGTTCCGGATAGTCTTGGCCATTGCCATTACCCTGGCCGCTTTCGCCACAGCCGGCCTGGGCTGGATCGTTACCCGATGGGGCCTTTTCCCCTTGCGCCAGGTCACCAGCACGGTGGCCAGCATTTCCGCCGAACGCCTGTCAGATCGCCTGCCAGCTACAGGCTTGCCTGCCGAACTCATGCCTCTCGCGGCCGCCTTTAATGCCATGCTGGCCCGCCTGGACGATTCCTTCCGGCGACTCTCCGAGTTCTCATCCGATATCGCGCACGAACTGCGCACGCCCATTTCCAACCTCATGACCCAAACCCAAGTAGCACTCTCCAGCGCACGCAACAAGGACGAGTACAAGGAGATTCTTTATTCCAGTCTGGAGGAATATGAACGCATGGCCCAGATGGTCGGCGACATGCTCTACCTTGCCCAGACCGACAACCGTCTTATCAAACCGGGCGTGGAAAAGGTAAACCTGGCCACTGAAACACAGGGGCTGTTTGACTATTTCGAGGCTTGGGCGGAAGAACGCGCTGTTTCGCTGACCCAGACAGGGTCTGCTACCGTCTCCGGCGATCGGCTGATGTTGCGACGCGCGCTCAGCAACCTGATATCGAACGCCATATGGCACACTCCACCCGGGCAAACCGTGCGGGTGTTGTTAGAAAGTTGCGCGGATGAATCTACCTTATCTGTCGAGAACCCCGGTACGAAAATCCCGGAAGAGCACCTGCCAAGACTGTTCGATCGCTTCTACCGCGTCGACCCCTCGCGTCAACGCAAGGGCGATGGCGCCGGCCTAGGTCTTGCAATTGTAAAATCCATCGTTAGCGCGCATGGCGGCTCAATTTCCGTAACCTCCACCAACGAAGCGACGCGGTTTCAAATCACGTTACCTACGTTGATGGAATAATGCGAATGGCCGCTTCTGGGCATGTTGCCACTCTCAAGTTAAAAAGATGAACTGGAAAGAAGGCCTCCGCCAGACTGGCGTGCCAGCCGCACTCGGAGCTGCCTTGTTGTTTGGGGCGGGAACACCGCTCGCAAAGTGGCTGCTTGATGCGGTCAATCCGTGGATGCTCGCCGGACTGCTCTATTTAGGCTCTGGGGTCGGACTGACCCTTTATCGTTTGTTGAGCCAAGCGCCTGCCATTCGTCTCCCCCGCAATGAAGTGCCGTGGTTTGCCGGGGCAATTGTGGCGGGTGGGATCATCGGCCCTGTGCTGTTGATGTTCGGGCTGACGGGTATGCCTGCATCGGGAGCCTCTCTCCTGCTGAACGCTGAAAGCGTGTTCACAGCGTTGCTGGCATGGTTTGCATTCAAGGAGAACTTCGACCGACGCATCGCACTGGGCATGCTGGCCATCGTGGTCGGTGCGGTAGTCCTGAGCGTGCCCTCAGGTGTGCGAATTTCCGGACTGTGGCCGTCACTGGCCATCTTGGGTACGTGCTTCGCCTGGGGTGTCGACAACAACTTGACCCGTATGGTGTCCCTCACCGATGCCACTTGGATCGCGTCGGTGAAAGGCTTGGTATCCGGTATCGTCAATCTGGGTCTGGCCTTCTCGCTAGGCGCATCGATGCCGGCATTGCCCGACTTGGCGGGGGCGATGATCGTAGGTTTGCTTGCCTATGGGGTGAGTTTGACGCTATTCGTTGTGGGCCTGCGGCACCTCGGGACGGCACGCACAGGGGCCTACTTTTCGGTCGCGCCGTTCTTCGGCGCCTTGCTCGCTGTCCTGATGGGGGAGCCGATCACCATACCGCTGCTCATGGCCGGTGCGTTGATGGCGCTGGGCACGTGGTTGCATCTAACCGAACGCCATGAACACGGACACAAGCACGAGGAGATGGAGCACAGTCACGAACATGTCCACGACGAACACCACCTGCACGCGCATGACTATCCGGTGACGCCCGGCACCAAACATAGCCATCGGCACCGGCACGAACCATTGATCCACACGCACCCGCACTTCCCGGATGTTCACCACCGGCACAGCCATTAAGGTTCTACTTAAGGCTGATAACCGGATAGTCATAGTCATCGACCTGACCGCCTGAAATTGGCCGATCCTGGAAGCTCAAGGCAGGCATCCCTCACGAGATCCTCGCATCAAAAACCGAGTGTGGCTCAAACCTTGATGGCCCTAACCCTGAGCTAATTCTTCTTGGCTACCTTTTTGGAGTTGCAAACAACCGCGTGACAAAAGGGAGCAGGCATCTTGAAACGCCGTCTTACACTTACCGTCGCATGTGTCGCGAGCTTGGCAGGATGCACGACTTATCAATCGTTGCCGCTTCAGTCCAAGCCTCAGTTCACGACTGAAGTGTCGCATCTGATCGTGCGATCTGAACGCATGCCACTACCGGAGCTTGCGAGCCACCGGTTTGATCCGCGTGACGGACTGGACATGACCGAAGTGGCGATGCTGGCAGTAGCCAACAACCCACAGCTCAAGGTGGCCCGTGACGAGGCTGGCGTCGCCCACGCCCAGGCCTTTTCCGCCGGGCTGCTGCCAGACCCGCAATTGAGCCTCACCCGTGATTTTCCCACCAATGGAACGTCGGGCAATACCAGCGCCTTCAACCTTGGGTTGAGCTACGACGTGAATGCACTGCTCACTCACGCAGCTGTGGCCGGTGCGGCGCAGGCGGCAGCGCGGCAGACCGATCTCAACCTGCTGTGGCAGGAATGGCAGGTGGTTGGCCAGGCACGCTTGCTCTTCACACGCAGCCTAGGCCAGCAGCAACTGCTGACCGTTCTGCAAAAGGAACGTGCTCTCCTGTTTTCCCGCTACCAACGCACGCAAACGGCATTGGTACAGGGCAACATCACGCTGGATGCGACCAATGCCGATCTCGCCATGCTGCAAACACTTGATACCAGCATCAACGATCTTTCGCGCCAGATAAACAACAATCTACACGACCTGAATGGGCTACTTGGTCTCGCTCCGAACGTGCACCTGCGCCTCGTCGGCGATGCTCAGTTGCCATCTCTTGATGAAGCCAAGATAAATTCGGACATTGAGAAAATCGGCGAGCGGCGCCCCGATCTGCTTGCCCTCCAGGCCGGTTACGAAAGCCAGGAGCAGCGGTTCCGGCAGTCAGTTCTGGCGCAGTTCCCCGCACTCAACATCGGCCTGACCCGCGCACGGGACACTTCCGGACTTTATACCCAGGGTTTCGGCATTACGCTCAGCTTGCCCATCTTCAATCGCAACCGGGGCAACGTCGCCATCGAGCAGGCCACGCGCCAGCGCCTTCATGACGAGTACCAAATGCGGATCAACAGTGCCGCTGCCGATATCGCCCGCATTCTGGAAGACCAGAAACTGCTTGAGAAGCAGCTGCAAAACGTCGAAGACGGCGTGAATGTACTTTCCCACGCGGCAGACAATGCTCAGGTCGCATTCGATGCGGGCAACATCGACATGCTGGCCTATACCAATCTGCGCACTGTCTGGCTGGCCAAACAGGCAGAGGCAATAACGCTTCAGCAGACTCTGCTGGAACAGCGCGTGGCACTGTTGACGTTAATTGGCGGCGAACTTCCCGTCCGAACAAGTAAGGGCACACCATGAAAGCAAAGTTGTTGTCGTTGATGCTGGCCATCGTGATGAATCTGCCCCTGGCAGCATCGGCTGCGACTGCCGCTGATGAGCCGAGCGTGCTGGTCAAGACTGAGGCGTTGCGCAAGCAAATGGTGTCCGAAACCCTCACCGTCTATGGAACGGTGATGCCCGCCACCGGTGCGGCGGAGAATGTAAGTTTTCCGCGCCCGGTACAGGTTGCCCGTTTGTTGGTGGCGCCGGGGCAGGTTGTGAAGCGTGGCGAACCGCTGCTGGAACTGTCCACTGAGGCCACCGCCACAGCAGCTTATCGTCAGGCCGAATCGGCGGAGACGTTCGCGCAAGGCGAACTCAAGCGCATGGAGGATCTGGCAGCCCAGCAACTGGCCACCCACTCCCAGGTGGCCGCGGCCCGCAAGGCTTTACAGGATGCACAGTCTGCCTTGGCGGCCCAGCAGAAACTGGGTGCCGGACTCGCCAATCAGACCGTGAAAGCCCCCTTCGATGCATTGGTGGCGGCGATCAGCGTACAGCAAGGAGATCGGATACAGCCCGGGACAACTGTCATGCAACTGGCAAGATCGGGCGCACTGCGTGCACTCCTGGGTGTCGAGCCCGAAGACGCGGGCCGGGTGCGGGTGGGAATGCCGATACGGCTCGCCTCGGTATTCAGTAGTGGCGAAACGGTTAGCGCCACCGTGTCACAGGTCTTTGGCGCAATCAATCCCCAGACGCGTCTGGTGGATGTGGCGGCGCGGCTTGCGGGCTCAACCAAGGGACTGCTGCCGGGCATGCAGGTGCGCGGGTTTATAGACCTCGGCGGCCAGGAAAACTGGGTCGTGCCACGCTCTGCAGTATTGCAGGATGGGCGGGGCGCCTATCTGTACCAGATAAGGGACGGACACGCCAAACGTGTCGACGTAACGGTCGGCGTGGAAAGCGGCGGGTTTGTTGCGGTGTCGGGCAGCCTGGATAGCCGCCTCAAAGTGGTGGTGCTCGGTAACTATGAGTTGAGGGATGGCATGGTCGTGCGGGAGCAGGCACGATGAATTTTTCTGCCTGGATGCAGGCGCATCGACGATCCATACTTTTTTTCCTGTTCATGCTGGCGGCAGCGGGGCTGGTCGCCGCCTTCAAGCTGCCGGTGACACTCTTTCCCAACGTCGATTTCCCCCGCGTGCTGGTTTCTCTGGACGCCGGCGACCGTCCGGCGGAACAGATGGAGGTAGAGGTCACCATGCCGGCGGAAGAGGCGATCCGGCGTGTGCCGGGCGTTCAGAACGTACGCTCCACGACCAGCCGGGGCTCTGCCGAGATATCGGTTAACTTTGCCTGGGGAACGGATATGGCCCTGGCCGCTTCCCAAGTCAGTCAGGCGGCGGCCCAGCTTCTGCCGCAACTGCCGGCTGGCACGCAAATCGCCACCAAGCGGATGGATCCGACGGTGTTCCCCATCCTCGCCTACAGCATCACGTCGGACGTCCAGCCTCTGACGACACTTCACGATCTGGCCCAGTATCAACTGCGTCCCCTGCTTTCAGGGGTGGAGGGGGTGGCGCGGATCCAGGTCGTAGGCGGCGCGCTCGAGGAATATCACGTCATCGTCGATCCCGCTCGCCTGCAGGCATACGGCCTCGCCATGGGTGACGTATCGCGCGCATTGGCTGCGGCCAACGTGGTCACTGCGGTAGGCCGGCTGGAGGATCATTACAAACTTTATCTGGGTGTCGCCGATACGCGCCTGAAAAGCCTGGCCGATATCCGCCAGACCGTACTCAAGACCGGTGCCAATGGCCTGGTGCGCCTGGAGGATGTGGCGAGCGTGGTGCGCAGCACGGTGCCGCAGTGGATACGCGTGAATGCCGACGGCCATGACGCGGTTTTGCTGCAGGTTTATCAGCAGCCTGGCAGCAACAGCGTGCAAATAGCCCGCAGCATCAAGGCCAAACTCGACGCCTACCGCACCCAGTTACCCAAGAATGTGAAGATTGCCAATTGGTACGACCAGAGCCAGCTGGTCGTTGCATCCGCCGCGAGCGTGCGCGATGCCATCCTGATCGGCATAGGACTGGCTGCGCTGGTGTTGCTGGCTTTCCTGCGCAACCTCAAGATCACGCTCATCGCCATCATCGTTGTGCCCGCCGTACTCGCCGCCACGGTGGTATTGCTCACGGCCCTGCACATGAGCTTCAACATCATGACCTTGGGCGGTATGGCTGCTGCAGTGGGGCTCATCATCGATGATGCCATCGTCATGATCGAGCACATCGTGCGGCGCCTGCGTGGCGCCCCTGACGATCACCACGGCCGGGTGCTGGATGCCGCGCGGGAATTTTTACGGCCTTTGACCGGCTCGTCCGCTTCCACGGTAATCATCTTCATCCCGCTCGCTTTTCTGGATGGCGTGACCGGCGCGTTCTTCAAGGCGCTATCGCTCACCATGGCGGCCGGGCTGGTCATTTCGTTCATGGTCACCTGGCTGGCGGTACCCATTCTGGCCGACCACCTGCTCGACGACAAGGACGCCAAGCAAAAGGAAGGGGGCCGCCTGACCGAGTGGATGCACGGGAAATACGACGTCATCATGCGCCGCATCCTGGCGCGGCCGATCCTCATACTGGTCGGGATCGTGCCGTTGGTGGCACTGGGCTGGGTCGCCTTTCACCAGGTTGGCTCCGGCTTCATGCCCTCGATGGACGAGGGCGGCTTCATCCTGGATTACCGTTCCGATCCCGGCACCTCGCTGGCCGAGACCGATCGCCTGCTGCGACAGGTGGAAACCATCATCCGCGCCAACCCCAATGTGGACACGTATTCCCGCCGTACTGGCACGCAACTGGGGGGTGGCCTGACCGAAGCCAATGAAGGCGATTTTTTCATTCGCCTCAAGCCAGAGCCGCGTGCCCCGATCGACGAAGTGATGGAGCAGATCCGTATCCAGGCCGAACAGCGGGTACCCGGCCTCAACATCGAGATGGCGCAGTTGATGGAAGACGTGATCGGCGACTTGACCGCCGTACCCCAGCCAATACAGATCAAGATATTCTCGGACGATACGGCCGTGCTCAAGTCCCTGGCGGAGAAAACCGCTGCTGCCATCGCCAGAATCAAGGGCGTCGTTGAAATACGCGATGGCATCAACCCCGCCGGCGACGCCCTCGACATCCAAGTCAACCGCGTCAAGGCTTCGCTGGAAGGCGTCGATCCCGAGGCTGTGACGCGCATGGTGCAAGATGCACTGGCGGGACACGTGACGACCCAGATTCGCGAAGGCGTCAAAATGGTCGGCGTGCGCGTCTGGATCCCTGAGCAGCTGCGCTCGACGGAGAACGACCTAGGCCAACTTCTCCTGCGTGCGCCGGACGGCCATCTTTTTCCCCTCAAGCGCGTGGCGCGAATCTCCACGATTTCCGGCCAACCGCAAATCGGCCGAGAGAATTTCAAACGCATGGTCGCGGTGACGGCCCGCATCAGCGGCCGCGACATGGGCTCAACCATTGCCGACGTGAAACGAGTGATGGATGCCCCGAACATGCTGCCTCATGGGGTCTATTACGAACTCGGCGGTCTATATCAGCAGCAGCAAATCGCCTTCAAGGGCTTGATGGCCGTATTTGCCGCCGCAGTGGCTTTGGTTTTCCTGTTGCTGCTGTTCCTCTATGAGCGCTTCCAGATCGCACTCTCGATCATGGCCATTCCGCTCCTGTCCATTTCCGCGGTGTTCATTGGTCTGTGGGCCACGGGTATCGAACTCAATATCTCGGCCATGATGGGCATGACCATGATTGTCGGCATCGTTACCGAGGTGGCCATCTTCTACTTCTCCGAATTGCAAAGCCTGCCCGCCGGCATGGCGCGGGCCGAGGCCTTGATCGAAGCGGGGAAGAACCGCATGCGGCCCATCGCCATGACCACGCTGGCGGCCATTCTCACCCTGCTCCCACTGGCGCTCGCCATCGGGCAAGGCTCCGCCATGCAACAACCGTTGGCGATCGCCATCATTTCAGGGCTGGTCGTTCAACTACCGCTGGTGTTGCTCGTGATGCCGGTGCTTTTCAGTCTTCTTGAGAAGACTGAAAAGCGCGCAAACCGAAATGCTTGACTGGGTCGTTCAGCATCCCCACCTGGCCGGGTCAGTCATCTTTCTGATATCGGCCTCTGAATCGTTGGCGGTGATTGGCCTGTTTATTCCTGGCACGGTAGTGATGTTCGGGGTAGGAGCCCTGGTTGGAAAGGGCATGCTCGACCTATGGCCGACCCTCGCCTGGGCGGCAACCGGCGCAGTGGCCGGGGATGGACTGAGCTACTGGCTGGGATACCGTTACCGCGAGGGGCTGCGTGGATTCTGGCCATTCAGCCGCCACCCCGCCCTGCTGCAGAAAGGAGAGGAGTTCGTCCTAAGGCATGGCGGGAAGAGCGTGCTGCTTGGCCGCTTCGTCGGCCCGGTACGGCCTGTGGTTCCCGTGGTGGCCGGCATGCTGGGCATGGCCCCGGTACGTTTCTACCTGGCCAACGTACTGTCGGCCCTCGCCTGGGCGCCTGCGCATATCCTTCCTGGTGTGGTGTTTGGTGCCGTATTTTCGCTTGCCGCCGCGGTTTCCATGCGGCTCGCATTGCTGATGGCCGTGCTGGTGGCGCTACTGTGGTCGGTGGTGGCGGGAACGCGCATCGCCGCCATTTGGCTGAAACCGCGCCTGAAAATGGGGCTGGCCAGACTGAGCGACTGGAGGGTGGTGCCCGGTCGTCCGGTGCGTAACCTGGCCGTTTCCCTATTCGATCCCGCCCATCCGGAAGCTGGCGCCCTGACGCTGTTCGCCGGCGTTTTGATCGGGGCCAGCTGGGCGCTCATGGCTGTACTGGAAGACATTTTTACCCACGACGCGCTGGTGCGAGTGGATAGCTCAGTTTTCCATCTGCTGCAGGGGTTGCGCACACCAGCTGGGAACGCTGTGATGATTGCGCTGACGGAACTAGGCGACGCGGCGGTCGTGTTGCCCCTGATCGTCGTCGTGCTGGGCTGGTTACTCTGGTCCCGGTCATGGCGGACCGCCGCCTATTGGCTGGCGGCGGTGACCGTTGGTGCCGCGCTAACGCTGGCGCTTAAGGCAGGCTTACATCTGCCTCGGCCGGAACCCATCTATGCTGGGCTCTCGCGCTACGCGTTTCCCAGCGGGCATGCGGCCATGAGCGTGGTGATCTATGGCTTTCTGGGCGTCCTGATTGGCCAGGGCATTTCCCCTCGCGCCCGCGTGGTGCTCGCCTCCAGCGCCATCCTGCTGGTCGCCCTGATCGCGTTTTCACGGCTCTATCTCGGCGCCCATTGGCTCTCCGACGTACTCGGTGGGCTGACCTTCGGCACAGCATGGGTGGCCCTTCTGGCTATCGCCTATCTGCGCCGTTCCAAGAACTCAACCCGGACGCACGGACTCGCTGCAACAGTCCTTGCAACACTCGTTGTGGCGGGTGTTTGGCACGTGTCGGCACAACACGCCGCCGATACCGAACGTTACGCCCAGCGTGTGGAAGTGCGAGCAGTGAATCCCTCTATCTGGTGGGCATCCGGCTGGGGCAGCCTACCCACTTGGCGCGTGGACTTGGAGGGTGAATACGAGCAACCCATCACTTTCCAGTGGGCGGGTTCCCCTGCCACGCTGAAACAGGTGTTGTTGGCACATGGATGGCAAGAACCCGAACCTCTCTCGGCTGGTAACTGGCTATTGTGGTTCGATGTGAAACGCCCAGCCGTCCAGCTGCCGGTCTTGCCCAACAGCCATGACGGACGCAATGAGGCGCAAACCTTTGTCCACGAAATGGCGGGCTTTTCTTCGCAGCGTCTGGTGCTACGCCTGTGGCCGACCCGATTGCAGCTGCAAGGCTCGGGGCAGCCGATATGGATGGGCACGGTGGTCCGGGAAACCATCAAGCATCCGCTCGGATGGTTTGCCCTGCCGAGCGCAGATGAGCATTACGACGAGCCTCGCGACGTATTGCACCGGAGCCTTGATGGCCTGCCTTCGCGGCTTGTCCAGCATAGCGGCCTGGTTTTGAGCACAGAGGAACTACGTGCATGGGACGGGGAAGTTTTGCTGGCGAGGGAGCCGGGGCTAAGCCTGCCCTAATTATCGGGGCGTAGATTGATCTTCACGGTGGTCGCCAAAGTGCCTACCCGAGTTCAATCAACTTCACAGGAACATCATCATGACAGCATCGAAGAAGCAGGTAATAACCTTAGTGGGTCTGGCCCTTGCAGTGGCAACAACGAGTTCATTCGCCTACACGGGCCAGAAATTCGCCGCGCAGGCCAATGTCACCATTGAACAGGCGCGGGCGACAGCCCTCAAGGCTCATCCAGGCAAAATCACCGATGAGGAACTGGAGCAGGAGAAGGGCGGCAGTGGGCTGCGCTATTCCTTCGACATCCAGCATGGCAAGGTCACGCAGGAAGTCGGTATTGACGCCAAGACCGGGCAAGTTCTGGAAAACGCTCCGGAAGGGCCGAATGCGGATTGACCCCCGCCAATTCACATCACGCCTTGTCCGAAGCCCGCAGTGAACCACGTTTTAACGAGCCGAGATCAGCCAGGTTTTGGGCTGATCGAGGTTTCTCACCAACTTTCGAAAGGAATTGAAATGAACAAGCTATTCCCTGCCCTTGTCGCCGCTGCTTTTGCCTCGGTTACCTTTTCCGCATTCGCAGCCGACACCAACGCTCCCACAGAAGCGCCCAAAACGGAAGCCGCCAAACCCATGAAAAAGGCGGTTAAGAAACACACCAAGAAGGAATCGTTGAGTCGCGAAAGGAAAGAAGAGAAAACGGAAAACAAGAAGGAAGAAACGCACGAAACCAAGAAGCAGGAAATGAAGGAAGAAATGAAGAAGTAGCCGAGGGAGCCGGGGCGTGCCGGATATTGCATCAGCAATCCGGCGCGCCCTCTCTAACACTGCGGGTGTACACCACCAATCCGCAGTGAATGACAACGTTTTTTTATCTTTGCCGAAAGAACACGCGAAGATCCTCTGGTCGTGACGCGCCCGGGGAAATCGGATTCCCCAATCCACGGGAAACGGCGCGTTCCGTTCGTGCCAGGGCATCCCGAGGCCACAAAGGAGAGAACGATGCTGGTTGAAATACGCGAGTTGAAGCTCAACCTCGGCTCCCATGCTGTATTGCGTAACGTCAATCTGACGCTGGAGAAAGGCCAGGTCTACGGCCTGCTGGGTCCCAATGGTGCGGGGAAAAGCACAACCATTTCGGTCGTCACCGGGCTGCGGGCGCCTACAGCCGGTTCGGTCAGCGTACTGGGCCTTGACCCTGCGACCGACCCGATTCAACTCCATCGCCGGATCGGCGTGCTGGCCGAACAGGCCGGGTTCTATGACTGGATGAGCGCCAGCGACTACCTGCGCTGGGTCGCCGGCCTGTATCGAATCACGCTGAGCAAAGCCGAGATTGCCAGCCAGCTGGAGCGTGTCGGACTTGAGGGTAGAAGTCCGGCATCGATCGCCACCTATTCCCGCGGCATGCGGCAGCGGCTCGGTCTGGCACGCGCCCTCATCAACCAGCCCGAACTACTGATTCTGGACGAACCGACCAACGGTCTGGATCCGCGTGGGCGCCGGGAAATCCACGACGTGCTGCTGGACTTGAGTGCAAACCACGGGGTGGGCATTCTCCTTTGCACCCATCTCCTCGACGATGTAGATCGGCTGTGCACCCGCATCGGCATCATCGCGCAAGGCCAGACCATTCTGGAAGGCGCCATTGCCGACCTGCTGTCTGACCAGAATGCCGCTGTGCGCTACCGGCTGCGCGTGGAACCTGGGGAAACGCCGGACCGGCTGCCGGCCGACGTCACCCTGCGGGCCCGAGCGGGGGACTGGTGGCATGTGGAAGTCTCAAGCCATATCGACCCTGCCAGTGCCTGGCGCAAGCTGCTGGATGCGGGTGTTCGCATCGATGAAATTCACCGCGAGGGCGGCGGACTGGAAGATCTCTACATGGCAGTAACCGAAGCGAAGGAGGCCGCCTGATGAACCCGATTGCCCTGATCGCCCGCAAGGAAAGCGGGGAACTCCTCATGAGCGGACGGGGCCTGGCCTGGCTGCTGGCGCTTTCCGTCATCATGTCGGTGCTGAGCCTGCTGCTGGTGAGCAACACTGAGCTCAGCCTCCTCGACAACGCCCAGGTGGTCTACATGGTGATGGGTACCGTCACCGCCCTCGGTGCGCTCCTCGCGGTCGTACTCGGCAGTGATACCGTGGCTGGCGAGCGCGAACGCGGCAGCCTGATGCCGCTCATGCTGGCACCCGTCACGCCATCACAGATCGTGTTCGGCAAGATGGGCGGCCAGGTCGCGGGCTGGGCCGTGATGTATCTGCTCAGCCTGCCGTATGTGTGGGCGGTCGGCTCGAGCGGCCAGAACCTCGCCCAGGCAGTTGTCTATCTGGCCCTGTTTGGCACACCGGTGGTGCTGGGCTTTGGCTTCCTCGGAATCGGGTTGTCGGCACGCCTGCGCAGCGTTCGTTCCGCATTGCTGACATCGCTCATCACGCTGATGCTGCTGGCCAGCCCCCTGCTGCTGGGGCCGAGCCTGCGCCAGAGCACCATCGGCAAGTTCTTCGATGCGGTCAATCCCTTCTCCGCTGCCGTCAATACCTTCGATAGCGTGGTGATCGATTCCCAACCGCTGGCGATGCAGTTCACCCGTCTCGCCGTTACGCTGGTCTGGCTGGCGCTGACGACGGCGTTCGCCATCCGCAGCGTGCGGAAAATGGAAATCTGAAGGGGCGCAACCATGAAAACAACTTTTGTCCGCTTGCTTTTGAGCCTGTCGCTACTTGGCGTGGGCAACGCTTGGGCGGCCGATTCCTTGAATATCTCCCTCGTGCCCGATCAAGCCAATTCGCCTTCGCCGCAAATGGGGGATTGGCTCAAATTCCACAGCGTGGTCAGCAACCCCGGCACCCAGGCTTCACACGGCATTGTGGCCTGGATCAGTCTGGTGCAGGTGGACCCGGGACACGAGCAACCAGTGGATCTGGAAGACTGGAGCGCCCATAAGGCGGTGACCCAGGCCGTCCTGCAGCCGGGGCAGCAGGTGAAGGTGGAGTGGCCCATGCGCCTTATCCAGGCGGGCGCTTACCGGGTGGTGATCAGCGCGGTGGATCGGGAGACCGGGCATGTCATGACCAGTCCGTTCGTGGATTTCCAGGTACGACGCAAGCCGGTAGTGGAATCGGGGCGCATCTTGCCCGTGGCTTTCGGAATACCCGCGTTGCTTCTGGGCGTGGTGGGATGGCGCCGCTATCGCGGTCGCGCCGGTTGACAGGGTTGACCCTTTCCCGACGAGTCCTTTAAGAAGCGATTCTGTGTCATTGACGCAAAGAACTCCCATCACTGAAATCAACCCGATTGCTGATCGCCGGATTGCTTGATAATGATGGACCTTTTGGAAAGCCGTATCTTTACGATGCGTTGGGCAGGCATGAAAGGGTTGAATGCGCATTCTCCTGGTTGAAGACGACCGCATGATCGGCGAGGCCGTGTCCGTGGCTTTGCGCGATGCCTCCTACGCCGTGGACTGGGTGCAGGACGGAGATACGGCTTTGCGCGTGCTCGACAATCAGGAACACCAGGCTGTACTGCTCGACTTGGGTCTGCCCAAGCGTGGTGGACTGGAAGTGCTCCGCAGGCTGCGCGCCGACGGCAACCGGTTGCCAGTGATCATCGTCACGGCCCGCGACGCGGTGGAGGACCGGATCAAGGGTCTGGATCTGGGCGCGGACGATTACCTGGTCAAGCCCTTCAACGTCGATGAACTCCTGGCCCGATTGCGCGCCATCATCCGCCGCCAGGGCGGGCAGGCAACGCCTGTACTCACCAATGGCATTGTCAGCCTCGATCCGGCCACGCGGGAGGCGCGCTGCGGCGATGTCCAGTGTCATTTAAGTGCACGTGAGTTTCCACTGTTACAAGCCTTGCTTCTGCGTCCTGGCACGATCCTCACCCGGGCCGAACTGGAAGAGCGCATTTATGGCTGGAATGAGGAGGTGGAGAGCAACGCCGTTGATTTCCTGATCCACGGCATTCGTAAGAAGCTCGGCGCGAATGTGATCAAGAACGTGCGTGGGGCCGGCTGGATGGTGGCGCGAAACTCGTGAATCACTCACTGCAACAGCGGTTGTCGGTCTGGTTGAGCATGGCGATCGTGGTTATCGGCCTTCTGGCTGGAGGCGTGTCATTCTGGCTTGCCTATAATGAAGCGCAAGAATTTCAGGACGACTCCCTGCGCCAGATTGCCTCCCTGGTAGATGCCGACCGCCTGCCATCCGATGGGCAACGTTCCGCGGGGGCGATTGATAATGATCCCGAAGCGCGAATAGTCGTTCAGCGACTTTCTGCATCAGAGGACCGCACCTCTGCCCAGCTCGCTTTGCCGGAAAATATGAAGCGGGGCTTTCATACCCTCGACATCGGGGGGGCGCAATGGCGTGTCTACATCCGTACCTTAAAGTCGGGGGAGCGCATAGCGGTCGCCCAGGAGACCCAAGTACGCAGTGAAGCAGCCCAGGATAGTGCCTTGCGCACTCTTTTGCCCTTGGTTGCGTTGATCCCGCTGCTTGTGTTCTTTTCCAGGCGTCTTGTCGGCGTGAGTCTGGCACCGGTTCGCGCCCTTGCGAAAGTGGCCGATGCCCAGTCGGAAAACACGCCTGCTGCGTTGCCCACTGCCCACGTGCCGGACGAGATTGCCCCTTTCGTGCAATCGATCAACCGACTGCTTGAACGGATCAACCGCCTGATGGAGCAACAACGGCGCTTTATTGCTGACGCTGCCCACGAGTTGCGCACGCCACTGACTGCATTATCGTTACAGGCACAGAATCTGGAACGCGCAGATTCGCTTGAAGCCTGCAAGGAACGGCTGCTTCCGCTCAAAACGGGGCTTGAGCGATCTCGCCATCTGCTCGATCAGCTATTGGGCCTGGCCCGGCAGCAAGCAGGCACGGGCAAACTGCAGCAGGTCGATCTGGTCGATATTGCCCAGACGGTAATTGAGGAAGTCTTTCCCCTTGCGGAGATGAAACGTATCGACCTGGGTTTGGAGCAGCAGGGAAAAGTATTGATCGACGCTGACGTATCGGCAATCCATATGCTGTTGCGCAACGCGGTAGACAATGCGTTGCTTTACACGCCGGAAGGTGGCGAAGTCACGGTCCGCGTCCGCAGTGATGAGGATGAAGGCATCCTGGAGGTCATCGACAACGGCCCCGGCATTCCAAAGGAGGAACGGGAGCGGGTGTTTGATGCGTTTTACCGTGTGCCTGGGAGCCATGATGGCGGAAGCGGCTTGGGACTGGCGATTGTGCGTAATATCGCCGAACGTCTGGGTGGAACCGTCAGACTCGAAGATCGGCCGGACAGGACAGGATTGGTTTTTGTCTACCGTCAACGCCTGTCTCCTACCTAGCCGTGCACGCCACCGAAATTAAAGTACCTTGTGTATCGACATGTGAGAACCTGAGCACCGCAGCAGGACTCATGCTGACGCCACATTGAAAGGAAGACCATGACGATTCAGAGGGATATGGCACTCGCTAATCGCATCAAAAAAGCCAGGATTCTCGCAGGACTGAGCCAAGCCGAACTCGCCAGGCGATGTGGTGTTTCTCCGTCCCTGCTGTGCAACCTTGAAAATGGAAAGATCAAGTCATTGCGCCATTCCATGCTGCTTCAAATGGCAAAAATTCTAGGGAAATCGCCCGAGTGGCTCGCCTTCGGGAGGGGGCACGCCAAGCCATCCTCTGCTCGCTCGAAATTCGAGCATGATTTCTTGGTTGATTTTCATAGCCTATCCGCCGCGGAAAGAAAGATTGTGGCCCGCATGGTCCATAGCTTGGCGATGGACAAGTCCTGACCATGTTGTTCGGTGGTGCGTCCCTGCTGGGCGCCGCCGTCATAACGACAGGTCTTGCTGTTGCTTGGGCATGGGTGTTCCTGGGCGTGCATATCCGTTAGACATGGGGGGAGCCGTCGCGGTGGCGGGTGTGGCCTATGTTTTCATCTCGCCACATTGGCGGCCGAACGATGACAACGCATTGCGGAAAATGGTTGGCATATGAAACTGTTTGACGAGACGAAGGTACACGTCGCCTTTGAGATCAGTCTTACGCTCAAAGGCGCGTTTGCGTTGGCGGAAATCGCTGCCAGTATTTTCACCTACTTCATTACCGGGCAATTTCTGCTCGACCTGGTGCAGGCCATCACACGGACGGAATTGGCGGAGGATCCTCGCGATTTCGTTGCTAATTATCTGCTCCATGCCGCGCAAGGTCTGTCCGTGAGCAGCCAACACTTCACCGCCTTCTATTTGCTCAGCCACGGCGTTATCAAACTCTGGCTCATCATCGGTCTTTGGCAGAAGAAGCGGGGGTACTATCCGGCCGCCATCGCGGTTTTCGGCTTATTCATTCTCTATCAATTGTATCGATACAGCTTTACGCATTCACTGTTGTTGCTGCTCATCACAGCATTGGATGTCGTCGTCATTGGGCTGACGTGGTTCGAATACCAGCATTTGCGGCGCCTATTGCCCAATGGCCAGAGGAAGTAGCGGGCGGAGACCATCAGGCTTGAATCGCCCCCGCATTTCTAAACATTTTCAACCGTCAGCTTAGTACCGCATAGCGGAGTTGGTCGGCTCAGAACCAGCCGGCCGCAATGGCCGAGGAAGCGACGGTGGGCCGATTATTCTCGAGCGGCTGGTCGTCAGCCTAAGCTGCCGGTGGAGTTTTGAGCAAACCAGGTCTGCTATGCACTGCACAACGCCGAAGCTGACCCCTTTAGTGCCCGCCGTCAGGCCCGATGCAGGAGGAGATGGGTTAGGCCGCATCAGAGTAACTGCAACACCGCAAGGATTAACGTAACGACGGCGGCTATGATTAGCCACAATGTGCCGCGCCGCTCTCGTTCACGCTCCAGGAACATCATCATGCGGCTCTTTGGAACCGTAGGCGGGGGCAGCTCAATCTGGGTTGGAGAGTCACCGACATGAATGCGGAAGGATGACAACTGATCGGACGTTGGCTGCACCTGGTCAATTTCTGCGATGACGGCGTCAATAGCGACACGCACCGGTTCCAACATGGGCTCAATCTGGGCGATGCTTGGCACACCATCCTCTCGTCGGAGCGAGTGGAGTGTGGCGCGCAGCCTGTCAAGAGCCCACACCATTTCCTCCTTCGCACGATCCTTAATATCCAGATGTACCAACGGGCGCACGTCGTCTCCAGCAACCAGTGCCGCAGCCAGATCCCAATCGATGCGAGCACGAACCAAGCTGGCCAGCGCCTCCGGTAAACGCGGAATGATCTCTCCGATACTCATGGCGCCTGCCACGAAGACTTCGCGCTCAAGGTCGATCCCCAAATCACGAAGCTCCGACAGTACATGATTGCGGTGGGTTCGATACATAACATCCGAGACGGCCCATCGCACTGATAGGGATCTTCTCTCGGAGGGAGAGAGATCCGGAAGATTGAGCACAGCATTGTTGTTGTGCTTGTGCCCCAGCTTCAGAATGGCAGCTCTAGCATCGGGACGGATGTTCTGCCAATTTGATGATAGCTGTTGGATGGTCATTCTCAGCGAGCACTCGAGCTCGTGGGCATCTTGGAGCGACGCGATCAGATTTCCGAGGTCAATGTCACTGCCTACAGGCATGGCCGATTGAGGAACGAAGCCATCGAGCCAGAGTGTAGGGATTTTTTCCGATTGCCGCACAATTGTTTCTGATTGCCACACAAACAGATGCTGCCAGATGCCCTCTAGGAGCTCACGTTTCTGCTGGTCAGATCGGCTCATAAGTTTCTCAGCGGCCTTAACCAAACTGGACCAAATCTGGAAGGATTTGGTCATGAAGAAATGTCCGAGTTGCGGTCACGCGCGATCGTATGAACTGGCCGATGGCCGCAGCAAATGCAAACGCTGTGGCTATCGTTATTGCTGGCCCAGTGCATGGTCGGCGAGCCGCCTAAGCGATGTGGCAAAGCATGAACTGCTTCGCCGTTTCGTCTGGGGTATGCCGGTCTACCGACAGCGCTTCGGCAGTCCCGCCAGCGCCCCGGCGGCCGAGCGCTTCTACCGTTTGGTGCGCGCCTGCATGGCCTGGGCGGAGGAACCACGCGAGCCGTTCGAAGGTGCGCTCGAATGCGACGAAACCACGTTTGGCGGGGCCCAGCTCGGTAAGCGCGGGGGGGGTGCCTACGGCAAGGTGATCGTGTTCGGCATCATCAAGCGCAACGGGCAGGCGAAGGCGTTGCCTATCGCCGCCCATAGCCGGGCGGAGGTGATGCTCCATATCCAGGCGCATACCCGGGAGGGTGCGCTGTACTACACCGACGAGTGGCAGGCCTATGCCACGCTCAAAATGCGAGGGGAACACGTGGTGATCCGCAAGGAGAAGGGCAAGCCGGTGGGGCGGGACCATATCAACGGCATCGAGAGGTTCTGGAGCTATGCGCAAAACTGGTTGTATCCTTACCGCGGCGTGCCTGGGAAATACTTCCACCTTTACCTGGGGGAGGTTTGCTACCGCTTCAACCACCGGGATCAGGACCTGAAACCCTTGCTGGTCAAGCTTCTCAAGGCAACGAGTATGCAAGATATCAACCCTAAATTGGTCCAGATTCGTTAGGAAATTACCTATAAAAAAGGAGGCCGGTTGCGGTAAATTATGCTCCAGTTTTTTTCCCTCAACTACTTTGGGCAAACCTCACGGGATCAACTTACCCCCACCTGCTGGACCAAGTGCAGATTTCGATTGTTCACAAGCATGAACGCTCTGGCCGAACAAGAGCCGGTCGAGCCCCAGACCTGAACTCCCGCATCTCGACGGTAGTGGCGGTTGAGTTAATGCTCCAAAAAGCCACCTCTGTAAACTGAAGCAGCGTGCCAAGCCACGTGAGCCGGACCATTTCGCCAAACTAAAATCTGTCAATACAACTTTAGTTTAAGGTACGTTTTGGTCATGCAACGACAAACAATTACACACATGATCGTCACGCCATTCACTTACCTTGCCAATTTAACAATCGGATGGGAAACCACAGCCGCTGGCGCACGGCCCGGGCGAAATCTCAATCAAAGGCCGCGTCAAAGGCGAAGTCCCGCCTTATAGCCGCGCTTGGTTGCAAGTCGTCCGTTCGAGCCGACGGACGAGCGGCACTGACCGTGACAGCAACAATCATCGTTGCACTCCCCTCTTGGCTGATTTACGCCGGAGCAGGTTTTCTCCTGCGCGCGGTGCTCTCAAACTTGTGATGTCGAAAGCGGTGCTGGATCGGCGCCGCCCGAACCTTGACGACAGGCCGATCCTGATTCGCGGGTGCCGCACTGACGGCACGTCGAGGGACTGGATCGAGTAATCCACAGGAGGGGGTGCTGCATGGTGCCGACCGGCGTACTGACTGGCCAGATCATGATGGTTTTTACCATCGTATTACTGGGGCTATGGAGTGCCACCCAGTGGACGGCAGCGGCACTGGGTTACCAGATACGACTCGGCATGCCGTGGTTCGATTTGCTAGGAACACCCGTCTATCACCCGTGGAAGCTGTTCGAGTGGTGGTACTTCTTCGATGCCTATGCGCCCGACATCTTCCTGCAAGGCGGTGCCATCGCAGCGTGCAGCGGCTTCGCTGGCGCCCTCGTCGCTATCGCGATGTCGGTGGGGCGCGCCCGGCAATCCAAGCTGGTCACGACCTACGGCTCAGCACGCTGGGCACTGCCCGCTGAAATCCATCGTTCCGGCCTGACTGGCCCGGCTGGTGTTTTCCTGGGCCGCAAGGATGGTGACTACCTGCGCCACGAAGGCCCCGAGCATGTGATGGCCTTCGCGCCTACCCGCTCCGGCAAGGGTGTCGGTCTGGTCATCCCCACCCTGCTCTCCTGGCCCGGCTCCGCCGTCATCCACGACATCAAGGGCGAGAACTGGAACTTGACTGCCGGCTGGCGCTCGCGCTTCTCACATTGCCTGCTGTTCAATCCTACCGATGCACGTTCAGCAGCCTACAACCCGCTGCTCGAAGTACGGCGCGGCATGCACGAAGTACGCGACGTGCAGAACATCGCCGACATCCTGGTCGATCCCGAAGGCGCGCTGGAGCGCCGCAACCACTGGGAGAAGACCTCGCACGCCTTGCTGGTCGGCGCGATCCTGCACGTACTCTACGCCAGCGAGGACAAGACGCTGCGCGGCGTCGCCAACTTCCTGTCCGACCCGGCCTCACCCTTCGAGCTGACGCTGCACCGGATGATGACCACAACTCATCTCGGCGATGCACCGCATCCCGTGGTCGCCTCCGCTGCACGCGAGGTGCTCAACAAGAGCGACAACGAACGCTCGGGTGTGCTCTCCACCGCGATGAGCTTCCTGGGTCTGTACCGCGACCCCACGGTGGCCGAAGTGACCTCGCGCTGCGACTGGCGCATCGCCGACCTGATCGATGCAGATCATCCCGTGTCGCTTTATCTGGTAGTACCGCCCTCGGACATCAGCCGCACCAAACCGCTGATCCGGCTGATTCTCAATCAGGTCGGGCGACGCCTGACTGAATCGCTTGACGGCAGCGACGGCATTGCCCGGCGCCACAAACTCCTGCTGATGCTTGACGAGTTTCCGGCTCTAGGTCGGCTGGACTTCTTCGAGTCGGCTCTGGCCTTCATGGCAGGCTATGGACTGCGCGCCTTCCTGATCGCGCAATCCCTCAACCAGATCGACAAGGCCTACGGTCAAAATCATTCGATCCTCGACAACTGCCATGTGCGTATCGCGTTTGCGACCAACGACGAGCGCACCGCCAAGCGCATTTCCGAGGCCCTTGGCACGGCCACCGAATTGCGCGCACAGCGCAACTACGCGGGCCACCGGCTGGCCCCGTGGCTAGGACACCTGATGGTGTCGCGCCAGGAAACCGCTCGGCCGCTGCTCACGCCTGGCGAGGTCATGCAATTGCCACCCGACGACGAGGTGGTGATGGTGTCCGGACATCCTCCGATCAAGGCCCAGAAGATTCGCTACTACCTGGATGCGAATTTCAAAACGCGCATCCAGGCACCGCCGCCATTGATGCTCGGGCACTATGCCGACGCACCGGCAGCGCGACCCGACGACTGGACGGCGCTGGCGATCCCCGCTGCGCCGATTCTCGGCTTGGTCTATCCCATCCATAGTGAGGCCATCGACGACGGCGGTCACCAGCAGCAGCCGGAACTGGCCGAAGTTACGGTCACGCCGGAGCCCGAGCACGCGGCAAACGACCTGAATCTCCTCGATGACGACGACCTGCCACTGCCCCTGCCAGCCCAGCTCGATCCGCGCCTGCAACGCACGGCGCGGCTGGCTGCGCTCGACCCTGACGATGGAATCGCACTATGAGCCGCACCCGCCTGAATCTCTTCATCGAACCCGAGCACGCCAGGCGGCTCGACGAACTGTCGACCATGAAGGGCTTATCCAAGTCCTCGATCATCGCCGCTGCGCTGGCCTCTTTCCTCTCGCCTGATTCCGGCGACCAGCGCGAGGCGGCCATCGCCAAACGGCTGGACCGGCTGTCGCGCCAACTCGACAAGCTGGAACGCGACCAGAACATCCTGATCGAGACGCTGGCGCTCTATGTGCGCTACTTCCTGACCGTCAGCACCCCCGTGCCGGAAGCGCATCAGGAAGCAGCACGCGCCCAGGGCCGGGCGCGCTTCGAGCAGTTCATCGAACAGCTCGGCCGGCATCTGCTGCGCGGGCGCAGCCTGGTCAAGGACGTGGTCGAAGAAATCCAGCCCGATCAGAGCCAGTTTTTCGGCCAGCAGCAGAACGTTCGCGCCGCCACGCCTGACGACGAATCAGGAGCAGTCCCGTCATGAACAACGCACTGCGTGATCATGACGTGTCGGCCTCGTTGGCGCTGGAGCGTCGTGTGCGCATGCTGCGCACTGCCATGGGGCCGGACATCGCCAGGGCTTTGAACGACCCTGACGTAGTGGAGGTCATGCTGAACCCGGACGGCTTGCTGTGGGTGGATCGGCTGGGCAGCGGCCGCGAACCGCTGGGTATCAGCCTCACCCCCACCGATGGCGAACGCATCATCCGCCTGGTCGCGGCGCATGTGTGCACCGAGGTGCATGCGGGCAAACCGCTGCTGTCCGCCGAGTTGCCGGAGACCGGCGAACGTTTCGAGGGCGCGCTACCACCGGTGACGCCGGGGCCAGTCTTCGCGCTGAGGAAGCGCGCGGTCGGTCTGATCCGGCTCGATGCCTACGTTATCGACGGCATCCTGACCGAAGCCCAGGCTGCATTCCTGCGCGACGCGGTA
>Ga0208957_1000494_pt1 | contig 31367 bp, 25 predicted proteins | sample RifOxyA1_FD_184029 | JGI IMG/M metagenome (GOLD analysis project Ga0208957, IMG submission 184029) | Groundwater microbial communities from Rifle, Colorado - Rifle Oxygen_injection A1 (SPAdes) | ecosystem: Environmental > Aquatic > Deep subsurface > Groundwater | place: Rifle, Colorado, United... | reverse complement strand
GGCCGATTCCTGTACCGTTCACCAAACACCCAATATCTCCATCAAACATAACATAGGAAATATCATTCCGATAAGCTTCCCATTCCAGATCTTGGAGTTCATCCTTGTCAGTTGCCAATTTCAGCATATCCAAATGCCGATACACTGAGTTTTGATCCATTATCATGTGAGCACCTGATATAACTATTTCATTTTCTTCGCTTAAATAAACCGGGCCCATATTTAAAAATTTAAGGTCAAATTTTAAAAAAAGCACATAGAATGTCTTAAAATTATTAATGGCCTTTTTAATAGCTTCATTATCCATGTCCAAAAAAAAGCAAATCTTTCGAGCAATAAATTGAGAAAAACCTGCCGCAAAATCTACAGCCACCACAATATGATCGTCCCCTTCTTGATTAATAAAATCTTTGGGCATCAATCTTCTTTTAGAAATCAAAAAAACTGTTTTAGCTTTTGAACCATCAAAAAAAAGTGATAAATAAAATACTTTTTTATAAGGTATGGCCTCTTCAAAAATAATCTCTGTCACCGGTAACTTTTTCTCACTTAAAAGTGCCGTCAATTTTTCCTCGACGATAACCTTGACTTTATCTATCGCATCTTCCTTGCTGCTGGCAATTACCACCTCCCCAAAGCGCTCTTTGCCTCGTTCATAGGTATGAGGACGTAAAAAAAAGCGTTCCCCCTGCAAGCCATTTACAAATTCCCGAGCGTTGTCAAAATTCTTTAAGGTATAATAATCAAGAACCTTGATTCCATTTTCCTTCAATAATTGCTTAGTATCACTTTCTAAAAAACGCATTTCCTACCTTTCACTTAATTGAGCTTCTCTAATTATTCAGCCTTGCCCGTTTGCTTGTCGAGATAAGCTATATGACGATTAACCATATTTCTTTGACGACCAAGTTTCTCTTGCAAGTCTTCTATAAGCGTTGCCTTGGTGCTTGCAGTCAAGTTATTAAACTTTTGGGTTTTGACGACAATATCGGCTACAATTCCACCCATTTCTTTGCCGATGGTAAGAAATTCATTATACATGTTCTTTCTAGACTGACTGATATCAGAAATATCGTCATGGATTTTCTTATTGTCATTCATGATACCTTGAAACACAGGACTTACATTATTAGCATAGGCCCGATTAAAGTCATCTAAAAATATCTTAGATTTTGTTGAGGAAGTTATCACTTTATTAAATATTAGAGAAATCTGATCCATAAGTCCCAATAATGTGCGATATGACTCTCTAAGCTCTAGAAGTGGACGCTGTTTATTACTATCCCGTTGAGCTATATAATCTTCCAGCAATTTACTAAACTTGGAGGGTGACCAGCCTTGCAATAAAACAGTTTTCTTTATTTTAAAACTACGTTCATAATCCGAAAAATAATTATCAAAATATTTTATCTGTTTTAAAAACTGCTTGAGAGTTGGCATTAATCCGAGTTCATGCACGTAAATTTCAGCTTCGTAGTAGCCAGGGATAAATTTTTTACCTTTAACTATTTCCAATTGCTCAAAGCGGGCAATGTGATTATTAAGTACAGCTTTGCTAAAAAAGACTGCTTCATCTTCCGATAAAATTTTGTTTTTGATTGACTGCAAAGTCAGATGAATCAAATAATTACCATCTTTATTGGCTGTCATCCAAAGCGATTTTTGTTCATCTTGCAAGGCCAGATTAACTTGAAAACCTTTTTTCATAGTAATAGTTTCTTTCAACCTCATATGATCATCCACCGTCAGTCCTTGAAATTCCCTAATTTTTTGTCCAGATGGAACAATCATCCAAGTCACTACCACTAAAACTATAATTGCTAAAGCGGCGATGATTTGCTTACGACGAGCATACTTATTCGGTGCTAATAAATCATTTTCCAACAACGGCTCTATCAACGATTCATCCTGGACTGATTCATCTGAAAAGGTTACCGACAAAGATGTCTGTGGCAATGGGGTTATAATATTTTCGGGTACTACTGCTGGTTCTACTAAAATATCTACAGTGTGCTGTAAATCTGTTTTCTCTTTTGGAATGCTAATTTCATTAGCTGTCATTTGGAGCGGTTGAGGCGGTGGCGTTACATTGCTCACTTCGTTTTCCTGACACTGCTCTTCCAGCAACGTTTCACCCAATCCATTTATTTTCTCATCTAATTCATAGATAGGAATAAAATCATCACTTTCAACTGGTGTGTCACTACTATCAATTATGCTATAAAGTTCTCTGACCTGTGATAACGGCTCCCATCCCCCAAGCCCCTCTTTCCAAACCAGGGATTGTTGGCCAATAACATCATCATAGAACATACGAAACATCTCTTCCGAAGAAAAAGGCCCCGTATGATGATCCTGATTAAATACAAACCAAACTTTTTCCATAAACCTTCAATTTATCAATTTTCAATTGCTTTGCTCTTATATTATCCTTTTGTTCAACTACCGTCAAAATTTTGAATTCAATGGGAGTAAAAAATGGAAAAAAAACTTGCCTTAATTACCGGAGCCACTTCTGGAATCGGACGTGAAACGGCCAAAATCTTGGCGAGCCATCACATTAATCTGGTGCTTTGTGGCAGACGCAAAGAGCGTTTGGACATGTTAAAAAAAGAACTTGAACAATTGGTTAAAGTGGACATTTTGCCTTTTGATATTTCTAAACCCAGCGAAGTTAAAAGTGCTTTTTTATCGATCAAAGATTTAGTTCCTCGTATTGATATCCTAATTAACAACGCCGGAAATGCCCACGGACTAAGTTCTATTGATAAAGGTGATATGGAAGACTTTGAAAAAATGATCGATACGAATATCAAGGGTCTTTTGTATGTGTCACAGGAAATTATACCTTCCATGGTAAATAAGAAAGCCGGTCATATCATCAACATTGGATCAATTGCAGGTAAAGAAGTTTACCCCAAAGGCAACGTCTACTGTGCCTCCAAATCTGCCGTAGATGCTCTGGGAAAAGCCATGCGAATTGATCTGGCAGAGCACCAGATCAAAGTTAGTAATATTAACCCCGGGTTAGTAGAAACTGAATTTTCCATGGTAAGATTCAAAGGCAATCAAGACATGGCAAAAAAGACTTACCAGGGCTTCACCCCACTTTCTCCCTACGATATAGCCGACTTAATTTATTTTATTATTTCCAGACCTCTTCATGTTAACATAGCTGACTCTTTGATACTGCCTTTGGCCCAGCCTTGTGCTACTACGGTCATTCGTGAAATTACCTGAGAAAGTTGATCTGATAATATTTATATAAAAAAACATATCGTGCTTTTAAAAGTTTGATAAACTATAGTCTGCAGAAACCATAATAATATACATTGTTTTTTAGACGTATCAAAAAGGATTTTAGTATGAAAATTGATAAGAAGATTGTGCTCGGTTTTGTTGCCATCACTATTATGATCATTGCCGTAACCGCTACCTCTTTTTTTTCCTTCAACAATTTTGTGAAATTGTTTAATCAGACACAGGAAAAAATACAGCTGGCTAAATTTACTACGGAAAAAGAAATTGATCACCTCCTTTGGGCCGATAATATCTCCAAGGGATTGATTGAAGAAAAACCTATCAATATCACCCTTGATCCCACCGCTTGCGGTATTGGTAAATGGATTTATCAAAGTTTACAAGATAAGAATTTCTCACCTGAAGTGATGAAACATATTCATGAACTGGAACCAGTGCATAAATTACTTCATGAATCAGGCAAAGAACTACTCAGCCAATTCGCTCAATCCAATATTATCCCAGCCACCAACCGACATGGAGCAATTACTTACTATGCTGAACACACTGCTTTACACCTGCTAAACGTGCGAGAAAAAGTAGGCAATATTAAGGGAGCTTTAAATGAGGAAGTTACGGGACTAAACCATAGTGTCGCAAATACCACTAAATTCGTTTTTACCCTGCTGATTGTGGTGAGTGTGGTTGCTATATTGGCTTCCATCTTTTTTGCAGTCACAAGTGCTAGAGGACTTTTTAAGTTCGCTCAAAATCTTTTACAATCAAGTAGCAAGGTAGTTCATACTTCCCAAGATATTGCCAGCCGAAACCAAGAATTGGCATCGAGAACCGAAGAACAGGCTTCTTCCTTGGAAGAAACCGCTTCGACGCTAGAAGAAGTTACGGCCACCGTGAAACAAACCACCGATAACACCAGCAAAGCTTCCAAATTGACCAAAGAAGTACTGGATAATGCCAAGGAAGGTTCAGACACTTCTAAAAACGTCCAAACTGCGATGAATGAAATCACTACCAGTAGCCAAAAAATTGCCCAGATCGTTGACATGGTCGATGAGATCGCTTTTCAAACCAATATTCTGGCCATCAATGCGGCCATCGAAGCGGCTAAGGCCGGAGATCTAGGAAAAGGTTTTGCCGTAGTTGCCATCGAAGTCAGAGACTTGGCCCAAAGATCTTCAGATGCTGCGAAAGATATAAAAAGCCTGATTGATACCAGTATTGGCAAAGTGGAAAATGGTTCCATGCTGGTTAAATCTAACGGAGAAAAATTAGAGGAGATTACTGAAGGTATCCAAAAAGTTAATGACATCATGTTGGAAATATCGGCTGCCACCAATCAACAATATAGTGCCATTCAACAAATTAATACAGCAGTAACCCAAATCGATACAGTCACTCAGGATAACTCCAGGATGGTAGAAGAAGTGGCCCATTTTAGTGAAAATATGAATGGTGTTGCTCAGGAAATGGATAAAGCGATCAGAGATAATTTGTCAGTGTAAAAAAAGCGAATCACTCTGCCATAAGTCCTTTACCTATGGCAGAGCATATGACTTAGAATTCTCCATCTTTCCATTTGGGATCAAAACAACTTAGCAGGTTTTCCAGCTGTTTAATTTCGGCTTCAGTCATTTTATCCATAAAAGAAAGGTAACGAGACAAGTAGTTTTTTTCACTTCCGGGGACAACTTTGAAGTGTCTCATAACTCCGGCTTTCAAATCATCTCTTTCTTTTTTATTCACAATAGAAGCAAGCCCCTTGGCGATCGCCGGGGATATTTCAGTTTGTTGATTACATGATATACAATTAGTAGTATCCGCACCTGCTGAATTTTTATATTTTTGGAATAAAAACGCTATGAAGTGATGGACAGAAGTTTTCCCCTCCATCCCCCATTTACTATTATTTTTTCGCTTAAACTTTTCCGTATTCCAAACAGCATCCTGAAAATTACTACCACGACTGACAAATAAATTCTCGGCAAATATTTTCGTAATTTTATGACCGTTTTTATCTGATATGAGTGGTGAGTTATATTCACAAACGTTAGAAAACTTTGGTTGAGTTAAAGAACCATCAAACTGCAAAAACCAATCTATTAAAGGGCTATCAATTTCATTGTAAACAGTGATTTTGGAATCTTTATCATTGGCCCTAAACTGCATAATTAATTCCTGAAATTCCAAACTGTCGATTTCATAAGGAGAAGCAAAAATGGTAGTATTTTTACTCTTTTCCTTGATGATATCTGCCACTTTGTTTGCCCAGTATTGTTCCCTAGCTTCCGGCTTCATGGTATACAGTGTCCTAAGTTCATTTATCGAATCCAGTCTGTTGGGTAAATCAGATGCGTAATTGCGCAAAACCTGATTATTTAGGAAAAGTTCATCTGCTTCAATTGCGCTGGTTATCTTGGCTTTATTACTTATCTCTAATAACAATTTTTTCAATTGCACATTAGTTTCGGCTTCCTTTAAGATGTTTTTAAATTTTCCATTTTCAGCAATCTGAGGCACTACCAATTCTTTAAAATTATCAAGCTTAAGCGCATCCTGCAGGTTCCAAGCAGGTACTGCATAAATGCCGTTATTAGGATTAGGTTTATTATCCAGTTCATTACGTCCAAAATAACCATCCTCTTTACCTTGGGTCACATATAGGTAAAGCTCGTCAGAACCACTCTTGTTCATTTTGGCACTGACCTTTCGAAATGTCTTTTTTACACTTTCAATAGTACCCACTTGTAAATTCTCAGGTGGTATTGTAATTCCCTTTTTTTCCAAGTATTTTTCCAGACTGCCCTTATTCTTATAATTATTTATTTGCGAAAAACTTTTTTTTAATATCCCTGAAATGCTACGATCAGGGGTAATCACTTCCGTATGACCACCGGAGGAAGCATGCACGATGATATCCTCCGTAGAAACCCCTTTTGCACGCAGTTTTTCAATCATCAAAACTGCCCGATCAACGGCTGTCTGGTTTTGGTGAGCATAAGGAACACCCTTTATACCGCCTAGCCAAATCACGTATTGATCTTTAGCCAACACCCAACTCGAGTTACACAACATAATAAAACATAAAAATAGGATGTTAGAGATTCTCATTTTATTTTCCTCTGATTCAGCTTTCAAAGATTTGCAACCTTCTATTAAAACTTCCTTGATTTTATTTGAGACCAAGTACGAAAACAACTTATATTTTTTTTATTTACCATTATAGAATAATAGTAAGCCTATAAGTTTTCCAGTATGCTTCACAGCTAAAATTAAACAGCCTACAATTGTTGTCGTTACTAATAAAATATATTTAGAATAGGCACATCACTCTTATTGGTATACAGGTCTCCATACCCCTTTGATTAAATCAGGAAAGAGACCGTATACACTTCATCTTTTTTCTTAAATCAATTATTCAATTAATGTAAAATCAATATTAACTTCTTGGTCATCATTATTCTTGATGTCATAATGAAATGAAGTTAAAAAATATTGAATCCTATAAGTCCCGTAATCATTGTTGAGAAAATCATTTTCCTGATTAAAATCATTTAAACACATAGGTTCCAATCCATTCGCAATATTTCCCCTATATGGAATCATTTTACATCTTAAGGTTGTCAAATCCAAAAAGTTCCCTGCAATATTAGAATTATTTGCCTGAGTAAGATCCATTTCGTATGCATTTCTTCCAAGAGTATCTTTGGTATTTGCCCTAAATGGTCTATCGGACCAAAAAATATTCATACTGTTAATTTCCCATCCACACAAACCATGCTTTTCTTTCTTATATTTTATTTCTAGAGAATATCTCCCCTTTTCATCAATGGTGGGATAAAAAGTGTTCCCACGAGAATTTCCGTCCCTATATATATTTAGCGATGGCACATATTCACTATCAGTATTTAATTCGGTTTTACCACAACCTGGCATAAATTTATTTTTAGCACTGTAACTAACATGTGCATAGAGGAAGATGTTTTTTTCAATATTACCAGTTAACTTTAAAGTGGTCACTTCCGCTCCAAAAATGTTTGAAGATAAAGAAATTAATGATGCAATTGCTAAAATTTTAAAACTGTTTTTCATAATACACCTCGTATTTTAATTGTTAATTGAACTATTCATTATGAACGTGTTCATTTTTATGAGTGGGTTTTACACTTGATTTAATAGGCGGTCAATACATTTATTGAACATGTTCATTTTTACACGCACGTAGCTCCTGTAATAATTTTAGATAGTTACATTTATCAAGCGTTTAAATAATTTAGAACCGATCAAATAACTCATATAAAGATTATCATAATACTTTTTTGTAAATAGGATTCGTGTTAAATTACAAGTCATGCACGCAAAATACTATCAGAGTCTTGTTTTTTTAATTTCTCTCATGATTGTTTCAAATCTGTTTGCTTTACCGCGCACATCGGAAGACCAGCATAATTTTATTACAACGGACCAGGATATTATTGCCATCGGTGATATTCATGGTGACTTAGATAATGTTCAAACACTTTTAAGACGTATCCATATTATCGACGAACAAAACCACTGGATAGCCAAGAACACTATTTTAGTGCAACTGGGAGATCAAATAGACCGCGGTCACCAGGATAAACAAGTGATCGATTTTTTACAAAATTTAAAACGAGATGCCCAGCTAAATAACAGCGACGTTCTGGAAATCCTTGGGAATCATGAAGCCTATAATGCGGTCTTAGATTTTAAAAGTATTGCAACATCTGATGAATTCTTAAGTTTCTACCAGCTCCCATTTATACTTCCAAAACGTTGTTTGAGTTTTTATGAAAATAAAACCAAGGATTTTTTTAATATTGATTATTATCGGCAAATTTCGCTGGATGGAGACCCCGTACCTCTGGGGGTTAGAGGCCGGGCCCAAGCTTTTTGTCCGGGAGGCGAATATGCCAAACTCATGGCATCCAAATATGTATCCTTGAGCATTAATCAAACTCTTTTTGTCCACGGTGAAATAACTAAAAAATACTCCGCTTTAAAAAGGGAAGGCCTTCATAAAATAAACCAAGAAACCGCTAACTGGCTAAATGACCCGACCTATATATCCAAACTCTTTTCAGACATCGATCAAGATTTATTTAGAGACAAAGAAGGCCCCCTTAGAAGCCGATTTTTCAGTAAAGATTTTACACAAGAGAAATGCCATGTCTTAGACGAAGTACTAAAAGATTTGGAAGTTGATCGCATGGTAGTAGGACACTCCGTGCAGCCCTTCGGTATTACCACTGATTGTAATGGTAAAATTTTTCGCATAGATACCGGTTATTCCATAGGATTTGATTACAATCGCATTAAAGGTCCCAAGGAAGCCTTAAAAATTAGTGCTGACAACAACACTCAAATTTTAAAAGATGAGGAATGGAACCGTTATCTGAACCAAAACATGGATGCGATCAACCAATCCACCTTAGATTGTACTACTGACCCAACTCCCGCCAATAATACTCCTCTCACCAGATGCCCTAGGGATCTTGCTCATATGGCCTTCACGGATATACTGAGTTTAGATTATGCCAAAGAGCACGATGCTTTCCGATACTCTAATATGTTTTTAAATGAAGAAGAAATGAGCGGTTTAAGTTTTAACTTGAATACCTGCTACTTTAAAAGTGTTGACCGTATCATCGTCCTTGAAGGCCTGGTTAAATGTAATCATCGCCATTAATACCCCTTTCTCATCCCTTTATCTTATCGTCTCTCTAAACTTCACTTATTTTTCTAGCCTCTCTTTTGGCATATGGATTGAACTATATATTTCATTATTTATAACTAGGTCAAAACCCATTAAATAAGTGTCTAAGAATTGTGCATCTGAGTGGGAAATTGACAAACTAACCAGGAAATCTTGCATGAGAACATACCATTTAATGAATCCTTACTACTTGTTTCTTTTATTCATGGTAACCGTGTTTTCATTTAAAGCATTTACGGAAACTGATCACCGTTTCCATCAATCAAGAGCTTTTACTCCAAAGAACCAACTATACAAGGCATTCAGTATAAAAAAAGATATCAGAGTGAAAGTCAATACCCCTTATTATCATGTTGATGATGTGATAGTAGAGTAAGTTGGTCGTCGCGCTGTTATCTTAAAAGGATTTTTCCACCGTTTCAATGATCTCTTGATGTTTTAATCTAACCATACTTAGAGCGTGATTTAATCTATGCATACAGTCTTGTTTAAAATTTTCATCATCAATCCCCAGTAAGTTGATCCGCACGTTCATGGCAGCGCTTTCTGCGCAAGCACGCATACAATAGGCACCTACTCCCACATCCGAAATACAATTAGTATTCCCGTGAAGAGATACTGTTTGTAAAAGCGGAATTATTTCAGTGGCCTTTTCCAAAACCGAAAGCGGAACCAGCGTGGCATTTTTATTGGCATTTAATATGGCCTCGTTTCTTAGCTTTTTTTCTTCTGCGGTTTTTTTGGGTAGTCCCATAGCGCTCATAACTACATTAAATGAATCTGTATCCTTATCTATGGCCTCAAGAAACCAATCTTTTAGGTTCTGTCCTACTGGTCCCCATTTTGCCATTTCATCCCAAACCCCCGTATATTCTTTTTTATTATGAGTTAGGTTAGTCACCATCGTGCCAAGCCCAGCTGCCAAATTGCCACAAAGAGCAGCAATTGAACCTCCACCTGGAGCTGGAGCATCACTGGCCAGCGTATCCGCAAATTGTTCCAGGGTTTGATCAACTAATCGATTTTTTCGCTTAAATTTATATTCAACAATTTTTTCTTCAGGATTAAATTTTGCAACATCATTTAAACCGAGCGATTTAATGGCCACATTAATAATTTCTTTTTCACTAATACCGGTGGATAGCCCTTGTTTTTTTAAATAAAAACGTCCGGCATCCATGATAGATTGCTTCGGTACCAATCCCACAATTTCAGAGCCAGTAACTCTCATGCCTCGCTCAGTCGCCTGCTTAACGACTTCTTCAAACACTTTATGCACAGGTGTCACGTCTATATCAGTAAGATTCATGGTTATTTGTGCGCAATTATATTCAGGAATAATCCAGGCTGTAGATTTACAATTAGTAAATATTCCCGGAACATTTTCAGCCTTGCCATTTGGGCCTTTAACAATATCCCCATCAGGGTAACTTACTCTTTTAGATCTTCCGGTTTCTCTAATATTATAGGCAATATCTTGGGCCAATTTTTTATTGGTAGTGTTCATATTAATATTATAGGCCACCAAAAATTTTCGGGCCCCGATGGCCACCGCCCCAAATTTTGCATCCAATTTTTTACTATCACCAAAATCCGGTTTCCATTCATCACGCCCAACCCTTGATGACAATGATTCATATTCACCAAGTCTTATGTTGGCCAGATTTTTCCATTCTGGCTTGCTGGAAGCTTCCTCATAAAGGTAAACCCATACCCCCAGTTCATCGGCAACTTTTTTAGCCAGTTTTTTGGCAAGCTCAGCGCATTCTTTCATGGTTACACCACTGACTGGAACAAAAGGACAAACATCCGTAGCGCCCATGCGAGGATGCTCACCTTGATGATTTCTCATATCAATGAGTTCTTTAGACATTTTTATGATTTCAAAGGCCCCATCTACTACAACTTCTGGAGATCCCGCAAAAGTAATAACTGTACGATTGGTAGCAAAACCAGGATCAACATCTAGTAATTTAACACCTGCAATTTTTTCGCAAGATTTTGCAATGGCATTGTATATATCTGGATTTTTTCCTTCAGAAATATTCGGCACACATTCTACAATTCGGGTAGTCACGCCCTTCTCCTTGATAAGTAAAAAATTGGAAACAAAAATTTATCATGGACATTTGAGCGAGTAAAACAAAAAGGCCAATCCATTACGATTGGCCTTTTCGAGAGACATTTTATGGAGGTTTGAAAAAATCCTTTTTTCTTAACTCCTACACACACACATCCCAATATTGTGCAATTAGCGTGCCATTATTACTCTTCAATAACTAGACGATATTATTAAGATTATCTTAATAAATCGTCATATTTATGACTGGCTTTGTGCATCAATCGGTCATTTCTATGACTGTTTCATTTTTTCAAAATAAGTTTTGAGACGAAAAGTGGCTTCACTTAAAACTTCGTCTTCTCCACTTCGACTAAAAAATAGATCAATGTGTTTATAAATTTTTTGCCCTTCGGCCAAAACTAAATCCAATTCAACCATAAATTTTTGGTGAGTTTTACTAATGACAATTCTTCCCAGCAAAGAACGGTTATCAACTAATTTAATAAAATATTCTTTAGGATACGTTGCCGCTTTCTTCTTATCTACACTTTGGGCGTTTATTTTTCATCCACCTTTTTAAGTAACTTTTGATACTCTAAAATATGATCATCAACCTGGGGCTGGGTTGTTTGGTCGTATAAAGAGTCTATGCCTGACTTAAGTGCATTAACAGTGACTTCTTCCAATTGGTGAAGATTGGGTTTACTTATAAAATCATAGGCTCCATACTCACCGGCCTTGAGCATATATTCCTGATTCCCATACGCTGAGTAAAAAATAATCGGCACTTCATTACCCATTTCCCGAATTTTTTTGATCACCTCAATACCACTCATTTGCGGCATATTGATATCACAGATAATACAATCAATTTTATTCTGCTTAATCAAATCTAAGGCTATTAAACCATTTTCGGCTTTAAAGACCCGATTAACATATTTTTCAAAAAGAACCTCAAGGATGGTCAAGATATCTGGTTCATCGTCAATAATTAATAAATTTTTTTTATTCACTTAGGCTTTTCCTTTTTTAATAAAACCAATAATTAAAGATTTAATTAAAGCTTGATCAAATTTTATTAAAGTATTCCTTTCCATAACAAACTCATGGATGGCTTGCTTCGGAGCCATCTTTTTTTCTACTATATAATTGGAAAAACAATTAGCCAAAGCTACGATACGGGCCAAGGGGAAAATTCTTATTCCCGGCAGGCCATTGGGAAATCCTGATCCATCGGCCATTTCGTGGTGTTGATAAACAATTTGTTTCACCGGTTCAGAAATCGATGGGAATTTGGCAAGCATTTCCACTCCGGCAGCGGGGTGATTTTTATATTGAACCAATTGCCCTGCCGTCATTGCTTTCACCGAAAGTGTTTTAAATATTTCTGGTAACTTTAATATTCCTATATCATGCAACATTGCTCCAAGGCAGGTTTTTTCTACTGTGTTTTCTGATGCCCATGTAACATTTTTACAAATAACCGACGAAAAAAACATGGTCCCAAAAAGATGGGATCTGAAACTTTTTTCCAAATTAAGATAGCCTTCCAATAGTTCAAAAAGAATTTCATCTTCTTGAATAAGATTAAACACATTCCGACAAACCGACTCTCCCTCGGTTACAATTTGCGCATCTATTCCTTTGGTAAATATTTCATCAATGTAAATCTCTGATACTTCTTTTACGAGTCCCGCTTTTTTACTTACGTTTAGATCTTTATCAACCATTTTTTCCAGAAGTTTATTAGTAAAATTGATGTAGGTACCTCGGTCAGCCGTTTTAAAGTAGAGATAGTTAATTTTTTCATTGGATTGGTACTTTTCAATTTTTAATCGATTGAACTTCTTACCGCGATGAAATATTCGAATATAATTGTTCCGACCCGTCCTTAAATAAAGATCAAAAACATTGATGCTTCCGCTTACATAGTTTTCGAGTTTCACCCCAGTGAAGTAATCATCTGGCTCCCGCACGGTCTCTTCCTGGTCGTCTTCTTCTTCGCTAACGTTTTTTAACGTCTTCCATGTTTCAAATTGCTTAATCCCATTGATGGATTTTATTAATATTTCTTTGCTATAAGGCTTTACTACCACATCTTCAACCCCAAGTTTAAGCAAAGCACCGCCCGTCAATCCCAATTTATTCAAAATTTTGATGTCTGATACCGTCAAAATCATTTTTACCGAAGGGAAATTGAGTTTAATATATCTAATAACTTCTAGTATCGAACGCTTGGGATTACTTATATCTATTATGACAATATCATAAGTCGAGTCCTGAGTTATTTTGGCCCGGATATCTGCGATAGTAGTCACTTGGCAAAAGTCGATCTTTGAACCTTTAAAATAACCGTCCAAAGTTTTGGCCCAGTTAATGTCGTCATCAAAAAATAGTACTTTATTGACCATATTACCTGCAAGTGTGCTACTAAGGTTTAACTTTCCCTAACCTCCTTATTATAAATTAAGTGCGTGGATATAAAACATAAAAACGATTGGACTGACTCAAAAATGCCTAAAAAAATGATTACACAAAGCTGACGATTTTGCTAATGCTTTAAGGCTTTTCTTCCCATTAGTAGATAGTGATCACTCAAAGATAGATTTACCTTTTATAAGTGATTAGGTATTATCCCTTCCCATATGCTGATCTATTCCAAAACCATTATTAGCTTTATAAAAAGATTGAAGTCTGATTTTCGAGAAATTATATCCCAAGAACTCGGTATTAAAATTTACCGGACTCGTTTTTTTTACAAAGGACGCATGGTTCCCTATGACATCGTCGTTTTTGAAAATAACACTAAACTGGGTTATTTCGAATCAAATTTTTTTAGAATTGCGATTAATCGTAAACTCATGTATCTGGCCAAGGATCAGGTTATTCGGGATATTTTACGTCACGAGCTTATGCATTTTATTGCTTGGCTTGATTATGGTGACATGGCCCTTAATCATCTGGATTACTTCAAATCCACTTGTAAAAGATTCAACTATGGCGAGAGCGTATCTCACGCTTATACCAATCTTGAACTGGCAAATATGCAAGTCACCCAAAATTTACAAAATGAAAAAATAATAGAAAAAGTAAAAAAGCTGCTTAAACTATCAAGTAGCGATAATCCCCATGAAGCACAGCTGGCCACCATGAAAGCCAACGAACTGCTTTTAAATCATAACTTAGAATTACTCACTCAGTTAAACGGAGAAAAGGAAGAGGAAATTTACGTTAAAAGAGTTTTATCAGGAAAAAAAGCCATGGCCAAACACCAAGCTATCTACGAAATACTTAAAACTTTTTTTGTATCGCCTGTTTTTAGCTATGGACGTAATATTTTTTATCTAGAAGTAACTGGTACCTATACCAATACCCAATTAGCCGAATATGTGGCCAACTATCTCGACTATGAGCTGGAAAAAATATATCAAATAGAAAAAAAACATAATCCTTTAATTGTGAAAAACTCCTTTATGCAAGGAGTAGGTATTGGTTATACCGATAAAATCACCACCAATCAAAAGCACCACACCGGCCCAAAAGAACTTATTGCCCTGAAGGATGTTTTAAAAGAACAAGTGGAAATGGTTTACCAACGTCTATGCCACAAAACAACTAGAAGTCATAGCTGTCAAACTTCACTTTATCTTGGGAAAAAAATTGGAAACAATCTTTCTATCAATCCGGCCCTCAAAAGAAGTACCTCAATTTTAAAATTACTCTCAATTAAACATTAGTTTTTTTAGGGCCATAAACCCATTTATGTTGTTGACCCACGACTCGAAAGTGGCCACCACACGATTCATTCCAGTTTAAAATGCTTTCAAATCGTTCCTTTGGAAAAGCTTCATTAGTATTATACGAAGGGGTCAAGACCCACGAAAAATTGATGGCCCTTAAGCCTCTTTTAATTTCTGTATAAGCATTTTTAACATATTCAAAGTCCTGAAGATTTTCGATAACTGATTTGACTTGAAATTTTCCACTAAATTGGTCAATCATTTGAGTGATCACACTTAAAGGAGTGTTAACTCCACTAGAAGGTGTTTTATAATCCATACTGATAAAATCAACCAGCGCAAAAAGCTCTTTGGCCACTCGGTCTCCCGAGGCTTCAATATTAAGGTAGTAGTTTTTTTCTTTAAGAGATTTAGCCAGAGACATTGCCGCATCATAATTTTTACAATTCAAAGGATCGCCGCCGGTAATAGAGACTCTTTTGATCAGCCCATTATGACCGACCTGGTGTATTTCGGCTAACACCTCAGTTAAACTCATATCTAGACCTTCATTAAAACTCCAAGTATAGGACGAATCGCAATTATTACACCCAATTCCACAACCATTAAACCTGACAAATATCTGCACCGTTCCGACCCAAATACCTTCACCTTCAGTAGCTAAATAAATGGAATTAATCCGCATAAAAACGATCCTCAACTTTTACAAATAAAACCCTTTGTATGGCCCTTGTACCTCGAATGCTTTACCGTTACAATAAAGAAAATAACAGAAAAGAAAAAAAGGACATACAATTAATATTTTTTATTGGAAACCTGAACCGAAATATTGATTACAATTTTGTCACTTTATAACATGACCAATACGATGAATGACTTGGAACAAAAAATTTTAAAATTAAAAAAATGTATTCATGTGGAAAACTCTGCCCCGGTTTTTGACTTACAACATCCTGTTAATTACATTGTAAATTTAAAACCAGACCTTAAAGTTTCCAGAGGTATGTTCCTTCCTGATCCCCTTGCTAGAGGCACTTTCAGAGCTCATCCCATAACCATACGTGCCCTTAAAAAAGATCTATTAGTAGGTGGTATTGAGTTTGATGACTTGGAAGATATCCACATTTGTGATTCCTGCAAAAATAAACTTGATCGACAATTTTGGAAATTTTGTCCATTTTGTGAGGCAAATCTTCCTGAAAATTCATAACATAAATGTCAACTTATGTTAGATTTCTCCTGTGAAAATTAATTGCATGATTAATCTTTTATCAGTAAATTAGTTACACCTAGTAAAGATTTTTAACACACACTTTTTTTGAGCAAATGGAGATTTAGCATGGCGAACAAGATTGATATTCCTATTCCTGAAAAGAGAGAGAACAAACACCTTAAAAAAGCCCAGTTGAAAATTTTGTGGGAAGCACTTACCGAAATGAAAGATAAAATTGAACTGAATCTATTGGAAAGCAATCCTCAAAATTACTGCTTAGACCAAAACGAATTATCTGATCCCTTAGATGAAGCTAGTATTAATTCTGAAACACAAAAGATACTACGTTTTAGAAATAGAGATATTTTTCTTTTAAAAAAAATAAGCAAAAGTTTTGATAAAATTAAAGATGGGACTTATGGACTTTGTGATGAATGTTATAATCCGATCTCTTTTGAAAGACTTAGGGCGCGTCCGGTTGCAGAACTGTGTATCAGTTGCAAAGAAGAATCTGAGCTTACCGAAAACCAAAGTAAAAAAATTTCCAAATCAATGGGGCGTGAGTTAGCCACTTCAGCGAAAAGTGCTATTCATATCGCTGCCAATTAATTAACACTTAAAGACTCAAGCAATTTAAAATCACCAATTGGATGATAAAGATTTTCCAATTCGACATATTTAACATATTGCTGATCAAAGCTTTCAAGCAAAGCCTTCTGGACTTTATGTTCAGAAAATGTATATTCCTCCGTTAGAAAAACAGTAACCTTGCCGTATCCACCTGCTGCTACATAATTGATCATTTTTCTCCATGAAGGATCTGATAATTCTTTTTCCACAAAGTCAGTTCCCTCATCTCCGGTAGTATATATCACCAATCTGCCTGGAATTTGGCCATGACAAGGACCTGGTTTGCTAGTGACTGCCAGATTTCTTAAAACAAAAGTTTTATCGCTCATCTGAGTCCATGCACACGCATGAAAACCTTTCATATTAATGTTAAAAACTAGAGAGGCACCATATCCACCGCAATGAATATAAAGTTCATATTTATTATCTAAAAATTCAAACCCATACTTGAAAAGCACTGTATTTATATCTTCTTTTAATTTTTGCAAAGTTGATTCATCAACTACCCAGGACAGCGACTGGTTAAACGATGCAATCTTGGCAAGTTTCTGATCTCCTTCTCCATCATATACAAAGCAAGCCCCACCGCTTAAACTGGCAACACTCACTATTTCTTCGGCCATAATTCCGCTTATAAAACCCAAAAAGATTATGAATAAAGATAGTTTTTTCATTGCCCAACCTACAATAATACTTGATCGTATAAGTATGGATCGGCAGATCTAAACATTTCTTTACTGTTTTTGTCTGTTATTGTAACTATCTGAATTTAATTATTTTTTTACAGGTTCAGGCGGAGGCTCTCCCACCAGTTTTGCATCAAAAGCCTGTTTGACCAAGGCTTCCAGGTAAGGCTCTCCTACCACATCATCCAATACCCAATTGTTGTAGTTGTAAGCATAAAGCCTTTTAGCTGCCCTGTATGCATAATCGCGTCCGGCAAATTCCACGGCCACCATCACTAATTTGTTAACTTCTATTCTATGAACGCTGATACAACCCGCTCCGTAATCCGCACAGGGAATTATGTCAGTGAGTGATTCTCCCAATTTAAATTTAGCCTCAGGAACAATGTTTTGAAGCATGGCAATCATCTGGCTTTTGGTATAGGTAACCTCTTCCTTCTTACATGAACAGCCACTAACAATAAAAAAACAAACCATCAGTATAAATATTTTCAAAATGTTTCCAATTAAAAAAGGGAGTGCATTGCTCACTCCCTTTTCACTATATCGCATTTATGACTTAGAAGAAAAGTCTAAAATTGACAGAATAGATGTTAGCAATTTTCGTACCGTCGACTTCGCTTTTATGAGCAATTTTTCCCATGACTTCCAATTGCATAAACCACAATTGCAGTCGTGGCGCCAAAGTAATATATTCGTTATCCAACATGGCCTTGGCAAGCAAACCAAAGCGATCTTGCCAGAAACTAAAGCCCAAATCAGCGCCCGCGTAGAGTCCATCCACCAAGTCATATCCACTTCTTTTATGTATTCCACCAAACGGAGTAAGTGCAAATCCAGCTAGTTTAAAAGTATAATCACTATGGAGTCTAAAAAGAATTTCGTTACCATAAAAGGTTTCTCCATAGCGGGTACCATCGAGCACCATATTTTTTTTAAGTTCCGCTATTTTTAACTCTTCAATTGCGGCATAAATTTTCCATTCACCTTTTTTATAACCAAACATAAAATCAGAAACCAGATCTACAAAATCTACCAGCTCATCTTTTTCAAAAAGTTCACTTTCTTCTGCCAAAAATTCAGCAGTAAAACGTCTTTTTAAATCAGCGCGATGTCTTACATACGGATTGAATGAACCAAAGAAATCACCCTTATACGCATTAAAGATCGGACCAAATTGACTTTCATATTTAACATAAGCAAAAAGATCGGCAATATCGGGGTTTGCAGGTTTTAAATATTTATTTTTTAATTTGGTACAATTATCAACGGTATTTTCTGCTCCTAAAATAATGACACAGTCTGTATTATCAAGTAAAGAATCGCCAGGAACGGTAGTATCAAATCGCGCCACCACCAAGTCAACTATTGGTTGAGAAATTTCTGGGCCTAGCAAATCAACTACGGTTTGTGCGGTAAGCGGAACCGCTTTGGTTCCTACCTGGGCAGCCAGATTGGTCCCAAATCTCAGGTCCGGAATAAATTTTATTCCGGAGACGGTAAAACTAGGAAGGGGAATCCCAAACGCAAGATCAAACTTACCGATAAATTCTTCATTTTTATGATTGTTTAAAAAAGTCGTAGCATCAGCAAGTTGGGCGCTTCCCGTAGATTTGGAAATCTTTTCAGCATCATCAAGCGTCTTTTTGACGTCAGGGTTCAGGGCTGCATTTATATTAAGTAAAAAATCATGGCCGTAAGGTCGAAGCATTTCTACAGTCTTTAACCGATCGTCGTAAAGGCGAAATCGATCAACAATATTGTAGTCAGCCAATGCATTTATTGAAACCACTAACCAAAACAAGACAACCAAAACTTTTTTTCCAAGCATAATGACACCTTCATTGTTAATATTTATTAAACTGTAAAAATAGGATAGAGGATTAAAAAAAAAAGTAAATTTAAAAAAACTGGAGCTTTATACCTGTGCACTTTGGTCGGGCTTAATTCACTTCCCTTTTACCCGTTTGCAAAATATTAAAAAACAAAGGAAAATAGATACATACAAGTTTTGTGAAAAATATTATTGATAGGGAAGTCTTGCAGCATGTCCAACTACCAAATAAAAATTACTACTCCCGATAAATCTGAGACTATCTCCTTATCTGATCAATTTAGCTTGGGAAGTGCCCAAGGCAGCAGTTATCAAGTTAAATCATTACTTGCTAAACATTTCAGTTTTATCATAAAAGATGACGCTCTCCTTTTAATTAATTTTTCAGAGTCGGGAACCTTTTTAAAAAATCAGGAATTAAAAGCAGGTAAAAAATATATCTTGGAAGATAAGGACGTCATTAAAACCGGTGATGTTGAAATTATTGTGGAAGCTATCCAAGATAAAAAAAGTAACCCTAACCTGTCCTCCTCAGAGATTGATATATCATTAGACACGGCCACTGATGACTCCGATGATTTGGATATTGAAGATGATATTGACGAAAAATCAGATGTGGATATTAATATAGATATTGACGAAAAAGAGAACGAAGAGGACCTTGATGAAAACTTTTTTGATTTAGATGTGGAGGAGAAACCTTCTTTAAATAAGCTTGAGCAAAACGCCAATAAAAATGAACCTAGTCAAAACATTAAGTTGGATATAGGAGCAAATTCAAGTGCCAGCATCAACACTATCCCAATTGACCACACATCTAAACACCAGTCCAGCAGTATCAATCAAGCAACGGGCAGTCTAAAAAATGTCCTCGCTTCTAAAAAACAGCAATCGGCTGTCGCCGAATTAGATTTGGATGATGATTTGGATGACCTAAGTGATGATACTAAAAATGGCAGTAGTTTAAAAAATCTCCACCAGACCGGGGCGATTACTAAACAAGGAATCGATGAAAATTTAACATCGGAAGCTAAACCATCATTCTTTCAAAGATTATTTAGTAAAAAAGCTAAACCTGCTAAGCCAGACAAAACCGAAGTAACTAGTTCTACAAGGCAAAAATCAATAAACATTACGAAATCTCACCAAACTGCTCCCAGCGGCTTAGACCTCTCAAAACCTCATGAACTGGCCAAAGTTCTAGAAGATAAGAGAAGGCAACGATCTTCGCATAGTGAAGTTCATCCAACCAGTATTGAATTAACTTCCACTAAGAAAAAAGGGTTCTTAAGTTTTTTTAAATTTCATAAAAAGTCATCGGTGTCTGGTCGCCCCCATAAGAGAGGCATCTTCAGCCGTTTGTTCTACAAATTAAATATTTTTAAAACCAACAAAATTTTTCAGGTAGGTTTTAAAACTAGAATATATTTACTTTTAGCAACCCTTTCCCTTTTAAATGTACTTGGTTATCAAATACTCCCTACTTCGGAATTAAACCTTGAGGTCGAAACATACGTAAAACAATTTTCGACTTATGTTAAAAAAGACTACCTGACCAAAAACTTAATCCCACGGATAGAAAAACAAATTCCCGGATTCCAAAAAAAGGCCCAACAAGCTGAAAAAGAATTTATTTCCAACGCTACTAAACTAGGCCAAGAAACCGTTGCTAAAATTAAAGAAAATGCTAACGAACTAGGCATTGGTCAAGACAATGGGATTAAAACACCTAAAATCACCGAAAATGTGACCAGTAAGCCACGTAAAAAAAGAGGCGTCTATAATCCTCAGCTTAATCAACCAAAAGAATCTTCATCTTTTTCATCTAACACTGTATTTTATAATTTTTCCATTTCCAGTATTATTCTTTCTAATCTGCAAACCACACTTCCAAAAATTAGAGAAATCATCAGGAAACTAGGCCCAACCCATGATAAATATGCCGAAATAATTACCCGTTTTATTTTAATTTACTTATGCTACGAGATTATTGGCAACTTATTATTTGGAGTAGGATTTCTACCCTTCTTATACGGCATTCGTGTTAAAGGTAATTTTTTCTTAATAAGAATAAAATCTATCCTTAGAACTTTTTTATTTTTTATTTTCCTGCCACTTTTTTTTCTGACGGAGCTACCCGTCTGTTTTAAAAAAAGAAGCCTAAAAGAAGTACTTAGTTTTACCAGCTATGAATACCATCACTTTAAATTACGAAAGCTATTTACATTCATAGTCTTACCATTGATTATCATTTTACCTTTACTCACCCCGCTTTTTAGAAATATAGAAGCTTCCAATAATATTTTTTCTACCGACTATAAGGAATTACCGATTTTTAAAGTTAATGAGGGCAAAAAGGCTCTCGGTTTAACCCCAGACTCGGTATTAACCCCACATGACTTCAAGCTGAACGTGGTTGGTTTTGATAAAGAGGATGTAAGTCTACCAATCTACTTCTACATTGCTCCCTATGTAAGCAAACAAGCCAAAACCGCCACTACCGGAATTTATCTTTATGATTATTTAGTCGGTGATTTTGCCTTAATGGAAAAAGGCAAAACTTATGATTTTACCACTTTTTTATCCAAAGCCTCTTCTGATAATCCTCTCTTTAATAAATTTTTCCCTCACCTTTACGATTATCAAAAAAAAGATGCCTTGGTACCGTGGTCAATTGATCATTCCAAAGAACTTACTAAACTCTTGCAAGCATCAGTCCAGCTTAACTTTAACGTTCTTACCTGGGAAGATATGATAACTAGACCTCACGAACTGCTACTTTCATTTTTTAAATATCTGATTAATTATGGCCCACTCATCAATGGATATGTAGAAGGTAGAGATGAATTATTTAAGCTGTTTGGTGGCTCTATCATCAATTTCAAATTTCGCAAAATTGAAAACAACTCCTTTCTTTACTACTCGATAAACAACGAACCACATCGCTATTGCTTTACTTATCTTAAAAATATCAAGGGTCATTTTTCCTGTCTCAATACTAAAGAAAACCTAAACGAACTTACCAGCTATATTGAAAACGACCTCTTACCCAATACTCACTGGGACACAGATCCTACCAAAATTTTAGGTGATGAATTCAATGCTTTTGATTCATCCTACTATCTGACAAGCCTTATCAACCTAGCACCACTTGCTAACAAAAATTTACAACTGTTAAAATTTTACCGACACATGGCCGTAAACACTTATGACAATGGCGACCCTAAATTGGTAAGTTTTACTAAAAAAATCCTCGCCGACAATCTAAAGTATCTGGAAGCCCTACCGGCCAAGCAACTCAAAGATGTTCAGGAAATTGTCGGCGAAATTAAAAATATTCACTCCAAACTTAAACCCAAACTCAAATGCCAAGAAGACGCAAACTGCTTTTTGAAAAACATTTCGGAATGTCCCCGGGTTGAGACTAATTTAAAGCACCAAACTAGAAAAAATAATATTAAAATGTTTTACGAAAAAAAATTATATATTCTAGGACCTAAAAATAATAGTTGTCATTTTATCATTCACTTTTCTAGCGTTAAAACGGATTATGATGAAGAAACTAGGTTAAAATTAAAAAGTGCAGGAAAAGAGGATGCCGATATTTTAGAATCCGTAAAAGCTGATAGCAAAGAATATTTAGCCCAACAAGATAAAATTTACTCATGCCTCATGAGTACTAGCGACATTACCGAATTATTTAATCAATGGAGAACTAACATTTATACTCCCGATGATGTTAAAAACTGTATGATTATTAGCGAAATTGATGATAACTATGAATAACACTATAAAAAATAATAAAAAACATTTTGGATTTGAAATAATTCACACTGACCAAAAAACCGCTGCACGGGCCGGAGTAATTAAAACTCCCCGAGGAGAAATCCCCACTCCGGTTTTTATGCCAGTCGGTACACACGGTGCCATTAAGGCCCTTGCCCCCAGCTCACTGTTGGAGATGGATATCCGAATTATCTTATCCAATACCTATCACTTGCACCTATCCCCAACCTCTGAGTTAATTAAAAAAGCCGGAGGTCTGCATAAATTTATGAATTGGCATCGGCCAATTTTAACCGACTCGGGCGGGTTTCAGGTTTTTTCTCTGCAAAAAAAATCAATCACTGAGGCAGGTGCTGAATTTAAAGATGTAGAAGGGAAATCAATTATTCTAGGCCCAGAAAAATCCATTGAAGTTCAGCAAAACCTTGGTAGTGATATCATGATGAGTTTTGATGAATGTATTCCCTATCCCGCCACTTATAAATACACTGAAAATTCCATTGCCCGAACCCATCGCTGGCTCGACCGTTCGATTGCGTCCTGGACCAATGAACAACAGTCTCTCTTTGGCATTATTCAAGGTTCAACCTACAACGATTTACGAAAAAGATGTGTAGAAGAAGTTTGTGCCAGGGATCTTCCGGGTTATGCCATCGGCGGAGTTTCCGTAGGTGAAGGAGTAGAACTGATGGAGAAAATAGTATCCTTCACGGCCCCACTCATGCCTGTTAACAAACCCCGATATGTCATGGGTGTAGGCAACCCCGAAGACCTGCTGATGATTTGGGAAAATGGAATTGACATGAGTGATTGCATAATTCCCACCAAATTTGCAAGAGGTGGGACCTTTTTTACCAATCGAGGAAAAATTCGCATCACCCATAGAAACTACAAAAGAGATTTCTATCCGATTGAACCCAATTGCACTTGTTATTGCTGTAAAAATTATTCACGTGCGTATATAAAACATTTATTTGATTCTAACGAAATTCTAGGAGCAATCCTGGCGACCAACCATAATATTGCGTTTTATAAGATGATGGCCGAACAGGCCAGAGTAGCTATTTTGGAAAACCGGTTTTTGGAATTTAAAAAAAATTTTCTGGCCAGTTATCAAAAATCCAATTTAGATTAGCGTATTTTGTTTTTCACACTCAGCTTCATAGTTCTTTAAATATTGCTGTTCTTCTTCAGTCAACAAATTAAAGTCTATCAGGTCATGGTCAAAACCAATGTAGACCAATGGTTTAAAGCGTAGTGTACCTTCCAGATTTGAGTTTTTCTCCACGACGACTACATTCTCCAAGCGAACTCCACCGTAACCGGCAATATAAATTCCTGGCTCAATTGAAACGGCTTGTCCTTCTTTAATTGGAAAACTGCTTCTAAAAGAAAACCCAATGCCACCTTCATGCGTACTAATACCAATACCGTGTCCAGTACCATGCAAATAGTTATAACCATTTTGTAGAATTGGATGTCTTGCCAACATATCAATAGCCGCGCCAAGTGTTCCCTCCGGAACTATGGCCATTTGGGCATTTAGTAACCCCTTTAATACCAAAGTATAGATTTTTTTGAGCTTCAAATCTTTTAACTTACCTACCAAAAAAGTCCTGGTTTTATCTGTGGAATAGCCTTCTTCATACAACGCACCTGAGTCTAGTAAAAGCATATCACCATTTTTAATCATGACTTGATCACTTGATTTTCCATAATGGATAATCGATGCATTAGCACCAACAGCCGCAATGGTATTAAAACTTAAATCTATCGCCCCCATCTTTTTATAGTTGTCATTGGTGATGTCATATAAATCTTTTTCAGAAAGTTTTTTATTTTCCTTAACGGCAACTTTGATTTGTCTGATGGATTCCGCCACAGCTTGACTGGATTTTTGGTAATTTCTTTGTAACGTCTCTATTTCATTTTTGTTTTTAAGTGATTGCCTAGAGATAATTTTCTCCCTAGGTGCAGACAATTGCTCTTTACCAAATATATTTTTAAGTAATCGATAATCTGCCCCAGTCAAATTTTCCCGGTCAAAATATACCTTGCTCGGTTTAATTTGATTGGCAATGGCTTGAATATTTTCCATCCACTCGCTAATTGTTATATGTTTAAAAATAATATTTTCATCAAAGCTGGTTTCATATTTTTGCTCTTCAATATTAAAAACATAAATTTTATTAAATGTTAGAATACATCTGGCGTAAAAAGTACTTTGATGTTCAATATGAAAACCCCTGGCATTAGTAATCCAAGCAATGCTGTCAAGGGCACTAACAAAATACATCTCTTCTTCTTTAATCAAGCTGCGAACTTTAGAAAGAGGATCACATCCACAGACTTCTATGCCAAGATGCTTAAGGGGTTTTAACTTATTTGATTTTTCAAGTGGTATAACATTTAACAGCTCATCTTGATCTAAATAAATCACTTCGCACTTTGTACTTTGAATAATACTTTCTTCTTCCATAACTGAAGTGCGTTGTCCATCTACTGCCAATTTTTTAATTTTTAGTTCATTTATATCCTCAAGCATTTTGTTAAATATAGATATGGTTTGCGGACATTTGACTACTTCTATTTGACTTGGATCACATTCTTTGGTGGCTTGTTCATGATATCTTCCATCGACATAAAGCCGGGCCTTTTGGTTGGTCGGAATTAGTAATTTACAGGTTGATCCGGAAAAATAAGTTAATAAATAATAATGAGTTTGCTCTTTTGGAACATATTCATTCAAATACCGATCAGTATCATTAATAAATATAGCATCTAGTTGGTTTTTGCATAAATATTCTTGAATATTCAAAAGATTAGCAAAAAAAATATTTTTACTCATATATCCCTCTCCATATTGCTAATAATTTCGATTAGTTATACTCCCTTGAAAATAACTTTTTTTTAATAAACAAAAAGCCTTAAGTTTTATTATAAACCAACCGATTAAGTTAGTGAAATACAGGTGTTAACTTAACATAGACTATATAATATGCACTTTAAAATCGGCAAACTTTTAATCATTTTTGTAGTAGTTTTTCTCATCAAAATTATCTTTGCAGATAACTATTTAAATGAGACCAGCCAGTCCAAAAGACGTCCCGCCGGAATGAAACATTTTCCAGGTCACATTCCTACCAGAGTCAGATGAAATTGTTTTCCTCGATCCATATAATTTTTGAATTGGTCAAATGAAGGAAACGCCGGTGAAAATAATAAAATTCCTGCAAACTTATTTTTTCTCGCGTACGAAACACAATTCTCTATAGTAAAACATTTCTCCGCTGGTATTTTGCCTTTTAATTCTTCAAAAAACTGTTCAGTAGTTTCACCAATGAGTAAGATTTTATCGACTTTTTTTTCGAAGTTACTTATTTGCGCAGTTATTGAATCGCTGTGACATCGCTTTCTTCCCCCAAGAATAAGCCATAAATATTTATCTTTTTTATCCAAAGAACAAACTGCCGAAATTGTCGCATCCCAATTGGTACTTTTGGCATCGTTATAACACAAAAATAGATCATCGCTTTTTTCATATTGAATTCGATAATCAACCCCCGGGAAAGTGTCTATGGCCTTTTGAATGCCACGTTTATCAATTTGGAAAAACGATAATGCTTTTAACATAAACTGCAAATTAGAAAGGTTATGGGTTCCTACTAGTTTAAAATTCTCCAGTGAATACTCCCCCTGAATGTCTGTTCTTATAGCATCAATGTCCGAAGTATCTATACCTATCTTTTTTATATCTAGCTTATCAACAACTTTAGATATGATCTCAAAATTAGTGGGGTACACCAACCAATCATCCTTGGTCAAATTGGTTACAAGATTGAATTTGGCTTTTGCATAATCAGCAACGTGATTATAACGTTCAGTGTGATTTACAAACACATTTAAAATAATATTAACCTGGGCCTTGAAAGTTGGCATAGATTCTAACTGGAAACTGGATAATTCTAATACCACAAATTCACATTTCTTCTGTTCATAAATGTATTGAACAAGGGGTGTGCCAATATTACCTCCCACAAAAACACTTTTACCCGCTTCTTGGAGCATCACTCCCAGCATGGAAACCGTGGTAGTTTTTCCATTACTTCCAGTAACTGCAATGATTTTTTCGTCTTTTAAAAACCAAAATCCCAATTCTATCTCTGACACTACTGGAATATTTTTAGCAAGCGCAATTTGAATGAGTTCATGGGTTCTGGGAATTCCGGGTGAGAGAATAACCAGATTACTGGTTTGAAAAATAGTTTTAGCATCAGTTTCGCTTAAACAGTGCTCTTGACCAATAATCGATACAATTTGTGCAAAACCAGTCCACGTTTTTGGATCACCTGAATTTATGGCATAAACTTCTGCGTTTTTTTGATTTAAAAGTTTTACCGACCATATACCTGACAACCCCATCCCTAAAACCGCTACTTTTTTTCCCGCGACATCCATAAAATCTCCAAATTAGTTGATTTTACCCAAAATATTACCTATATAATCCCAGTATCATAACATTGGGATAACTTTTGAATTATAAATCAACGCTTAGTGAAATAAAAGATTTTCTTGATTCCAACGAAAGTATTTGGAACCATGAAATAATTTATAATTACCCAAACACCTTAAGCGCCTACAATGAGCATCATCTTGATCTTTTAAACCAGCTAAGTAATGACGAACTTTGGAAAATAGATGCGCGATTTGATTTTTCTCCTATTAGAGAGACCCCCTTACTCTCCTTAATTAATAAGACTATGTCCTTTAATCAAATTATAAAAAAATATACCCCCACCCAATTGAATTTACCCTTACTCGCTTTTACCAGAATAAAAGACAAAAAACACCACGAACTTGATAATCTAATTCCCCTAATTATTGATCTCAAACATAAATTAAATTTTCATACAGTCATCGATATAGGCGGGGGGGTCGGGCATTTATCTCGAATTCTCGGGAGCTATTTTAACACTGAAGCAACCTGCGTAGATATCAATCAGGATTTTTTAACCCAAGGGGAGATCAACCATAAAAGACTTCACCCTAAACAAGTGGCCAACGTAAAATTTCATAACATGGATATAAGGAAAACCCCTATCGAAAATTTTAATAATGAATTGGATCTTTTCAATGCCAATACCTTTGTGGTGGGACTCCATTCATGCGGACAATTATCATCCAAATTGTTACAAACTGCAGTCCAATATAAAGTAAAAGGAATTCTAAATTTTGGTTGTTGTTATTTTAAATATGATCATCCTCGATACGAACTGCTTTCTCATCACGCACAATCCAATCCACTATTTATAAATGAACAAGGGCTGACCCTGGCCACTCGGGCCCACACCTATATTTCCAAGCAGGACTTTCAAAATAAATTGCAGGTTAAAAGTTACCGGTTTGGACTTCATCTACTACTTTATGAATTGCTAGATCATAAGAAATTTATAACCATGGGAGATTCCCCAATCAAAGATTATTTTAACGGTTTTAGCTCTTATGTATTAAAGAAACTTGAAGAACATCACATCCAGCATACGCTAACAGCTAAAGTTATTGAGCATTATTTTCATGACCCCAATATCCAAAAGCAAATCAGAAAAATGTTTTTATGCAATCTCATCCGTTGGTTTTTTGGGCGTCCCCTTGAACTTTATATATTGCTTGATCGTGCCGTTTATTTGCAAGAGCATGGTTATCACACTTCCCTCACTCATTATTTTGATGAGAAGATTTCTCCCAGAAACGTAGGGATTTTGGGTACGGTGTGACCAGACAAGCCTATCTCACAAACAACATATCCATATATTTGGGAAGCTTCCATAAGTGATCTGGGACCATTTCTTCAATTCTATTACAGAGATTTTCCATTTTAATCGATTGATGCATAAGCTCGTGGGCAATTTTGAAAGACTTTTGTTCCTCACACACCGGAAGGCCCTTTAATTCAACTTTTAATTTATTAGATTCGTCGAAAAGTTCTGCGGATAGAGCTTCCAACTTTTCTAATATTTTCAATTCGCTGTAATTATTCAAAGCCAGATCCTTATAACCTTTAATAACTTTAATAAGCTTCTTCTTGTATTCTATCGTTGCCGGAATTACAAATTGATCAATTAAAGAAATAAAAGTATTAAATTCAATCGTTCGATAAGTATTATATCTTTCCACCATTATATTATATCGACTTTTAATTTCATTTATTTTGTAAACGCCGCTGCTTATTAAAAAATCTATGGAACGATCATCTTTTAAAAATTTATAAGCATCCGCAGATGTCTTTAAGTTAGATAGCCCTCTTTGCTTGGCCTCTTCATGCCATTTTATTCCGTAGCCATCGCCATTAAACACAATATTCTGAGCTTTTTCCATTCTGGTTTTTATGACTTTAAGTAAAACTTCATCCACCTTTGATCCATTACTTATTTCTTTTTCAATAAACGCATTAGCATCTTTGAAACAACTGCTGACCGCTGCATTTAAAATGGAGAGGGGGAAGCCGATAGATTGAGCAGATCCCACTGCTCGAAATTCAAATCGGTTGCCTGTAAAAGCAAAGGGTGATGTTCGATTTCGATCAGTGTTATCACGAAGCAGATGTGCTAGTTGGTTAGCTCCCAAATCAAATTGATTATTTTCAATTTGCTCAACCGTTTGCCCTGACATTATTGACTTAAATATTTTATCAAGGGTATCACCTAAAAAGACTGACATAATACTCGGAGGTGCTTCGTGACCACCCAGACGATGATCGTTAGAGTGCGTAGCAATGGATGCACGTAAAACATCGGCATGTTTATAGATAGCCTCGACAATAACTGAGCACATGGCCAAAAAACGCAAATTCGAATGCACTTCATTGCCTGGTTCAAGGAGATTCCTTCCCAAATTATCCGCCATCGACCAATTTAAATGTTTTCCACTTCCATTTATGCCGCTCATCGGTTTTTCATGGAGAAGTGCCACCAAATTATGATTGTCTGCCACTTTTTTAATAAGTGCCATCATGGCCTGATTATTATCAGATGCCACATTGGAATCTCTAAATATTTGGGCCACCTCGAATTGTCCTGGAGCAACTTCGTTGTGTCTGGTTTTAGAAGGGATTCCAATTTTATAAAGTTCATGATCGAGTTCTTGCATAAAAGAGAGAATCCGTTCTGAAATGGATCCAAAATAATGATCAGACAATTGCTGATTCCTGGCAGTTAGTTTTCCAAATAAAGTTCGTCCAGTCATGATAAGATCTGGGCGCTCAAAGAAAAAAGCCTTGTCCATTAAAAAATATTCTTGTTCGGCACCACAGGTGACCGTTATTTCGGATACCTCTTTTTCCCCTATAAGGTTTAAAAATTTCGTAACCTCCATAGAAATCGCATTATTACTGCGAAGAAGTGGAGTCTTAACATCCAAAGCATCACCTTTATATGAAACAAAAGCCGTTGGAATGCAAAGAGTTTTACCATTGATCGTTTCCGATAAAAACATTGGCGACGTTAAATCCCAGATAGTATATCCACGGGCCTCAAAAGTCGCGCGGGTTCCTCCGTGAGGAAAAGAAGAAGCATCGGGTTCTCCTTGAATAAGTTGGCTGGCAGAAAGTCTTTCGATGGGAGTTTCATCTTCTCTAAAACTTAAAAAGCCATCATGTTTTTCTGCAGAACTTCCAGTTAATGGATGAAACCAGTGGCAAAAATGAGTTGCGCCTTTTCCAATGGCCCAATCCTTACAAGCATCGGCTACTAACTCGACATATTCCCTGGGAATTGGTTTATTTTGCTTGGCATGTGACAACATCTCTCTCTTTATTTTCTCTGAGACTGTTTTACATTTTCTAAAATCAAAAACATTTTCCCCGTAATAATCACTAACTTTTATAAATTGATTTTGATTATTTTGTGGACGATCAAAAACTCTTTTAGGTCTATTAATAGCTTTTTGTCTAAGAATTTCTCTTCCCAGCGTATTTGTCATATCTCATCTCCCTGAAATATAAATTAATGATTGGCTATTATTTAATAATTCTTTCAATTATCTGTGAGGGATTTTCAAACGATTCAAAAAAATCGTGGTGAGCGGACGCCTTAGTAAAACAAAAAATGAACATGGAAAAGACAACAAAAAGAACATTACCCATGATTATTTTGACATCTTCTGGTAGCATAATCTTAAAATCCCTTAAAATTATAGAATTCCAAAAAAACTCTATAAGCTTAAGATAAGTTATGGCAAAATTTTAAAAGGCAGTAAAGAAAAATATATGATCTACAAAATATTTTCAGGCAATCCACCTATACCTGCAGACATTTTAAATCTATTTGCCTCCAAGGAACGAGCTCAAAGTTACTATTATTCCAGAATGGCCCTAATTGACTGTTTGCAAACCTTAAACCAAGTCATTGCCTTCAAGGACCTTAA
>Ga0208957_1000489_pt1 | contig 31592 bp, 48 predicted proteins | sample RifOxyA1_FD_184029 | JGI IMG/M metagenome (GOLD analysis project Ga0208957, IMG submission 184029) | Groundwater microbial communities from Rifle, Colorado - Rifle Oxygen_injection A1 (SPAdes) | ecosystem: Environmental > Aquatic > Deep subsurface > Groundwater | place: Rifle, Colorado, United... | reverse complement strand
CCGAACTCTTAGAGGTGAAATCATGAACAATGAAACGTGGGAAGATGAGTTTGAAGATGGATGGTATGGTGATTTTGAAATTAGATCACAACATCCACCGTTTGATAGATGGCAGGATATAGAAAAGGTAAAGAAATTCATCCGCACCCAAATCACCAAAGCCTACGAGCAGGGAAAGATCGACGGAAAAGGAGCCTCAAAATGATAACCGATCCGAAAACGTGGTATGGGCTGGGTCTGGGCAAAAGCGCATATTGTGAAGATGGGGATATAAATATGCAACTTCTAAAAAAGCAGTCAGACCAGATGACCGAGTATTGCGAGTGGGTGAGGGATGGCGTTCAGTTTGCCAGTAGTTGCACAGTAAAGCGGTATGGGTATATTGATAAGTATTGCCCGTCGTGCGGCAAGCCAATCAAAATCAAAGGAGAGTAATCATGAAATGGATAAGCGTGAAAAAGAAGTTACCAGTTGTAGTCGCTAAAAATAGTGTCAGAAAGCAATATATTGTTAAATTATCACACGGAACTGTTTGCACGATGTTCTGTAACATACCAAAACATTCATCATGCGAAAGAATTAATTTTCCACCAGCGGTTACCCATTGGATGCCATTGCCAAAACCACCGAAGAAGGGAGAGTAATCATGCGCGTAAGAGCGATTAAAGATCAGGCGGGGATTAAGGTAGGTGAGATTGGTATAGCCGAGTATGGTTTTGTAAGATTTGCTAATTGCCATATTGCAATTCCTGACTGCAAAAAGTATCCAGAATGGTTTCAGATCATAAATGACCACGAACTCATCCTAAGCGAACTCGTCGAAGGTAAACACTATCGAAATTTGAGGACTGGGTACGAAGGAAAGTATGGCGTTCATAAAAATGGGCCTACGCTTTACACTGAATTATCGGATGGTATTATCAACCTCTTCGACCTCTTCGTGGAGGTCGCCGAGGAAAAGACGAATAAGGAATACTATGACGCAGTAAACGCACACATTGACAACATTAAAATGACGCACAATGCCAATCTCTCCGAGGAAAAGCCGCAGATGATGATTTGTCATAAACATCAATCATGTCAACAACTTGCATGTTCAATGAGGACTTTGCATGAAATAGATAATGAAAACACTATCAGGTGTTGTAATTATAATCCCATCCCCTACGTCGAGGAAAAGCCCGCACCGAAGGAGCCGAGCGAATTGGAAAGGTTATTTGACAAGCACATGGAATTTGGTGAAATGCCTGTTCCCGACGAGTTTCGCAAGGAATGGCGCCACTACTGGCACGTTACTGAGGCAATCCTCGAACACCTGATCGCAAAGGAGAGGGCATGAAAATAACCAAAGAATGGCTGAAAGAAAAAGGCGCGTGTTTGGATGGCACGGCGTGGTTTAACGCACAAACGGAAACCGACGCGGTGAAGGTTTTGGAAAAGCTGGTAGCTGAAAAAAAACTTGATTGGGGCAACTGGACGATCGTGCGAGTTATGAAAAGGAAACAGTATATCGCATACGCAATATATGCCGCTGAACAGGTTATTGATATTTATGAAAAGAAATATCCCAAAGACAAACGTCCACGACAGGCGATAGACGCGGCAAAAGCAGTGCTGTCAAACGATACGAAAGAAAATCGTGCCGCCGCCGATGCCGCCGCCCGTGCCGCCTGTGCCGCCGATGCCGCCTATGCCGCCTATGCCGCCTATGCCGCCGCCTATGCCGCCGCCTATGCCGCCCGTGCCGCCGCCGATGCCGCCGCCCGTGCCGCCTATGCCGCCCGTGCCGCCGCCGATGCCGCCGCCCGTGCCGCCTGTGCCGCCGATGCCGCCTATGCCGCCGCCTATGCCGCCCGTGCCGCCTGTGCCGCCGATGCCGCCTATGCCGCCGCCTATGCCGCCCGTGCCGCCGCCGATGCCGCCATGAAAAAGAAAATCGTCAAGCATGGGATTGAAATGTTAAAGGAGAATTCATGAACTGGTTAATGTGGGTTGGTGGTAACTTAGGAAAGGTGAGGTGATTATGGATATGAATAAAGAGATTTGTAGAGCGTCAGGATGTGAGGTTGTATGTCTGGAAAATTGTATTTTCGATGGCAAGGTTTCATGTGTTAAATACAACGCAATCCAATCCCTCCTCACCGCCGCCCGGGAGCAAGGTGTGATTGAAGGGACGAAGAACGAGAGGGCGAGGGTGCTGGGGCTGATGCCGCCGAGAAAGATTCCCGTTGGGGCATTTGGTAAGTATCACCAATATAATTCAGCCCTAACCGACTGGAAAGAGAGGATTGAGGGATGAAAATAGCACTTGCGCTTGTTTTGTTTTTAAGTACCAATGCCATTTCAAAAATGGTCGAAGAGGAAACTGTAACCACAACGATAGAGCAACATGTTGTATGTGATCTATGTGGAAAAAACGCATATGTATTTGATAAGTTTAAGAAAAAAGCAAAAGCAGTAATAAGATTCGATCTTGGACGTGAATATGACCTATGTTCTGAATGCGTTAGACCAATTTTGGATAAAGTTATGGCACAAAAGGATTGAGAGATGACCATAAACAAAATACTTTTCGATTTTCAGAAGGCGAGTAGAAAAAAAGGTGCTGACCTTAACCAGCTACGGAGAGAGTGCGTGGCATTGATGGAATCGGAGATCGTATCGGTGGAGAATAGACTGCGAGAAAAGAGGAATAGCGAGGTAGTCAATGGGTAAGGTTTATTGCGGGGATTGTGCGAGGTATAGACATGAAGGATTTTATGAAGGAATTTCAAAATGTTACACAGGGAAAAAAGAACATTTTAATTCATGGCACTCAAAAGGTACGATGCGGATTGAAAATAAACCACATGAGTTAAACGCTAACAACGACTGCCCGCACTTCAAGCCGTCCATCTGGTACCGTCTCAAACGATGGATTGGGGGTGGTGTGATTTTCTTGGCAGCGATGGGAACTGTTCCATCGGTTGGGTTTGGTGGCGAAATTGGCGAAGAAAACGTCACAAATGTTCAAAATGAATTTAATTATGGTAAATGTGTTTTGTGCGGAGAAGACGTTAAGTCGTATGATGAATGGGGCAAAAGAATCAGTACTGGCGAAGGAAAGAGCGTAAATCAATCCGTTGACGGTATGCCACTGCACAGAGAGTGCTTGATTAAATTTCTGAAAGGAGCGAGGTAGCCAATGGATAAGGGTTATTGTGGGGATTGTAAGAATATACTATGTTCGAGGGGAATTGCAATATTTGGACAACCTATATGCCCACACTTTCAGCCAACCCTCTGGTACCGTCTCAAAAGTTGGATAGGGAGGATTTGGAGATGAACAAACCTGACGACAAATTAAATCCGTGCGCCTGCGGCGGCGCCACGTTCTTTGTCATAGCGACAGCGCAAGGACTCTGGCGCGTTGAGTGCTCCGACTGTCATTTGAGGAGTATGTGGTATAAATCAGAGGCAGACGCATTGAAATTTTGGAATCATGAGAGGATTAAATGAAAGAAACCGTCGAGCGCGAGGTGGTGGTGCCAGTAAATATAACCTACGGCTGCCCTGTAATGTTGTCAATGGATAAATGCAATAATGGATATAAGTGCTTATCTTGCCCACTAATAGGATCACGGCTGGATTGGGGCGTACAATGCAAGTAACATGGATATGTCATGATTGTGGAATGGAACACGGTAGACCGCCTATAAGCATAAGCACATGGCACTATGGTAAGTTCGACGTATGCAAGGAAGAGAAGTCTGTCACCGAGGGTAGGGATTACGGGGTACGGGAGATCAGGAAATGAAAAAGAACTGGGAAGAATTGTTCAACAAGAAACTTGATACGAAAATTAAAGACGGGGGATTTATCGACGAAGGTTTCGAACTTGACTGCAACTGTAATGAATATGATTTTGAAAGAATAAAGGACTTTATCCGCACCCAGATCAGGGATGCGGTGAGGGAGTATGATAAAGTGGTATTCCCGTATGGGGATGATGGTGAACCCGATTGGCATGACAGAGAAAAAGCGTTAAAGGAAATTGAATGATTACGATTCCGATGTGGTGGTATGTTCTGCTGTGCGTATTCGCTTCGGCTCCAATCGTTAAAGCGATATTGATAATAGGCTTGATAATCTCAAAGGTGGTGAAATGAAATTCAAGTGTTCGGATTGCGGGACGGAAATATCAAGCGCGGAGGAGTTGGAATGAATAAAAAAGTTGATTCTGAAATATATCCACCTGATCTTGAAGATAAAATGTTTAAAGATTTAATTAAAACAGTTGAAGATGATAATTTCCACATTGGTCAATGTTACGACGAAATCCCATGCAAAACACTTTTTTGCATTAAATGTGGTTCGGATAAATTCATAGTTGGTGAGGGTGATTATTACACAGCAATAAAATGTCCAATATGTAAATACGAAATTTGCATACATAATGGTTAAAGGATCTAAAATGAAAAAACAAAAGTGGATGCCTGAACATGGTGATATGGTATGGTTTTTCTATGAGGTTGATTCAATTATAGCTGGTACATATAATGGTCATGCAAAACTTCCAATAGATTGTTTCCGTACCCGTTCCCTTGCCAGAGCTGCACTAAAGAAGATCAAGAAAGTATTAAAGGATTGTAGGCATGGGTAATAAGCAACTATGGGTATGTCTTGAATGTGGGATTAAATACGGTAAATCAAGTGTTAGAATAGGGTCTTGTATGATACAGACTTGTGCTATATGTGGTCGGCGTGAACCATGCGCGAAAGCTGAAGAATTTGGTATCAAGTGGATTAGGAAGGGATGGATTAAAAAGGAGAGAGTATGAGCAAAGAGGCAATTGACGCTGCCGTGATTGCATTTACTATTATTGGAAATTTGACGATATTGATATTACTAATTGAACATATTGATCATAGAAAAAGACAGCAGATGATTGATGCCGGTTATGAGTGGCAGGAATCGGGTTGGTTTAAGAAATCTCGTTCCTAAGCCGAATCATGTCAAATAGCTTGCCTGGACAAGTCTTATAGGCGTATTCCCTGTGGGGCAGGACGTTACAAGACGGGATCCCGAACCTACCCATAAACGCCTTGCATAGGTTGGCGGTCAGGAAATAGTGAGCATTAGAAGGTGCTACAATATCGAAATTTCCCACTATACAGATACCGATAGCCCGATCATTCATTCCCAGAGTATGCGCCCCTTGTAGGTCAAGTGGACGCCCTACCTGATAGACTATTGAGCCGTCCACTATCTCCAATCCTGCGTGGTAGCCACAATCTGCGAATTGCATTACGTTCTTGTGGTAATTTGTAATAGCTGACCAGTCATTAACATTGCCATCTTTTGTAAGGCTGTGATGAATAATTATATGGCTCCACTTTCTCGGATTTTTGAAATTTGCAATATACTCTTGGATGTCTATTAGTTCCATTATTAACCTCGGAGGTTTAAGTGTATTATATTGTCAAAAGAACGTGTATTCTTTGTAAGAATGTAAAAATGGTTAAATGTCCAGATTCACACGATATTGTTGATCGTATGTGTGACAGATGTGCAAGAAATAACAGACCAAGAATAAGGAAATTTAATAATAATGGATATGTTACATTTGCGCAAAAGTACGTCCACAGAATATTATGGGAAAAACATTATGGCAAAATACCTAATGGCTATGTTATTCATCACAAAAACAATGTTAGGCATGATAATAGGATAGAAAATCTCGAACTATTACCAAAAAGGATACACGACATGCTAACATCAATAGACTACTGGGATGGTGTTAAAATCGGCAAATTTAAGCCGCGATTTAATGCAAAAAAGAAGATTTTTGATACAAATATATTATGGGAATCATTCTTAGATATGAAAACCCTTAGAAAAACTGCAAAGTTACTATCTACTTCCAAAGGAACAATTAAACGATATTTATGTAAAAGTATCTTTATTTAATTTTCTATTTTTAAATTTACGCTCTTTCAGTCCTTTCGGGCAGGTATAGCAATGACAGATTTTCTCCCACCTGTGTTCCATGCACTTGATACAGATAGACTGTGTTTCTGAAAGAAGCTTCATTAAACACCTCTTTTAAACAGTCTTTTGAGCTTTCTGATACTATCACGCCATCCTATACATGTAAATCGGTAGCATATGCCAATCCGTGCGTTACGCTTGAGCCAGTACACAAGGTCTGACCAGTCCATAACACCCCCGATTAGACTATTTCAACAGACCGTGTTCCGTTCCTTCTTTCTTGATCGCCGCCACAATCTCATCATCGGCAGTTGTTTTGGTAAGCGGTGCGATAATTTCGGAAATCTTTACCAGTGCCGAAAGGATGATCGTGAAAGCCACTACCTTATCTACCGGCAAATAGCCAGCAACCAAAGACGCGCCAGCAAACACATAACCGATAATCTTAATCCAGCCCGCAACCGACTTAACAAGCTCTTTCATTCTGCCCTCCGTTATCAGATTTAACAGCGTTTTCAGCTCTGCTAATGCCTTTAACTTCTTCCACCAGCCCATAGTCGCCTTCCTCTGGATGGCTTATCATCCTCTGTAAAATGTCACGCTCCACCAAAATCCCTATCATTTAAATAACGCTATATATCCAGCACCGACCACAATAATAGCCCCTATGACCTTAATGGTAGTTTCAACGGTAATCAGGCGATCACATAGTCCTGCCTTGCCATTACCAAATACGGTCTTGTCAATCTTTTCCACCTTCTCTATTACTTGTGATTGACGTGCATAGATAGCCCTGACAAACTCGTCTAAGGTCTGTGGCTCGGTAATATTGTCACTCGCACGCCTGTGTTCGCTCATAGTCCTCACCACCCGAATATAATTACCTGCGGAATCCAGCCCTCATCTATTACTACCGGAGGCTCCGCTGAAACGTACTCATCAGCCCCGATGTCCCATGTGCCGGAACGGGTGTCGCCGTCGATGTCGGTTGAGTATAATCCAGACCCAGGGTCGCTTACGCCGCCGTCAAGCGCGTAGGTGTCGGTCGATGACAGATGATAGTCTTTCCCTTCGGCATTGAAAAATGAAACTGAAACCGAGTTATGTGATGATGCTCCTGAAAATTCAGATGTATTGGCAATGTTTCCATCTTCGTTTAAGAATGTCACATTCAGGCAACAATCAACTGCACCTTGAATAATGTTGTTGTAAGCATTCACGACTATTGCCCGCCAGAAATAATACCCACCGACCATTGTATTGTTAAAAAAATTAAATATATGACCGGTAGAATTTGTCCAAATGACGCGCATCGAAGTATTAACTGTTGGAAAATCGTAGAATAAGCAATTTATTATTGTTGTTGTTGATGGCGATCCGTTTGTGAAGATCGCCCAATTATCTTCGGGGGTTGTCTGTGTGCCTCCACGAAATATGCAATTTTTTATTGTTAGATCGGGTGTTCCTGTTGGGAATATCCATCCATTTCCGGTATACGATGATGAGAATTGCATATATTCGAGATGGACACATTCGGTTATGTTATAAATTAAAGCGGCAGAATCATGGCGAAACTTGGTCGCATCCCACGGATTTCCCGATTCGGGCATTCTCCAATCGCCTACAAAAGAAATGTAACAGGTTGTACTTGTAGTCCATCCATCCACCGTCGTTAAAGCGGTGATTGGCAATGTTCCAGAACATTCAAAATCTATTATATTTCCTGCGGCTACAAGGTCGGTCTGTTCAGCGGCCTCTCCTGTAGCGGGGTCAGGGTACGCCCTGTTATCGCCCGTCGTTGCATTTGTCGTTCCATTCCCGCCAGCAGTCGAGCCAGTATTCACATAGCGGGTGATTGTTGCTCCGAATGAAAGCATGGGAAACAGCATCAGCATCAACAGTGCTTTCTTCATTCGTTCACCGCCGTAACCTTGTTGGTGATATACGTTTTCACGGCTGTCCATGTGGTGTTGTAGGCGCGCGTTTCCTTGAGTGTTGTTTTAACGGAAGTCGGAAGATCGGCGGCGCGCACTCCATATAGACGACGCTTGACCATTGAAGTCATTGACACGCCATCGGCGTTAATCGTCGTCGTGGTGATCGCTTGCGTGTATTTCTGCGCGGTATCGTAAGACAAACCAGAAATGCGGATAATGTAGAACGGACTACCAACACACGGATTTTCGGGGCAAGCGCCATCAGGAAACACCTGAACAATGTCGCCGATCTTGTACTGTCTTTCGGCTTCGGCTTTCTGGTCTGCTGTCCAGTTCGTCTGGTCAGCATCCACCATCCAGTTATTTTTCGCCATCACAAGAAACTCCGCCCCGTAGCACGAGGTTGAGAGGAACAGGATGATGAAAGGAATGAGGTGTTTCATATCAATCCCTCGTCGCTTTTCCAGCGAAAATCACGGTATCTACTGCACCTGTCCATTCGGTAGGTACGAAATACATGGCATAGTTGGCTGGAACGGTAGCATCTGCGAACGTACCGCCAATATGTGTAGTCACGGCTGTTACGTCATCGCTCCATATGTCTGTTCCCGCGGAGGACTGCGCGTTAACCGCTCTCTGTTCGATCATTCCCACCACGTTCGTACCGCCGATCACGGTAATCGTCATGGTGGTTATGGTCATGGCATAGTCACGAACTGGCGATATTTGTATAGGCTTTACCCCTGCGGTAGTGGTAGCACCATACACCTGAAAGCACGCACCTATCACAATCTCATTAACGTAGGCCGATTCACCGCTGCACGCCAGTGAAACCGTGGCGGTACCCACCCGCACACCCTCTGCGGCTGTAACCGACGTGGTATATAGCCCATTCGTCACCGTTGTGGCATTGCCGGAACATGACAGGGAAACGGTTGCGGTGCCAACACTCACGATCTGAAGGTCTTGGTTTAACGTAGAAGGGAGCGAATAGGCAATAGTGGACGTCCCAGCCCTGATATGCTCATACGCCACGCCCTGCACGGCGTCAGGGTACACGGCATTGACAGCGATACTGGACACGATCACGTCAGTATCGAGCGAGCCAGCGGCTATGTTCGCCGCAGCCACGCCATCCCCGACCTTAGAGCCAGTCAATTCTCCGTCCGCAAGGTCGGTTAAATCATCGTCAGCGGGTTGGTAAACACCCGCGTGGGTATGTGAGCCAACCGCCACCGTATTGTCAGCGTCACCGTAAGGAAGGGAAGCAAACGGCACACCTGCGCCCACCTTAGAACCAGTCAGAGATCCGTCAGCCAGATCGTCAAGGTCAGCGTCGTAGGCCTGAACCTGTGCGCCTACGGTTAGGGTATCGCCAATCACGGCGTACACTCCGCTATGGTCGTGATTTCCAGCAGCGGCTTGCGTAGAGCCCGTTCCTATGGTCAGGGTGTCAACCTCTAACGCATACCCTGCCGCCCCATGATCACCCCACCCATACGCCGTATTCCAGTTTTCGCTACTATCGATTGCACTATATGCATAGTTCCAGTTTGTCACACTTGTCGCGGATGGGGTGGATGCCTGTATTCCAGCAACTGTCACCGTAAGTGCCGACAATGCCGCACCTGTCGCTTTTAACTCTGTATAGTGGGTGGCAATATCAGCTTTCAGTGTTCCGGTATCTTCAACCGACGCGAACCCTGTATGTCCAGATGACGCATAGTCAAGCTGTGTCAGGTCGGCGTGTGCGCTTGCCCCGCCACTGGTCACTGGGGCGGTGGAAAGCGTGCCATTGTACCACTGAATACCACCAAGTGAAGACGTGAATATAATCCGCGAACTGGAAAAGATCGCGTAAGGTGTAGTGATAATCTTTTCCCCTGGCTTCTCGTAGTAATTCCAACCCATAGTACTCGTGGCGGCATACAAGGAATTGCACAATATCGGAATCGCTAAAATGGCATACAGTAGTTTTTTCATTGTCCCTCTATGCGAATGTGGTATAGGTAATCTTTGCGCCATTCGCGCGGTCGTCCCATATTTGGTCAAATCCTTCTGAAGCATTGGCAAACGCCTTAGTAGTCACATAACCAGACTTCGATATTTTTATAATGCGCCATTTCGCTTCCGATGTTTTAACAGTAGCGTCATTGTTAAGTGGAAAGCCGAGGTAAATGGTATTTCCAGTAGAATCAACCTCGTCAATAAGCCCTGTCGTCGGAGCTTCTAATACATACTGAAGCGGTGTTTTTTGCCTAATATCCATTCCCATAGTTCACCTCTTAAAGAAATTTGGCCACGCCGGGGTCTGAAACCTTAAAGTCTTTCTTTTCAATCTTCGCCGATGCATGACGAGAGAATATACATTCCCCGAAATAGGAAACGACAAAAAACAGTTCTTTCGCGTTCAGAATATTGGTGAAATACATAGCAACGCCCGAAGCAATCACGATTCCACACCACACATACACCTTTTTCCCGTCAATTTTCATCATAATCCTCACTTTCTAAATGCTTGTTTGAGTAGATCGACACCGGAATCCGCGTTTCTTGTCATCATTGAACTTTCTATACATATACCCTCATTTCAGATTATCTTTAATATAAATTTAACGATTAAAAAGTAGTATTCTGCTTGTTCCGCAATACTGTTTTTTATTCTTTGCCATTGTATAAGTCAATTTAACTAATCCACCAGCACCACGGCTTCCTGTGTATGTTGCAAAACCACCGCCACCGCCACCGCCTGCTCCATAATTGGTTAAAGGAACTGGCGTAGCGTTTTGATTATTTGCAGCGCCATCTCCACCTGCATACCCACCAGTCGGAGCGACACCACCAGCCCCGGGTGTGTATGGAGCAATTGCTAAAGCATCGCCACCATTGTTCCCATCTGAGGCAGACCCAGCACTCGAAGCGCCACCGCCGCCACTTGTTGATGCGTAAGACCCTCCATTGCCTCCGCCATACGCAACATCGCCAATACATGCACTCGCCAATCCACCATACGACGAGTTGGAAGAACGACCACCACCAGTAGCAAGGCAAGTGCTGGTGCTTACAAATGACGTTGGTCCACCGAATACCGACGCATCGGATATGCTGGTATTGGTTATGCCCCAGCCACCAACAACAACCGCATACGAGTTTCCGGGAATAACGGTTAATGCGTTTAGCCGAGCATAAGAACCACCACCGCCACCAAAGCCGCCATGTCCAGAAGCAGCCGTCAGCCCTGCGGCACCGCCGCCCCAACACTCAACCTTGACCGACGTGACACCCACAGGGCAAACCCATGTATACGTTCCAGTGGATGTAAATGTTTCAACGGTAGCGGCACCTACCGGGATTGACAGCGTAAACATAATTCCAATTAAAAGCAGCTTCATTGTCAACCTCCATCCCATTATTTACCAAACGCTTGTTTTAATAGATCGGCACCGGATATTTTTACTTTTTCAATAGCCGGTCTTACGTTCTTGTAATACTGCTTGTTTACGCCACTTACTCCTGCCTTTATCATTCCACTGCGCCCGGTATATATCCCACCACCAGCACCGGGCACGTTCGACACTAATTCAAAATCCCTGTTCGCAAAATGAGCGTCAAGATCGTCAAACGTATCTTTACCGAGTATGTTTCTCCATGTGTTGCGTTCGACCGGCTTTGACGGGTCGCCAAGCTGTTTTAGTTTCGATTGCAGCATTGCGGATAGTCCTGAATCCTGATCGTTGACAATTCGTTTGCCGACAAAATGCGTATCAAGGTCATTCATTAAATCTTGACCGATTATGTTCTTCCAGTTGTTTCTAAGGTTGTATTTCTTGTTGTCGGATAACTGCATCATCTTTTGTTCTAATGCAACATCGAAAGGTAGTTGATCGTCGCCAAGTTTCTTGAATGTCTTGCTAAGCGATTCAAGGTTTTTGGCATCTGACCAGATTTTATTTGCCTTGACTAATGACGGTGCTGATTTTTCAGCTGAACGTCTTAAACTATCTTGCACGTCAAACACTATCCGATCAAATTTCATATTTCCTGATATTGCAGATTCCAGCTCGTTCAGCTTTGTAAAATACTCACGCACAGGAATTTTCCCACCAAACGTGACACTCATTCCGCGCTGCATATCACTATGCTCTTGTGCCAATGTTTTCTTAATTCCCGGCATGGTCTTTCTAAGGTCGTTGGCAATCTTTATTAAGTAGTCGCGCGTCTTGTTCGGTATTCCTGCACCCTCAAGAGCCATGCCGTTTTTATCAACCCACCCCTCACGCATCATATTATTCAACAACTTGTAATATGTTCCCTTCGCGTCAACGGTCGTTCCCTTCGGCAACTTATCAAGCGTCTTTCTGTAATAATCATCAGCCATTTCTTTTTGGGTCTTTATTACTTGCGAAGCTTCACCAGATTGACCCCTGACAATATCCGCAACAACTTTACGTTTAGACGGTGATACGGCACTAAGTATATTTATTTCATTTTCCGGTATACCAAGTTTGGTCATGGCATTTTGAAAGCCGGGGGCGTTCTTTTCTATCAATGTCGCTACTTTCTCTTTTACCTGCGGAACGATTTTTTTTCCAATATAGTCAGAGCGCAATTCTTCAACATCTTCGCCCTTTATGGCTTTATTCAGGATGGTCTTGCTTTTTGGGTTTAGCTTTTGAATGGTAGATATATCGTCAGCGTCAACGCCAATATCACGCAATCCCTTTACTGCGTTCTGTGTGTCTTTTGAAATCATATCGACTATGGTGTTTTTGGCTTTTGGCACTATCACCTTACCGATATAGTCTGCCTGTGCCTTTGCGGGGTCAAATACCTTATCTGCGCCAATTCTCTTGATAAGCGATACCGTCGAATCGGTTATTCCTCCCACGTTCTTTGACACCCACCTTCCAGAACGTGCCACTACTTCCTTTGCACCTTTGGCAACCAATGGCACGCCTACAAATGCGGAGCCGATAACCGCATCGGTGGCACGTTTGCCACTGATCGCCGGTTCAATTTCGGTAGTTGACGGATTGTATGCGTAGCCTGCGCCTGCCATTTTTCCGGCCCGGGCAAGTACATTACCTTTCGTTGCCAGTTTCGCCAGCGTAGACCCAGCGAAGGGAGCTGTCAGTAGTGCGCCTGCAATCTCTTCCTTTCCAGTGGGCGGTCTTACATCGCCAGTATCGGCTTTCTGACCAAACGCCATATTAATGGCTTCTGCGCTCTTTCTGGCCGTCGGCATACCATAACCAAGCGTACCCGCCTGAATAGCCCCCTGGCCGATTCCTTTACCAGTAGGCGATTGCATGGCATTCACTTGTTTGACAGGATTAAGAGCAAATCCAAGTGATCGTTTAACCTCACTTCCGATTGTTGCCTTTGGCTGTTCCTGTATTGGCTCCAACTCCTTAAATTCAACCTTTTCCTTGTAGACAGGGTATTTATCAACAACCTTTTGTGCTAAAGTCAGATCATCGACACTTTCGTATTGCGGATATTTTTGTTTGATAGACTTAGAAAATTCCTTGTAGTCCATTTATAGCCCCAGCCCGAGAGGGTCATTGTCGTCTACCTTGCCACCTGACAATTCTCCGTATGTATCATTGAATGACTTTCGTGCTGATTTCCGACGCTGTTCAATGTCTTGTAATGCCATTTCAAAAGCCGTTTTCATCTTAGGCAATACGCTAATATCACCATTAGCTACTGAATTTGCAAAGAACTTCATTTCAGCGTCAGAGATCGCGCCTTTTGTGAATTGCAAGTTCATCAACTGCATTTTAGAAAGAGTGGATTTAACCTTTTGAATGTCAGATAGTACAGGCGATTTTGACCCTGCCGCTTCCATAACGGCTATTTTCCCGCTACCAATAATTCCTGTCGGTATGTTATCAACAACAGCTAACGCTTCTTTTATATTACGTTCGAGTATATCGGCTTCCGTCATATTGTCATTAAATTCTTTCTGTGCTTTTGGTAATCCGCGCATGAGTTGTTTCTTATTGTATCCGTCCATCTGTTCGTCAAATGGCTTTTCTGCCTTTGGGGGATTAATGAAATCGTTCTTTTCCGTTCCGGTCGGGATGCCTGTATTTTCATACTTCCCTGATTTTGGATTCCATTGCCATCCAGTGCCGCCGGATTTCTCTTGTTTAATCGTCTTTAATCTCACCGTTGGCGGTAGATCGTCGTTCTCCGCAATATAGCCATGCACCACGTTCAAAGACTGTGCGTCTAATGGCTCACCCATTGTGTCGGTCAACTCATAGTCTTTCAGTTTCTCTTTCCATAGGTTGAACTTATTTTCGGAAATAGCCTTCTTGCGTTCGGAAAGTTGTTTTTTCTCTTCTGCCCTGTTCGCCATTCCATAATTCACGCCGCCCACCAATCCCTGCGACAATAACTGTGCCGGTCTTAGCCTTTGTTCTTCGTCTGATACTCTTTTTCGTTCAAGTAGCGCAATAGCTTCCTGTGCGTTCATATTATCTCCTTAAAAGACTTGGAAAAGAACTGTTAATATCTGATATTCGAGAAGGTTGATTATAATATGGTCTACTTGCACTTGCGAGATTTTGATATCCAATAGACGATGTAGGTTGACTTCCTTTAAGAAGTCCACTAACACCAGAAGCAACCATGCCACCGACGGGGCCACCAATGGCATAGCCTGCGCCCATTATCGCTGTATCAAGTAACGGCTGCCACCATTGCGCCTCTCTTGGTTGTGTCGATTTGTAAAGGTTCACCATTTCACGGTCTGAGCGTTCCTGTGAGTCAATCTGTCGCTGCTGTGCAACGGATTTATAGCCAGCGTCAAGTCTGTTTGCTTCTGTTTGGAATCCAGCGTTTTGCCTGGCAAGAAACGATTGAAATTCATTCTGTAAAGGTATCAAGCGTCTTTGGTCGTTTGCTGATGCTATTCCCAATAAGCGGTCAATTCCTGTTCCTGTCTGTGTAAGTTTTTGACCCAATTCATTGGACGCGGCACTATATCCCATCTGCTCGCGTCCAAGCTGTGTCTCTCTGATCAAGTCCGCTACGGCTTGCTGGTGTGCTGAACTTCCAATATCGCCAACAGCCGAAAAAGACTCCGTAAGCCGTGTGGCGGCTTTCCTATCTTCTTCTGAGTACAAATTGTTGTAATACTGCGTCCATGTCCTTACTTTTTCAGGGTCAACCGTTTCGGGGTTGTCAATAATGCTCTGTATTCTTGTCTTAATTTCAGTAGTTTCTGGTGACTCTGCGTAAGCCGCTTCCTCTTCTGCCTCTGTGGTTGTTTTTAATGTCGCTATTTTGTCTTTATAAGGTGTAAGGTCATAACCATACGCATTCTGTGTTTCAATCGTGCCGTAGATACTATTAGCGGTATCATAATCACCATCGGCAATGGCTTTATCAAGTTTCGGCTTAACAGTATCTTCCCAGTATTGTGCAGCCTGCTGTGGAAGTGTTTTTGTTCTTTCTTCTATTTCGCTTGTTAAAGAGGGCAGGTCTTTCCATTCTTCACTATCAGGATATTTATTTGAAATAATATCCTGTGTAACGCCGGTTAGCTTGCCATACTTCCGTGCTTCTGCGTTATAGTTATCGACAGTTTTTGAATATACTTGCGTACCGTATTTCGTTAAATACGTACCTTCAAGATCGCCACTCCAAGGAACCTTAAATTCATTAAATGATTCCGTTGGCGTTAATCCGGCCTTAGTAAATTCGTCAACATAACGTAAATAATATTTATTTTTCCAAGGCGCGGCACCACCCATACTGCGTGCTTTGTCAACTTCACTTTGGGTTATAGCCATATCATTCTCCTTTTATAAATTTGGTTAATACTTGAATCACGATCTTTTTTTTCATGACACCTCAATATTTGATGATGTAGGCGACTCAATACGGAACAAGCAGCAAAAAGGATAGTTGATATATAGTTCCAGCGTCTGCATTATCTCCATTGTGAAATGTAAACGTTAGAGTTGATGACGTGAAAGTATCTAAATATAAATAATGTATATCGTTTGCCCCATTTCCACAGCCATCACAAAACCCCTGTCCATACACAACGTCCGACGTGTCTATATTAAACGAAAACCCCCCAATCTTTACCTGATAGTCAGTTCCGGCTGGTGCTGTAGCACGAACATGGATTGAAACTAAGTAATGTGATGAAGAAATTGGTATCTCAAATGCACTCCCAGAAATATCAACCCAAGTCGTGTCGGAAGTGTTTGTTAAAGTTATTGGAGAGGTTCCACTCCTTCTCGGTATGCTTTTGTTCCATATATAGGGAGTGTTTAAATTCGTCGTCGTTATATTCGTAATCGTCGAGTGCGTCACCGTGAGATTGGTGATGGTGGTGGCTCCGCTGAACGTGCAAGCCCCTGAATGCGACTCTGTACCATTAAAATACACGTCATTTTCAAAGATTTTATCGCCGTAAACTGCTTGATTACCATGCAGGGTTACATTATTTTGCCTTGAATCTATCGCCCTGCGATTTTGCAGACCGTTTAAAATAGGGTCAACAATTTCAGGGGCTTGAGCCCATGAAAGAGAAACCGACAGAATGATGATTAAACTACTGAACAGGTTGCGTATCATAAATAATGTTCCAGCCCCTAAGACTGAATTTTCCATTCAATAGGCGTGCTTTTAGCTGTATAAAGTAGCTTTTGAGTTGATTTGCTATCGGCGTGCGTGCGGCAACAAGAATTGAGCCGGATAGGTCAACGGTATTAGTGGTAAATGCGGTGGTATATCCGTCAATCTGGTAATCAACGCCCATTGAACCACCGCTATTATCGGCGTGCGTATATATCTTGTTCCACACCTTTTGAGCCATCGGATTACCAGCGTCAAGCCACGGAGTTTTGTAGTACGCATCGTATGCCACGCCGTCATCGGTATAGATACCATCTACCATCCGTTGCTTAATCGTTCCGTCAGAATTGGAATTGCCCGTATAGAATTTATTGCGGTATAGGCAGGATGATTGAGCATAGATGTTATTGTATTTCGTCCACCGACCATAACGGTCATAGACGTAAACTACATTGTTATACTGTGTTTCGCTATCCGTCGAAACGAATAGCCAGTATTCGTCATTAAATACCTTGCCACACGGAGTAAAGTTATTTACCCCGTAACTCTGCACCCGTATTTCATCTAATTTCGGTGTTGCTGTTACGCTTGTACGAGTAAATGATGCATAGAACAGCGCATATGGACCGACAGCGGAAGGAATAGCCGCACCATCGGTAACGACAAAAGGAGCATTCGTGGTGAGATTGTAGGCACTGGTTGAGGTTACGGCGTAGTAGTCAATATCGCTTCCAGAAGGGATTGTATCGTCTACCTGAAATGTGCCCCAGCTGCCCCATGAAGAACCGGCATTGATGGATTTGGTAGTGTATGAGCTGGTTAATTCATTACTCGAAAGATATACTTTGAATTGTATATCACCGTTCTCACCATACCCAGGTATTGTATAAGCGCCTCTTGCATATGAATCGGTTGAGGTTTTCGCTCGACGTACGGTGCCAATACCTCCATACAAATATATTCTATACTCACGATCTTTTATTAATTCATACGATGTAGAAAAGTCAAAATCTATATATGAGAAATCAGTTGATACACTGCTGTCATTTACAGTCGAACTTGTGGCAAGATTTGCACCCGACGAACTACCCAGAACAACATATAAACCAGCTGAAATTGTTCCGACCTTTTGCAAATATAGACTTATTGTGGTTAGATAATTTGTTGTTCCTGGTTTGAACGTCTGATAATACGTCTCATCCGATATAAGAGACCATCCATTATTTGTCGTTTGGCTTTGATCTATATATTCATCATTACTTACCATTGCCACACTGCCACTATACGTCGCGGTATCAATGTTCGTGCCACTACCAGCGCCCCAGTCCGCTGCTGTGGTCAGCGTGTTTAGGCTTGAATTGGTGTCAAGCTGTCTAAGTGCCTTTATTTCGTTGTCTATTGGCTCGGATACCAGCTTAAAACCGCCACCAGTCCATACAACAATCCCTAAGTGACTTAACCATATTGGCATACCCTGATAAACATCCATCGTGTCACCGTACAAGCATCCGATATTAGGATCTAAACAAGTCAATTGCCACGTTGCCACGTTCTTTCCCACCAGCTCCCATGTAGAGTGTTCTTTCGTCCAAATAAACGTATCTTTTACTTTCAGGCCGCCGGTAATGTTTTCCCCGTCGTCTTTGGCTATAAATTTCCAGCCATAACCACTACTTCCGAAGTCATCGGGGTCATTGGTAACGCTCCAATAGAACCGGCTCCGATCATTCGTCATACCGGCTTTCAATAAGACGTTGTTATACCAGTAGATATAACGACCTTTCGGTACGCTGGTAGAATTAGCCACCGTCAATGCCGTATAAGTCGTTCCATCCCATTTACCTGGATCGTCATATCCATTATCACGGTACAGATACCCACCGGCTGTCGTGTAGCTGTCTTTATAGGAACTGCTTAATCCACTCTTAATTGACGTTGCTATGCCATCAGAAAGCGCATAGTAACACGACCATGACGAATTAAATATCAGATATTTATCACCGTCGGATTGTATGTATTCGTACATTGAGCGAATGGGTTGTTTTTCGGTAAGTGCTGCAGAAAGGAAATTCAGACTTCCTTCACGCGGTGTAACCCCAATGTCTTTTGAAAATGTCACGTTTAGGCAGTCAGGGGTACAGTTTTGGGGTATTCTTTCGGCTGAATAGTTGGTAACTAACCCACCACTGAAATCAAATAATGGCAGTACTGCTTCCTCTGCGTGCGACTTAATCGCCACGCACATTGAAAGCAGTCCGGCAATGATTAGTCTATTAATCATTCTCATTTTTTATTGCTATTTCCCATGAATGAAGGCACATAGTCAGGCGTAACCCTTATGACACGTTCCATCACGTTTATGCGGTCAACGTAGAGCATATAGTATTTGTCTCCGTCGGTCGGTTTTCCATAGGCATAGCTGATAAGAGCTGACGCGCCCAATACAATGGCATAGTGGAACGGATCTAATCTGTCCTGTCCGTCAAATGGCTCGTCAGTGTCGGAGGTCAATTCGGTGGGGTTTTTGATATACCATGCAGTAAATGACGTGTCTGTGGTTGTCGAAGGAATAGTGTCAAAACCAATAACACTGACAGTCGTGTGACGCACATAGTAATACGAGGGCGTGGATGTCGCCTTGCTTACATCCCACGAACCATCTTCATCATCAAGTTTTGACACACTCTTTTGCGAGATCAATTCATCGTCTATGGTCAGGCGGGTAATCGCCACCATGTCTGACTCAAACTGATATTCTTCCTGACCGACAGCAATGGTATAGGTATGATAATCCTCAATACACCATGTATTCATGGCTATTTCACGCTGGACGATGTTGATATACTCGTCAATCAGCGTATCGGAGAATACGGGACTACCGGTAGCAGGGGTATTGTCCCTGACAAGACTCCTAACCATCGTCTCAATCTCACCCAAATTAAGAGCATAAGCCGACGTATTCATAAACATACATAGTGCAAAGATTGCTCTTTTCATGTCCTTCCTCTTATTTCTGAGTCACATAGAACATATCAAGCCTGTTGCTTGCACTACCGTCGGCAGTAATTGCATAAATATTCTTCGTCGTGCGGCCATTCAGATTAATGCTTTCGTCAGTCTTCAATAGCATTACATTGCTGGCATTTGTCGCGTTAGATGAAAACGCTATTGAATACGTTGATAAATATATCGAATAATCACCATGATTAATCAACAACCAATCTCCGATATAGTCTGCTTGTGTAGTCATTAGTTGCGTACACGCCGTAGAGCTGATAGTTACATTACACGGCCTTGGATCGTTTCCCAAATATGGGGTTGTTGGCTCAACAGCATATAGAATTGAACAAAACGACAACAGATAAAGCGTTAATATAATGCGTTTCATGTTTTGACCTTCCTCTTAATCCGTTTCGCTATCGAAACAATCTGTGCAGATAATTTCGTCACCAAGAATCTTTGCCGTATTCTTCCCGTACTTCTCAAAATAGAAACCACAACGCCGACATGGCAACTGCCCGCCTTTCTTCATAAAAGATTTATTTGAAATTGTGCGTCCGTGTTTTTCACTGAATCTCTTTGACATTTCCCCAACTTATGCCCCCTCACCTTGAATAGAACAAGGCAAGGGGGCTTTATTTACTTACTGAATGTATCGGCTAACGATATGCCAGTTGGCATTATCTGAAACAATAGTGATGAAATCATACTGCGCATCAATCGCCGTATAACCGTCTGCTCCGTCAATTGTTTCGCTTGCATTCGTAGTTACAGTAACAACACCAGCAGCACCACTTTTCTTGATCGTGAACGTAAGACCACCATTACCAACAGCGGTTGGAAGTGTGATCTCCTGTTCGGTTGCCTTCGACGCAATCACAATGGTTGCCGACGAAACGGTAAGCGTGCCGGAATCTGCCATTACCACATAACTCTGCTTGTAGCCAGCAGAGAATGACATATTGCCGGTAACGGCAAGCGTGCTGCTCGCCGTTAATGCACCTGTTGCGGACAACGCGCCAGTAACAGCTGTCGCTCCGACAAGCGATATATTTGCACCCGTTGCAGTGACAGTAATATCATCGGCCGCCGTAATAGCAATATCGCCAACGGTTTCATCAATCGTCACAGCAGTTGCCGCCTGCGTGATACTAAACGTAGGATCGGAACCGGTCGTGCCCTTGATCATCGAGAACACTCCGCAATCAGCCGCCGCCGTACCCATTGTCATTGCACCGAGTACTCCAGTCGCGCCCGTGAAGGTTTGGGCCCCGGTAACGGCCAGCGTACCGCCGACGGTCGTATTACCAGCTTCTTCAACCTTAAACACGGTAACCGCGGTTGCGCTTGCCTTACAGGTGATGAAATCACCATCTGCGTCATCGGATTGATTCTTCTGCCACAACTCCAACAGATAATGCTGTTCAGATACCGCTGAACTGGTATTAACAACCTGAACAACACCATAACCAGCAGGCACATTCGATGAAGTCGTGATATTGAACTCCTCGTCACGAGCGTCGAGATCAATATCAATCTCTTCATCGAATGCAGTAGCACCCGTAACAGTCAGATTGTTCTTGACGTTTGTATTACCAGAAGAATCCACCGTAAAACAATCATCACCGGCGGTATTATCTCCGGCGGCGATCATATCACCTATGGCTGCAAATGCCGTGAAATTACAAAACGACATGATTGCAACAAGGGTAATTATTCTCTTAAACATGTATTCACCTCCAAGTGAATTTTTACCCTTATCAGCTACCATAGCTACCATAGATACCACGCGCGTCAACACAGTCATACGAACAACGGAAGCGTGACATAAACAGTGCGTCATCGGTGGTATCAGGAGCGGCAACAGCACGTCCGTTTATCTTCTCGCGCCAATAGAACAGAAGCTGGCGTTCTTTGGGGTCGGTCATCAAGTACCACGAGCCGGACAGCTGCAAGTAGTCCCAAATAACAGATTTCAGTCCGCGTTCACGAATGGCGTTCACGTCGCGGGTGGTCGTACCCGCTTTTTCCATATTTTTGAGAAGCTGGATTGAAGTGAACTCATTCATTCCTGGGATCGCAAGCATGGTAGGGAACAACGGCTGCGGATTGCCCCAATCGTCAACGGTCTGGCGCATACCGGTCAAAGCGGCTTCAAGCGACGTTACAGACAGCGCGGCATTCGTCGTAGGACGGTTTGCCCATGTGGTCGCACCATCTCCTTTGCACGGGTGATCAGTGGCAATAATTGCCTTACCATCAGCGCAGGTGTTGGTCTGAAACAGGTCAACGAAACCAGCCGTCAGCAGTTCGACGGTCTGGCGTGCAGCGACACCAAGAAGCTGGGGAATCTTCGTCAATTCTCCAGACAGGTCATCGTCTGACGCTTCTTTTTCAATACGGGCATATGCCGCATACGTTTTGTGCGTCAGCGTCTTAGCGTCCTTCTGAACCATCGTCAGTTCGGTTGCGTTCGCGCCTTTATTTTTTTCGGGAATAACGCCGAATCCGGTAATGCCACCGCGTTTTTCATACGACTGTTTCGACGTAAGAACGTCGAATATCTGATCGAATTGCGGCTCAACCTTCATCACTCCGTCATTGTAAATTTTGGAGTACTGAGGATTAAGCAGATTTGCAAATGCTTCACCTTTCATAGTCATTGTATTTCACCTTCCTTTTTAATTGAATTATGCCTGCGCCGCGCCGTTAGACTGCAACAGCGATGACGGGATTGTCACGAATACACGCGGATATACGTCCGTTGCAGAATCACGCGGGGAACGCCCGATGATATGGAACAGATCATGCCCGGTATCTGAAATATCCAAATAACAGACGTTTGAAACCACATCGAGCGCATAGGGAATGCCCACACTCGCATCCGCACATAACGCACTTGCGGCAGTCGCGTGATAGACGGTAACTTCCAAAATATCTCCCGGCATGATAACGTCAACTGGCAACATTGTGCTTGTCGTTCCCGTAGCATCAGCTTTTACAATGCCAATGCACAAAACGGCGTCATCTGCACATTCAGCAATGCGCCCATCAGTCGTAAGATAAACAAGCTGATCGGCTTTAAACGTCTGCGAAGCCGCTTCGGGGTAATAGACGATATTGCCCTGAGAAAGCCCATTCCTTTTAATCTTTTCTTTCGTCCGTGTAGCCATTGTTAACCTCTTTGTTCATTATTTGTCTTCCAATGTTTCGGAAGTATCGGCTGTTACGCCGCGCAACTTATTGTTTCGTTCTGCAGATTCAGCGATATAACGCTGACGGTTCTGGATAGGTGCTATTTCAGCCGCGAATTTATCTTTGAAATCCTCTTCGGAGATGTGCATAAGAATCAAATCTCCGCGAGTAATAAAAGACGTTTCGGAAGATCCTTGTGAGAGCGGGCCTCTCGACTTGCGCTCATCTTTGGTAAGCGTCGGGTATTCATACCCTTCGCCCTCTTTTTCTTCCATCGAATCCGAATCCCTACGAACCCACACAGGGTGCATACCGGGGTATTTCTTGTGGTATTCAACTGGGACGTCGAGTTTTCCCTTCCTTGACCAATCCCGCTTGACCTTTACAGGTGCTACCGCTTCGGTAGGCTGCGTGGTCTTGCCGCCCTGCTCTTTCGCTTCCATTTCCAGTTTTGCTCTGTCTGCTTTTTTGACGTATGCCATGTTAGTAATCTCCTGTTTTTATTCTGCTGTGTAGCTTCCCCAACGGCTCTGGGGCTTCACTTTTCCGCTCACAAACTCCTCAACGGCTTGCACGCTACCACCAGAACGCTCAATGTATGCCTTTTGTTCTGCTGTAAGGTGGGTTGTCTTCGGGCTTGGAGTGGCAGGAGTACTACCACCACCAGCAATATTTACTTCGGGCGGGGCGGGTGGTCTTGCGGTTACACTCTGCCTGCCGCGCTCTTCTGCCATTTTGATAATGTCTGGCATATGTGCATTAATGACCTCTGATTTGATCTTTGCAAGCTCATCTTTGTTCGTCCGTTTCTTCACGGGTAGAAGGTTTAGTTTTGCCTCAATTTCAGGCATGAACTCCTCAAAGATTGGATCTTCGGCCTTTAATCTGTGCTTGGTGCTTTCGTAACGGTCTTCCGCAAGCGCATTCTCGATTTCATCCAATTTGGCTTTGAACTCGACAGTGTCCTTGTTTTTCAGTTCAAGCATCCGATTCATTAACTCAATCTGCTGATACGGAAGCCCGAACTGTTCTTCAAGCTGACGTTTGACGTGTTCCGGCGGCTCCTGATACAGCGGTGGCTGCGGAGCCATCGGCTGCATACCGTTAAGCTGCTGTTTCATCAGGTCGAGTTCTTTACGAAGCAAAGCCGCTTCCTGCTGCTTAATATTCATCTCGCGTACTGCGGCCTTATACTTCGCTTCCTCAACTACTGACGGTGCCGGTGTTACCGGCGGTGTTTCTTTTGGCGGTTCGTTCGCAGGCGGCGTTACCGGTTCTGCGGGTGGAACAATCTGATCTGGCATTGTCTATCTCCTCGTTTTAGTTCGCCCTTTCGGGGTAGAACTTGACAAACAAAAAAAGCCACCATGTAGCACGTCATTCGACGTACACACATAGCGGCTCTGATTCTTTCAGTTGCCTACTATTTGACATTCAGTTTTCAAAGATCGTCAATAGTTACTTCTTACCGCCCTTCTTTTTCTTGCAACCCAATTGAATCACCTTCTCTCGGTATTTCTATGCTTTCCTTATACGATACATTTACTATCAATCCAGCCTTAAACTGTATGACCAATTCGCCAAATTTCTCACATACATCAATTTCCTTAATCTTCTGCACAATCCATTCATTGCGCATCAATCGCCTTTTTCTTTTTATTGTTTTCAATTACCTTTTCTTCCAGCATACGCCTAAACTCTTCACGCAACGGAAGAATATCTCTCTGCAGTGACTGTATGTTCCCTTTTAGCTTCTCGTCCTCAACGTCATCTGAGTCAATTAGTCGTCCTATATATCCGTTAATGTCGGATTGCACATGGCGCATGATCACACCCCAACCCGGAGTGTCAATAGTCGCTAAAGCTTCTTCTAACTCGTTCTGGGTAAACATTATTTAACCACTCCGCCTAAATGCTTGCCATATCCTTTGCCGGCGTGTTTAATGCTATGAATCTCAACCTCTCCACGGTGTACCTTCGGATTATCGTATTCCTCATTAACGCCTTTAACCTTGCCAGTGACAACAAACTTTACCTTTTTCCCAACCATGTTCTTGATACCTTTAATGTGCGTTGACTTAACTGTCATTGACGGCTTTGGTGGCTTATACGCAATAGGTGCGTCCATGTAGGCATTCTCTTTCTTCGTCTTCTTGGCCATTTTACACCGCCCTGTATTTATTTATCCAAAACGCTACCAGTCTATACACATTCACAGCAATCATTGACACACCGACACACATAATCGCAAATGGCACTAACAACAATGTCCACTTTGTTAACACGCTTATCACTTTACCTCATTCCATCGGTGCGCCGGGATGTGCTACTGGTGCTGATTCTTGTGGCGGTATTTCAGGTGCAGGGTTCCCGTTCCGCTCTGCCATCTTACGGCTGATAAACTGCTGTCTAAACTGCGCTATAAGCTGTTCCCGCTGTTCAGGTGGTACGCCCTTAACATCCATAGCGTGTATAAACTTCTCTTCCTCATGTTTTGCGTACTCACCGATCATCTGCTGTTTGGCATCACTCATAACCTTTTCGGTCTGCATTATCATGGCTTCACGCTGTTGTAATTCCTGTGCTTTCTGCTGAATCATCTGCAACATCTGCATTTCCTTAGGTGAGCGCATAACCTTCGACTTATCGCGTGGTGCCAGTTTATCAACCAAATTCTCCTTGAGGAAGTATGTGTTGGTTTCGCCGGTCTGATCTTGCCCCAATGCTTGGTATAACGCCACAGCACCTTGCTTATCGGCATTGACCATAACATCAACAGCACCCTGCAATACGACTATATCCCAATCATCAATGAATTCAAGGTCTTGCCGCGTAAGCGTTGCCTGTTTGTATTCCTGCGTCTCTTTGTCCTGATAGCTGTATGTAATCCCTTCGGCTGGCATGAACTCGTAGGCACACTGTAAAGTCTGTTTAATTCCTTCTTTTAGGGCTTCCTGTGTGTTCTGCATAAGCGGGTCAAGGTTTAGGCCGTACTCTTGCAGAAGCATCGCCGTGCCGCGCATAGTCGCTTTCTTATTGATCGAGCTTTCACGGCCTAATGAGTAATCAGAGACAAGTGATTTCCTTTCAAGGAACCCCTGCAATATACCTTCAATCCCTGCTATGTCCTGCAGACGGCTTTCAAATTTCCATTGCTTGATAATATCATTTGACTTAACCGGTGCGAATTTCCCCGGCTCTAATTTGTGCTTGTCAGGATCAAACCCTGCACCAGGTATATATGTACCGGTGATCGTGTTAGATAGCGTGTTGTTATCCAGTGCCTGATCTATCACTATGTCAATTGCGTCATTGAGCGCACCGATATACATTGGTATGCCCTGCCCGTCTATCTTTCCGGCAATCCTCCGGCATTTCCCTGACACAACCGGCTTACGCTTATCAAAGAATGAGTTTTCCTCGTCATAGACCAGATTGCCGGTGTCCTTTGAAATGATAAACGTCATTTCTTTATAGTCCGGTGCGTCCGGCGTTCCTACGTTATAGGCAATCCACCATTGATAGAATTTCTTTTTGTGCGTAAGAGTATTGGAATAGCCAATATAGTCATTCTTTGTATCGTCATCATCAGATTCATTTTCGGCGGTTGGTAGATCATTGGGCTTGATTGATCTTAGTATATCTTTGACGTTATACCACGGGTTGTCTTTACGTTTGCTTAATTCAAAGATTTCAGCCGGTGACTTCTCAAACTCAATGCAGACTGCCCCGCACTTCTGGATTGTATTAGCTGAGTTATCAAACTTGATTAACCGTCTGGGGATATTCACCCACCGTGCAGCGATGAAGTCATTGATCTCTTTGTCCTCGGCTTGCATCTCACCGTCTTGACCAACGAGGGATTGGAACATAGCTTTTGCGCCATCAACTATCTTTCGTACTGAAAACCTCTTGACCTTACGTTTAGACACATCAGGAACGATCTGAATGAAGAATGACCCCTCTACGGTGTTGTACTGGAATGCTTCGAGCAGTACGTCATTGACACCCGACTTATGCCGCCAGAAGTTGTTAAGCCAGTTCTGTGCGTTCTTTGCTGCTGCGTTTGACGCCGCGCTGACCTGCGAACTGATATTGACCAGCTGCACGGAGTTTAACGCCGATGAATACCGCGCTTCTATGCCCGAACATGAGTAAGAAACAATACCAGTCTGTATGTCTGCGGCACCATTCCAAGGGAACGATTTATCTTTTTTCGCAGAATGTTGACCGGTATACCTCGACCACCACTCGTCAAGGTTGTCTATAACGCTTTTATCGTTCTGCTCGTAAATTGAATATAATGAGCATAGATAAGCCGCTATTTCCTTCTTCTTTTCTTCGGTCAACTTAAATTTCTTAGCCATTGATTTCGCCTAAAATGTCCTCTGTGTTGACGATGAAATACGTCTTACCATCGAGCAGGATTTGAGAATATCCATAGGGTGACAGCAGAACCTTTTCGCCCTTGTTGTACACGTCACTGTCAACCACTACCCCAACATCCGAATACTTCTCTTGCTGGGCAACTGATAAGATAATCCCGCCATCAGTCTTCTTGTCCTCATTCTCAATCGGTGTAACTATCGTGCGCTTGCCAATAACTATCAGACTGTCACCGTCAACCTTACACAGCAGGTTTTCAGGTGCGATAATCTTATAATCCTGTTTGTTCATCTCTACATCTTGACCGGTGTAGGAATCATAATAGACCACATCACCCAGACGCACCTCAACCTTCGCAAGCCCGACAAAGACCCCGCCTGACTGACGAATCCAGCCACGCCGCGAATACTTTTTATACGCCTCATGCTTGATAATACCTGATCCAAACGTGTCCGAATCGCTTTCGCACTCAATCAGCACATGATTGCCTTTAACGGTAAACCTCTGGCCATTCTCAAGGTTAATTGCTGACGACTTCAATTCGTTGCTTGACATTAATATCCTCCGCTTCCTCGTTCTGTTCTTTGTAGACTGCGCTCATATGCTCTTTGTGCCGCCTGTAATGCCCCGCTATTACGTCCTAAATCTGGATAAAGCAAATACATCTCATACGCTATGGCCGATGCCATTACCCGGTCATCATGTGCGTTCTTTTCGGCCTCCGCTTTAACTGAACTGCTATGCTGAACCCTGACGAAACTGAACATCTCGTTGATCGTTGCTTTGTCGTATATGTGAATCAACCTATTATCAACCGCTTCTTTCAGGTGTGACAGCATCTGCGGTCTTGTGGCTGTGTTTGTGTCCCAGCCCAACTTATCGGCTTTCTCTATTGTGCCGGTTGATGGGTCTTGAATCGGCATCCTGAATATGTCAAATTTTCCTTGCTTGTTAAGGCGTGCCAGTCTGTCCATCTCGCAAGCTCCACCCTTTGCCCGCTCATATGCTACCAACGGCTCAATACCTGTACAGTCATAAACGTATTCAAGTATCGGGAAAAGCTCATCAGTGAAACTCGTCGCTATCTCTGGCATTGCCAACACCAGCGGAAAATCAAATCTCTTCGATGAAAAGAACTGACCTACTGACCAATCTCCGCATCCGTCCGAAGTGTCAACACCCACATATATCTGCTCGCCTTTCTTCAAATCGCGGTATTCATTTAACGGCGGCATTGTTAATCTCCAAAAGATACTGATGCAATGCATCCTTGCTGAAATACGTTTCGCCTGATGTTAAAAAGGCATCTTGTGGCGTATCAGGGAACTCTTGCAGTATCAGCCGTTTGTCTGTGAACCCTGCGCATATCGCCTTGTACTCATCCTGTGAGTAGAACTCTCGCCATGAGAAGAACCTGGGTTTGTAGTCTACTTCACCGCTAACCGCCATATCCCAAGTCTTTTTGAAATAGTTGAACCCGTTAGCGGTTGTTTCCTGTATCACCATCCCAGAATTAATCGCTACCATGCTTTTTGTTCCTTCGATGATCTCCGGTGCCGATATTATTCCGGTATTCGGGAAATGCGCGGCTTCGGTGAACAATACCCCTTGTACCGTGCCACCACGCTCGCCAGTCTTCGTTGAAGCTGTTCCCACATAGAAACTTGCGCCATTGTGCCTTAAAACAAACTCTGCGCCTTCTGTGATTGAAGAGAACACTAACCGGTCAAGTTCCTTTGTCCACTTCTTCGGGTTTCTTTCAAAGAACGATAAAATATATGCTTTCGCTCGTCGGAAATGCTGCCGTGTCGCGTCTTCTTTATAGCTGATCTCTAAGTACCGAACGGGATTAACATTGTGCAGTATGTCGGCGCAGAATATACCTAACCAGAACGATGTAAACCCTTCTTTGCGCGCCTTTAAGTCTATTTCCCGCAGCCCTCTAAAATTCAGCTTCTCGCCATATTCTTTGCACAGTATATCGTAATAGTTTTTCTGAACCTTCCTGAACAAAAACGGAACATATGCACCTGTATCTTTATCGTCGATTAAAAAATGATCTTCGATAAACTTTTTGAATTGCATGGGCTATTCATAACGCTTACGCATGGCTTCTATCATCTCGCTAAGGCCTGTAACTTCTGTTTCGGTCTTTTCCTTCCAGTCGTAATGGTTTGACAATATGTACTTTGTCATCGTCGCATCGGTCTTTCTGGTCAGAGCATTCTTCTGTAATTTATTGCAACAAGCAGTCTTGACCAATGACAACATTTCCGAAAACTCTTTTGATTTTTCGCAAAACTCCGATAGTCTTTGCAGCGCAAAACCGTTGTCAAAACAAAACTCGCCGAGTATATAATTATCAGGTTGTTTGGCCCATATATGCAATTTGCCACACAAATCTTTCAGAAATTCGACTGTATACCTTTCAGGCGCGCCCGTTGCATTCTTCCCATTAGGTTTTAAGTCGTATGTGTGTTTCTTCTCTGGTTTGTGATTCTTGGTCTTAGCCATTCATTCCCTTTCGCAACCATCGGGGCCTATGGTCGGACTTACCCGATACACTCAGCCCCTCCAGGTCGCTGCGCCCCACACATGAGGTGAGTGCGCTATATACTCAATGCTGCGGCTCTACGCTATCCCATCCACCATCTAACCAGTCTGCTGGTTCAGTGGGTACCACCGGCGCGTCTACTTGCTTACCCTGCGTTATATCCTTGTACGCTACCATGTGCCGCTCACGGTACACACGATCATAGTGCCTGTACCACTGACTACCGTACTGCTCTTTTAACTCTGCCATTAGCTGGCTGTCGTACTGTGAGGGCATATTCTTATTTCACCGCTACAGGTTAAATAAACCTGTTAATCAAATTCTTATTTCACCGTTTTCAGCAATTCATCTTCACCGCTACAGGTGAAATGCTTTAGTGTCTTACGTCTCTTTTATATTAGTGTCTTGTCCAGCCGTGATTCTGTAAGTGAAGTATGCGTATTTCTTTGACTGCCCTGTCTTGCTAATAAGTTGATATTTCTCAAGTTCTTTAACATATTGACTTACATGAGCTCTCGTTATATTTGTGAAGTCGATTATCTGATTAGTATAGATATATCCCTTCCTGTTATATGAGCGGCGCAAAAGAAGTAGAAAAAGAAGTAGGGCGTTGCCTGATAATAAAGTGAATACACCGCCGTCAAAGATCTTGTTCTGTATTAAAAAAAATGGTTCTGTATGTATTTCTGGTACCTTTGCAATATCAAATTGCTTTGGTGCCGGAAATGGTATAATTTCCGTTGGCATGAGCCTCCTGATTAGGCTTCCGTAGTCAGACGCTGGTGATCAGGGCACCAAACGCCTGACTACGGACTATTGCGTGCAGACGAACCGTCGCTCATCTGCGATATGACACTAATATGACACTAAAAAAAGCATTCCGATCCTATATGATCGGCACTAATTTGTTCTTTTTGTTCTTGTGGTGAGGGGCACACATTGTGGGATCCCCCCTCCATAAAAACAAAAACCCTACCGTTTCCGGCGGGGCGTAAAATATGAAAACAATTTTTTCTTCTTTCTTTCGTCGCAAAGAAAAACAGACTTTAGTGCTTCCCTACATTGATCTATCATTTGCTCCGTAACAATTGTATTCGCGTTCAATCAATTCTCCGTCGATAAAATAAAAAAGCACCAGCCATGTGAAAAAATCACTTGGTCGGTGCTTTGATAATCTCCACACCGCCCGTAATGCAAAAAATCGCATTGAGAGGTGCTTTGATAACTTGTCTATGGGCGCGATGAATTGCGAATGTTTTTTGCTACATTATAAGTATAACCTTTTTTTCAGAAAACCGCAATAGTTATTTATATTGCAAATTTAATCTCCACCGCATACTATCATTTTCCCACTTTTCCGTCAATGAAAATAGCATAATTTATTTTCTCCGTCGTAGGAATGATATTTTCCGACGATGAAAATAGTTGAAAATAACTGTTGACAACGTATTGTCGTTATGGTATCATATGAGTGTAGAGATCAGACACACCCCGACCGGTGGCCACTCGCTCACCGGCGGCAATCGCGGAGCCTGACCGCACCACAGGCATCACCGGAGCCATCCGGTAGGTAGGAGCAAAAAAATGAAATTAACAGTTAGGCTCACAAATGGACAAATTATTAAAAACGTAAATGTTAAAAAATTTGAGCACGAAATCGGGGATTTGATTAACATAGTGCGGGTAGAGAGGCACAGCATTCGTGGTGAGAAAATTAACCATAAATTCTGGGAATCAGAAAATGACGAAATATCAAACCAAACACGCGGAGCCGGTGGGAACGATTATTTCATCGAGACGAGTTTTAGGTCTGGGAAAATAATTGAAATAATTTAACAACCGCACAATGAGACGGAACTAAATTAAACAGGAGGCACACAATGGACGCACGCTACTATGATCCAAATTTGATATGGACACTCGCCCGCGCCGCCTGTGAGGCAGACAT
>Ga0208957_1000487_pt1 | contig 31718 bp, 50 predicted proteins | sample RifOxyA1_FD_184029 | JGI IMG/M metagenome (GOLD analysis project Ga0208957, IMG submission 184029) | Groundwater microbial communities from Rifle, Colorado - Rifle Oxygen_injection A1 (SPAdes) | ecosystem: Environmental > Aquatic > Deep subsurface > Groundwater | place: Rifle, Colorado, United... | reverse complement strand
AGAAGCCAGCCAGTATGTGATAGATGCACGAAACAAGGTCGAGGAGTTTACCGGAAAACTAGGGGAAGCGGAGCAAGCCTCTATTGATGCAACCAATGAAATGATAGCAGGGTTCCTGCAAGTCCAGCTAACAGCGGACGGTGCGTTCACAGAAGAGGACATACAAAAGGTATTGGAATATCGTCTGGCAGTCGGTTTATTGACCCAAGAGGCCTATAATGCTGCTTTGGAAGCGTTGAATTTCGCTAATAATCTGGCGGGTATAAAAGATAAAGACGTTAATGTTAATGTCTATTACAGACAACACGGCAATTATGAAGCGTTGGCAACTGGCGGATCTGTAGAGAACGGTGGCATGTTATTTGATGGTGCTTTAGCTGGCGGCGGTTCCTTTGGTGGCAATTATCTCTGGGATGAAAGCGCACAATCACGCCCCGAGGTATTTGTTGGCGGCGGAGGGTATGTGCTTACAAAACAGGATGCGATGAATGCACTCGGAGGGGGTGGCGGCGGGGCTGTTATTGTCAACCTGACCTACGCACCTATGATAAGCCTGGCGGATGAATACGAGTTCCAGAACAAATTATTACCGTTTATCCGTAAGGGTATGCGTGAGGTTGGTGTGAATGGCTAGGTATGGTGAGTTCAAATACGGTGCTGAGAAATACGGTGCTGTAGCCAAAGACAGTCTCTTGTCATGGGGGATCGAGGTAGACTGGAATGATGACGGTCATTTTGACGGCGCGAATGAAGTTGATCAATGTATTGCTCTTGACCTGGGGCGGGGCAGGGATAATTATCTCGGCTGGCTGGACGGTAACATTATAACGAACTTTGAACCAGTTACTCCGGGGCGTGTTTATCTTACACTTATAAACGATGACGGAAGGTATGACCCATATAACACAAACTCTCCACTCTACCCAAATATTTCACCTGGCAAGTTGGCAAAGATAAAGGTCAGGGATAATTCGGTATCAAATACTCAATACGATGTATTTGCAGGGCGCATCCTTGACATTATTCCAGTATCTACTCCTGGCAATAACGTTGTGAAAGTGACATTGATTGACGGGTTGAATGAACTTAATCAAGATACACCCTCGCTTGCGATCCAGACTAGTATTGATATTGATACCGCTGTTGGAACGTTGATAGACGATTCTGGTTATTATTGGGGCAAGAACGTTGGAGATTCATCCATAACCTTGACGTATTGGTATGCGGGTGAAGAATCGTATGCTACTGCGTTGGATAGACTTGCACAAGCCGACCTGGGGGTATTCTTTATTGCGGAGAACGGCGCGGCTACTTTCGTTGGTAGAAATACAACCGTTCCAATTAGCATTGACATTACTCAGGCGGATCTACTGAAAGAAATCGCACAGGGGCAACCGTGGGAAACGTTACGGGATAAAGTGACTGTAAACGTTTATCCAAAGGTTCTAAGAGCCACAGGTGATATATGGACTTTGCAGGATAAGCCTGCAATCGCTGCCGGAGCAACGAGTATTTATTGGGCTTCGTTTGCCTATAATTATAACAGTGTGCCTTGTCAATCTATTATCAGTCCGTTAGCAACCACAGACTATACAATGAATGCACAGGCTGACGGTTTAGGGGCGGACATGACCGGAGATTTTACGGTTACGATAGTGGCGTTTTCAAAGACCGCCAAAGTAACGATAACGAATAACTCAGCATCTACTGGATATATAACTTTATTGAAGATACGCGGGGACGCACTGGATACGCCAGATTTAACTGCAATAAAAGCAGGCACGGGTAAGCGAGAGTTCTTACTGGACAACGAATGGATACAACTCATTACTACAGCCGAGGCTTATGCGGAATATTTGCAGGATAGCTTAAGTGCAATCCAGCATTTCCCGGTGATACAATTTGAAGATAGACCGGAATTACAATTCGGGGTTGGCTTGTTTGGAGCTTTAAGTGCCACAATAGATAAGTTGGGGTTGAGTAGCAACTACTCAGTGTCTAATATCAAGCACGAATGGCTTGGTCCTAACGGGCAAAGTGTAAGAACCACGATGAAATTAGAACCATTTATCGGGTTCGATGGTGGTTGGCAATTCCCCGTCCAGTTGGGCGTAGACAGTATATTTGCGTTGTGAGGAATAATGAAACTAATAAATGGACAATCGGTAGCACAAGAAAACAACTGTAATACTTACCGTGAGTATATTGCTAAACTTCATACCATTAATAAAAAGCGTCCATCCTGGAACGGTGTAATTGATAGCAAAAAAATAGTATATGCAAGGGTGGATTTTGGAAGATGGTTGGCGGACTGTCCAGATTGTAACGGTGCGGAGTACGTAGACCATGACGATCCGTTCTTCTTTTGCCTGTCGTGTGGGAATAAAGCAATTAACGGAAATGCATATACCGTAATATTCCCAAGTAACCTTGACGAGATAGAGGATGAATTACTTCAACGTCCGGTATTAGATACAATCGGCAATACTGATTCAGAAAAGGCACTCAATGCAAAGTCTTTATTAATAGGCTTGTCAAGATCGTGGGTTCCAGGTGAAACTATTGAAGATATGAAAAAACAAAAAAAGGTCTTGATGGATCTGGTCAAGAAGGATAAGGTGAAATAATGAGCTATCAAGTCGTCCCGACGTATACCACCGGAGATACATTTACAGCGGCAAATGCGAATCAATATTGGAGAGATAACTTTGCGGCTGGAGTTCCGGACATATTCACAACTGCCGGAGATATCGCGTACGCAACCGCCGCCAACGCCGCTACCAGGCTTGGACTTGGCACGTTGAACTATATCCTGAAAGCTGGTGCATCCGCGCCTGCATGGGCGATTGACCCAGCACAAGATTTAGTAGCTGCTGCTGGAGATATTCTTTATGGTTCCGCCGCTGACACATTGGCAAGGCGGGCAATAGGCAATGAGGGGCAGATGCTGACGGTTACAAGCGGACTGCCTACATGGTCAGATTTTAATATTCTTAAGACTTTGGGTGCAGACAATTCTTTTACAGGCATAACCATAGTTTTGACCGCTACGTCTATTACAGCGTTTGGCAAGGTTTGTTATATCAATGCTTCCGGAGAGGCTGCACTTGCAGATGCGGACGCAATAGCCACTTCAGGAGCATGTGTTATTTGTGTAGAAACAGCCGGAATAGATGCGGCGGCTACTGGAAAGTTCCTGGTCATTGGCTCTGCTAGAGATAATGCGTGGGCGTGGACAGTCGGAGGTTTAATCTATCTAAGCACAGCAGTTGGAACCATGACCCAAACAGCCCCGTCAGGAGTTGATGACGTTATCCAGGTATTAGGCGTAGCTCTTAATGCCGACACAATCCTGTGGAACCCTCAACTTGTCATGGTGGAGCATGTTTGATGATTAAGAATTACCTGCTTGTTTTCTTGCTTTTACTCTTGACAGTGGAAACAACCCCATTCCCGCAGGGTGAATCAACTATACAAAAGCCGATGGTGGTTACCATGTCCAGAGTTAATGAATTTCTGGCGGCGGATACTACAGACGCCAAAGAATATACCGATGATTTTGTGTGTTGGAATTTTGGGTGTGATTTGATAAGGAACGCCCACGCGCAAGGCATAGACGCTAGGCTGGTTGGCTTGGAATTTGATACCCCGCCCGGTCATGCCGTAGTAGCTTTTGTGACATCGGATTTTGGCATGGTTTTTGTAGAACCCCAAACCGATAAAGTGTATTTGTCCGCGTGGGAGATTGTGAGGGACACCAGAAATATCTTATTTGCTCAATGCCCTGATTATTGGTTTGGGGTTGGAGGCGATTTAGATGGCTGATTTTGCCAGTAGTGGGAGCGGTTCTGTCTATAATTCAAATGCAAGTTATGCAACAGCCAGAGGCACAGCCGGCTATTATTTATATCCTGGCAAAATTTATATTCAGCATGATTTCGATGGGGCTAATTATCAAGTATTTCGCGGGCCTGTTAAATTTGATACCTCTGTAATCCCCGTTAGTTCCACGATTTTGACAGTTAAATTAGGTATGACGCCCTATGCTAAAAATATTGATACACACTTTGATGTAATTATTAAAAAGCATGATTGGTCTGGGCAAGATCCAATTACTGACGCAAACAAGGATACATATTTTGATGGAGCTTTAGCCGCAAGTAACGATGATAATATCTGGCAAAATACATCTGTTGTCTTAGTTAATACCACATATGAAAGTGGATTGCTTGACCCTACTTGGGTTGTCAAAGGCGGAATAACATATTATTCGATATTAAACTCAAATGATGTGGCTGGTACTCCACCGTCCGATTTTCAAACAATCCAGTTTTATGCTTTTGACGATGCAACCGTTGCTTATCGGCCTTATCTGGTTGTTACCTACACCACGACTACAATAAAGACCATCAACGGAGTAGCACAGGCTTCCGTCAAAACTGTTTCAACCATCGCCATTGCCGCCTGTAAAAAAATAGCAGGCGTTGACAACGTATAACAGGAGAAATAATTATGCCAAGTAATCCAACATTCGCACAAGTAACCGATGGCGTGGATGATGTCGAAGCAGCTGACATCAACCCCGTTTATGACGCACTTACAATCGCCGCCGCCGCCTGCAATGACGGGTGGACTGACCCTGACGAAACTTGGGAATATTTAAGCGCGACTTCCATCACAGTGCCAGCAGGGGCAGCCAGCTTTTATTCTATCGGTGACAAGATAAGATTGTATCAGACTACCTGGAAATACTTTTATGTCGTGGGGGTGGCAGATACCGTTCTGACCTTGACGGGCGGAATATCCTACACGGTGGCTAATGCTGCCATAACCGCCAACGGTTACAGTAAGATGGCAAGTCCAGTTGGTTTCCCTGCTTACATGGATTGGTCGGGTGTGACTGGACATAACGTTCAGGGCGGGTCGGCTGTCACGACTGATAACTTCCGATTTGCAATAGTGGGTCGTTTATGTATTTGTACGTTCAACTCAGTTGTAACGAGTAATGTTACCACAATGACAGGAACGGCTCCAGTTGCTGCAAGTTTGTCAGCTGGTAACCCAGCAAGGCGGAGGGACGCTACAACCAGCTATGGTATTGGTTGGTTAACGATAAACGCAGGTACTACTTTAACCTATTATCCATCTGGAGATGCGGCTGTTGGCTGGACCAACTCAGGAACGAAAGGCATTTACTTAGGACAGCTTGTTTATAATATCTAAGGAGAGTTTATGACATTATCGTTAGTATTTGTTTTATTTGGTTTCATAGGCGCAGTTATGTCGATAGGAATATTTATCTACCTGCTGTTGATGAATAACAACGCGCAGAACACAAAGATAATATACTCAGTCATAGTCCTAATACACGGGTATATGGCAATCATCTATGGTTCAGTGCTGTTTGGGATCATTGCTGTTACTGCATACGGAAATTTTGTGCGTCCGGTCTTGTTTCTGATCATGCTCTTTCCGGCTTATGTCGCTCTCTTACACAGGAAACATCTATGACAACTACTGATCTAATACAAACTATCTGGATGGTAATAAGCGGAATAGGCTTTCTGTGGATCGCCTTACGAAAATATGGGAGCGAGATATCGTCTCTGGACGGATCAAGCGCAAAGAGTTTCGCAGAAGCTGCGCAGGCGTATGCCGATGTAAATCTGGATCTCAGGAAAGAGATATTAGCAATGCAAGCTCGAATTGACAAGGTCGAAAAGAAGAAGTACAGGATCACCATCAACTTTGAGATCGGAGATCCCCCTTCAGTAGGGATTGTAACTATTGAGCCGATTTTGGATCTGAATACTGTTTCTAAACAGGTTACAAAGAAATCAACTTATAATAACAAAGGAGAAAGAAAATGAATAGATTACTAAAGTCAAGGAAGTTCTGGATTATGATAGTTGATGTTATCATCTCAACGGCCACTTACTTTGTTGCTCACTATGTATCCCCTGAAGTCGGAGAGAATATCATCTGGCTGATCGGTGCCTGGCAGCCGGTGATCTATGCAGTGATCGCGGGCATAGCGACTGAGGACGCTGCGGATGCTGTGGCGAAAGCAACAGTGGATGTTGCCAAAGTCGAAGCGAAGAAATAAGATAAAGTTGGCAAGTAACCATGGCCAGGAATGATCCTGGCCATTTTGCTTTAATATTGGTGCTTGACATATCAGCAAATATGCTTATAATATAAGTATATAAAGGAGGCAGTATGAATAAAGCAATCGAAAAACTTAATCAAATGGTTAGTGAAGCTGGAACGCAGAAGGCCGTGGCCGCCAGTCTTGGGATCTCTGAGGCTTATCTGTCAGACATCCTGAATGGTCGTGCCAATATATCTGCAACCATAGCCGACAAACTCGGTCTCGAGTGGCAACTGGTTGAGATCCCCATCATCGGCACCATCAGCAGCAAGAGCATCACCCTGAAGGAAGAATTAGATCGCAGGTAATTAACGAAATTACCGCTCCATGCAGGTAGAGCGGTAAATCGGAAAGGGTGTCCATCTGAAGAGGAGTAGACAACCCCATTATAAGACACCCGCAATCAAAAGTCAATCGGTTATTTGCAGGAGGAAGGAATGGCAAAGAAGGTATACACCCCAAAGCAGTATGCAGAAGAAATGGAACGGGTACACGGATCGGAAGCTAAGGTCACGTGGATGACCATTGGCGAGCTCGTGAGCTTATATGACAAGCTGGAACGAACCCAGGATTATCTTGATCAGGCGACAACTTTCAACGAACCCGAAGTAAAGCTAGTTTATGAAGATCGTGTCCAGGACGACATCGAGCGCATTGCAGAAGATGAGCGCGATCATCGTGACACAATTCAAAGCATACTATCCAGTATGCACCCAATATAGAGGAGGAAGGCAATGAACGGAAATACAGTGAACGAAAAAGAAATCGTAGTAAGCCAACAAGCCGGGTTTATGGCTCCGGTTGTAACCGTCCAGGTTGCGCTTGCCGCATACCAGGCAAAGAAGGATTTGATTGACGGCATTATGAAAAAGGGTGTGGACTACGGGGAAATCCCTGGAACGAACAAACCCACCCTGCTAAAAGCTGGTGCCGAGAAGGCAACATCATTCTTTGGATTATCCCCCCGCTTTGTGGATGCTGAGGTTATCAATGACTGGACAGGGGAACAGCACGGCGGGGAACCATTCTTCTTTTACCGGCGCACCTGTAATCTCTGGCGCGGTGAACAACTGGTAGCCAGCGTGGATGGATCATGCAATAGTTGGGAAAAGAAATATCGCTATCGTGGCGGTGAGCGTGTATGCCCTGAGTGTGGAAAACCTGCTATCAAAAAGAGCAAGTTCCCACCCAAGAGCAACCCGAAGGCAGAACCTGGATACTACTGCTATTCAAAAATTGGCGGATGCGGCATGGAGTTTGCGGTCAATGATCCGACTATCACCGACCAGGCATTGGGGTTGGTAAAGAACCCTGATGTTTCTGACCTGGTAAACACTATCTTGAAAATGGCTGATAAGCGCGCACTGGTAGCCGCAACCCTGATAGCAACCGGGATGAGTGAATACTTCACCCAGGACATTGACGATTTTGTGGACGGTCAATTTGTGGATATGCCGGCCACTCCAGCTCCCGACAAGAAGGAAGTCAAGGAAACCCCAATCGAAAAGGGTATCCGCCTATATAAGGAATTGGAATTGGATGCGGCCGCTCTTGGGATCAAAACCGAGACAATACCCGAGAACGTGACCATCGATCAGATCCGGGCAATGTACAAGGAATTGAAGCAGTTTGTGGATGACGCAAAAGCACAGGCGAACAGCTAAAACTAACCCAACCCCTACCCTGCCCGTGTCGCGGAAATACAAAAGCATCCGCATAAAAGACGGCAGGGTTGGGGTAATAGTTCAGGAGTGTAAAATGAACGCAGATGAAATCAAAGTAGTATTAGATAAACATAGCAAGTGGTTGAGAGACGAAGAAAGCGGAAGCCGTGCCAACTTCAGCGATGCCGACTTGATCCGTGCCAACTTCAGCGATGCCTACTTGATCGGTGCCGACTTGAGCGGTGCCGACTTGAGCGGTGCCAACTTGAGTGATGCCGACTTGAGCGATGCCAACTTCAGCGATGCCAACTTGATCGGTGCCAACTTGAGCGGTGCCAACTTCAGCGATGCCTACTTGAGCGGTGCCAACTTGATCGGTGCCGACTTGATCGGTGCCAACTTGAGCCGTGCCAACTTGAGCGGTGCCAACTTGATCGGTGCCAAGGGCATCCTATCTTTCGGACCCGTTGGAAAAGAAAAGCGCATCGGCTACGCCTGGTTGGACAAAGACGATAAGGCAGTTATTATGCTAGGCTGTCATGTCGGCAACCTGAAAGATACTGTCGAGGCTATCCAGTATAAGTATGGAAAGAAATCCGCATATGAGGCTGTTGTCAAAGCGTGTGTTAGATCGCTTGAGGAGCAGAAACTATGAGAGAACACAGTAAGAGGAAGATTGTCAAACAAGTACATTCTGTTCGAGGAGAGTGTATTGCCGGGTGTGGACGCGTGACCATAAAGATACGCGGCGGTGAGTGTCGCTGGTGTCGACGTGCTCGCTTGGTCAAAGGTGGACGAATAATTCAAAAACTGCGACAAGCAGCAAGTGTTAAGCGCAGGCATATTGTGAAAGGGAAAAGATCATGACAGAAAAAAAGGCTGAATATAATGCAGGTGCAGCAAGTTTATTCGCAACAGCAGCGAGGGGGGAGCCAGAGGTACACACAGCAATTGTTTTCTACTGCAAAGTTTGTGCAGGAATATTTTTTGCTTCGGTCAATAACGAGCATATTCAAGATGATGCGCGAGACATCGCAAGATATATTAAGCAGGGACATAGAATATCTGAAATATCAGTGGAAGATGTCAGACTATCTAAGTGGTGTTCTTGTGGTGATGGAGAGTGCTGAGACGTGGTATGGATTAGCAACCTCCAGGATGGCGAGTTAGATGCCGTCTAAAAGCACATAAAATGAGCTTGTAACTGTTAGTTACAGACTATAAGGTCTTTTATTATGAAACACACGTGGGAACTCAAAATAATGCTAAAAGAAGAAATCGAAAAAGGCAGGTCTTGGGGTGATATTGTTGCGCAATATTATCCGAATGATGACAAGAATAAATTGCGCGCGTTGTTGTGGAAAATAGTAAATAAGGATTATGATCCTAAAGATAATCGACTTAGGGAACGCTTAGGATTGGTAGTTATAAAACGAGTGGAGGCGTGTGTGGTATGTAATGAGATCCATTTTGCATGTTGCCCAAAAGCGGACGAACTACTTTTGCCGCCGCCAACCACTCATACTGGCCTTACCTACACCCGGGCGCGCAATGAAAGGCTTAACAGGATTGCCAGGATGAAAGGTTATGCGAGTTGGTCTGCGATGGGTACGGCCATGATAAAAGAAATGGATTGGGTATCCGAAGCAGCTGATAACCTGGTGGAACTGAGGAAACATTATGCTAATAAATGATCATTTTCAGAATTATAAAGGGTATCACATCCCACCAGCCCAACTTGTGATAGCAGACATACCTTATCAAATCGGAATCAATGCTTATGGATCGAACCCAAGTTGGTATATTGATGGGGATAATAATAATGGTGAAAGTGAATTGGCGCATAAAGCATTTTTTGATACTGACGAATATTTTAAGCCGCCAGAGTTCATGCACTTCTGCCAAAAGATGATGAAGAAAGAACCAAAGGAGCGCGGCAAGGCACCCTGTATGATTATCTTTTGTAGCTTTGAGCAACAATTTCAGTTGATTGAACTTGCTAAGAAATATGAAATAAAGAATTATCTGAATCTTATATTCAGGAAATCATTCTCTGCACAAGTCCTAAAAGCGAATATGCGGGTAGTCGGTAATGCCGAATATGGGCTTATTTTATACCGCGATAAGTTGCCAAAATTCAATAACAACGGAAAGATGATTTTTAATATTATGGATTGGGAGCAAGATGATAAAGATGTGTTTTATGAAAAAATTCACCCGACCCAAAAGCCCGTGAAATTATTGGAAAAACTTATATCTATTTTTACAGACCCGGGCGATGTAGTTATTGACCCTGTGGCTGGTAGCGGATCTACTTTGATAGCAGCTACCAACACAGGCCGCAAAGGATACGGATTTGAGATTAAAAAGGAATTTTATAATAAGGCATCCGCCTGGATTGAAAAGAATGAAAAGTCAAAGAAGGAAATAAAGGAACTTGGATATTCACCAACGCTCTTGAATTTAAAACGAAATCAATATAATTTATTTGACTTGCAGAAGGAGATAGATGCAGATCATAACCCTTGATGTTCACGACATTGCAGATGTGAAGCGGATCGCCAGGTTGCGGGTCCAATACTGCCGGCAGGTCAAGGCTGGATACACTCCCTACTTCCATGGTGATCGGCTGGAGCATGAGGTCAATTCGTTTGGCGCCGAGGTTGCATTTTGCAAGCTGGCCGGAGCTGCGCCCGACATGAACCCGCGACACTTTATGACCTACGATGCGATTGTGAACGGGATGCGGGTGGATGTGAAACACACGGTACTTTTCAACGGATGCTTACAGGCGAAGGCGTCCAAGAACTGGAAGACTGTGCCTGATTATTTCGTGTTGATGGTCGGCAGGTTGCCAACGTATTCATTCTGCGGGTACATGCGCGCTGATGAGCTGCTGAGACATGCCAGGATCGATAACAGCAAACGACAATTGACACCTGTGTATACAGCAAGGCAGGATGAATTGAGACCGGAGTTGTATTGATGCTTGACAACGGATCTCGAAATGAAAAACGCTTGACGTATAATGAGTTTTAATAGTATAATGTTCATGCTGAGATACTCTAATGCGAGAACTTTTATTTCCCCGCCAAACACCCGCAATTTTGCATCCTGTCTCGCAGGAGTGTCTCAGCAACACAGCAAGATTGCGGGTTTTTGATTAGGAGATAACATGTTAAATTTGTATTACTTAGTATCAGTCGAAAAGTTTATAAACTTGGAAGGCATATCGAGTGTAGATTGGATGCCTATGCCAGAGATACTTGATATAAAAATGATAGGAGGGGAAAAGGTACGACTGGAACAAAAAGATGCGCTTGATTTCCTCGAAATACTGAAGGAAAAATCCGAATGGGTGGTGAACTAATGGCAGGATATAGGCAAATTCATACGCAGATATGGTCTGATAATTGGTTCTCGGAGTTGGAGCCTGAATTAAAACTTCTATTTATTTATTTATTTGGAAACTCGCGCGCTTCGGTATGCGGACTTTTCGAACTCTCAATAAAAATAATTACGTTTGAGACAGGATTGCCAAAAGAAACGGTGCTAAGGGGAGTGGAAATTTTCATCGCAGAGAATAAGATTGCTTATGACTATGGCAAGGGAGTTATATGGATCAAGAATATGAGTAAGTATCAAGCAAGCTCCAGTCCGAAAGTAAAAACAAGAATTGAGACTGATATAAAACTTTGTCCTGATTGTGCCGTAAAAGATGAATTTATAAAATCGTTTGATACCGTACCTATACCATATAATGAGTTTGAAAAAACTATAGATACCTCTATCTCTATTAAGTCTCTATCTATAGATCAATCTATAGATTCTTTAATTAAAGAATCTAGCGAAAATCAAAAATCAAAATCACCATCGGACGCTGAGTTCTTTTCTCACTTCGGGAATTACAATAATCAGAGAGAACAAAAGAGGTGGATTGCCATGGTTGAATCGGTGGGGTTTGAGCAAGCGCAACGCATTGCGGATTGGGCGGAGAAGAAAGAGATTCATTTTACCAACCGGGGCGGGTTGCTGGACAGTATGGAAACAGCCGCGAAGAATTGGAAGCAGGGGCAGAGCAAGCCTGGAAAGAAAGATAGCAATGAGGATTTTTTTGCAAAGTTGAATAAACTTAGAGTACCGGAGGTGGTTGATGGCAACACGCAATGACATAACAAATATTGTGGCGTATATCAAGTTGGCATTTTCAAACTACAATCCGATCATTGAGGGTGGGTTAACAACCATTGACGTGCTGGAGGATCTGTTGGGTGACGTACCATATCAGGAATTGCAGCTCGCAGTCAAAGCCTGTTGTCTTGAAAGCGGACGCGCCTTCGCTCCTTCTCCAGGTGAAATACGCGGCAAAGTTGCTGAGTTGCGCATAAAAAACACCGGACTTGAGACAGGCAGCGCAGTTTGGGCGGAGTGCCGAGAGACAATAGTGCGTATGCCTGCTGGTAACCTATCGGGTGGGGGCAGCTCACCGATCCTGAATCACCCAGCCACAAGAGAGACGTTAAGGCGCATGGGTGGGTTTCCGCAAATATGTCTGGAGATCGATAACGGGCAGGAAAGTTTCGTAAGGTCAAAGTTTCTGAAAATCTATGATGAGGTAATGGATAGAATCCGATCTAGAATATCAGAGCATCCTGCATTGACCGACTATGACAACAGGGCGCTGGAAGAAAAAACCAATGTTGATATAAAGATGCTGGCTGATAAATTTGCACGTGCTGACCGCAGTGTCAGTAGAGGCGGATGATGGACAATAAAAACTACGTTCATGATTGGCAAAGTCAAATACCATCCTGGAGCATGTGGCAGCCGGGCAGCCCTGGTAGATTTGATTGTAAGATATGCCTGGGGACGGGCTGGCTGCGCCGTGAATTACACCCGACCCAAAGGGAGTTTGGAAAATTGATACCTTGCTCATGTCGCAGAAGTGGGCGATAAAAAACAGGAAGTGGAGAATGAAATATACATGGTTTTGGCGCAACCGCCTGCCTGAACGTAAGGGAACGCCCTGTAAGATATTAGCACGCGGCAAGATGAATAGTATTTTGGTAGAGTTTTCCGATGGATACAAAGTAATTACATCCCGTTATGCAGCACGTGCTGACCGCAGTGTCAGTATTAGAAAGGAGCAGAAATGATAATAAACGATTTGTCAATGTCAGAAAAATTAATAATATTAAGAAGTAGGGCGGGATTGTCTCAATTGGCATTAGCGAAGAAAGCTAATGTATCAAGAAACGCAATATCTCTCATGGAAGTAGGAAAATATAATCCTACTGTTGATTTTCTAAGAAGTGTATGTCAAGCACTTGAATGTGAATTGATTATTGACATAAAGCCATATTCTGAATTTCATGACGGGGAGCAGAAATGAGCGCATTGGATGAAATTATCGGTAAATATGGTATAGGTTCGTGGGGAAAAACTCTCTTGTCGGAAATTGCCGAACAAGAACTCTCCGCCCTCCGTTCCAGCATAGTGGAGTTGGATACTGACCTTGCACAAGCGATTAGCATCCTGCGTTATTACAGCGCGCATAATAATATTAATGATGGGGAGATTGATAAATTGTTAGATAAATATATTGAGGAGGTGAAGAAATGAGCGACACGGTTGCCATCAACATAACAAAGATCGCGCATTGCAAGATGCTGCCGAAAGGTGAGCTGAGATGTTACTCGTTTGTTGGTGGTGAGACTATGGAAACAGTCATCGAGAAGTTTGAAAACTGCTACCGAAGATCCCCAATTAATGGATGGCTGTGGGGATCATACTTGTATTTGGAGGTGAATGATGAAACTAGGATGTGACTTAAGTTACTGGAATATGAACCTGACAGATGACCTATTCCACAAGCTGGTGGATAACGGGTTAGCGTTTGTTATATTCAGGTCCCAATTTATCAACAGCAAAAATGAGCTGGTTGAGGATAGCCAGGCGCCGCGATTTCGGGATCTCTGTAATAAATATTCTATTCCTTGTGGGCAGTATTTTTATATCTACCCAGGCTATTCGTTTGACAGGCAGATCAATTTATCCAATCAACTTGTCTCGAAGTGGGGTGTTAATATATCTTTCCCTGACATGGAAGAATATAAAAACTTTGGCACAGGTAAACCTTACTCGCCAGAGGTTTTGAATAAGTTTTACAAAGACTATTATCGAGAGTTGAACGGGGTCAAGGGTATCTACACGGGTGACTGGTTCATCAACAAGTACGTGCCTCAAGCGGTTAATTGGCTGGTGGACGTAGATAATCTATGGTGGGCATGGTATTACAAGTATTATTACAAGTGGATATATTTCATCGCATCCTTAGGGACAACCATCCCCATGGATAGACTGCCAACTGTTGTATCATGGTTGGAGCAACAGATCAAACCCACCGTTCCTGGTACGTGTAGCACGCACTGGAATATATGGCAATTCATCAGCGATTTGAGAATAAAGGAATTGGTGGAAGTCAATCCTTATCTCGGACATTTCGATATTAATATTATGCGGGATGAGGATTACGGAAAGATGTTTGGGGATGCGCCAACTCCTCCTCCTGTGGTCGAGATACCGAATTTATATAAAGCGATCACGCAAGTTTATATTCGGGCTGGTGTTGGCTGGTGGTATCCCAAGGTTGGCTGGCTGAACTATGATGAAGTGGTCACAGTTAAACAAATCGTGAACGGGTGGGCTGAAATTGACAGGGGTTGGGTTAGTGAGAAATATATTGTTCCAGTGGTGGTGGCGTGATGACAACAACATTGACCAGGGAACTGAATGGGAGGCTGTTCAAAAAACCAGGTCTCGGATCACAGAGCAGATCGGTGTTGCTGGCGGTGATATATGTCTGGTACCTGGAACACATCATCGAGGGTAAGAGGGTGCCGGTGAATTTATGACGTATTGAATTTGCCAATAAACAATGTATAATGTCATGTAGAGGTGAAGCATGAGACGAGCTAAACCCGATAGAAACAAAGCTGAAATAGCCGAAGCTGCACGAGCATGCGGATGCTGCTGGATTGATCAGGATGTATACGCTGGGTTTGATGCTGTCCTGGTGGCTCCCAATGGAATACATATCGTTGAAGTAAAGGCCAGTGTAAATTATAAACTCACCGATAGCGAGATAATGACAAAGGCGATGGTTGAGAATGTCGGCCAGAAATACAATGTCGTTATAACGGTTGAGGAAGTTTTGAAATTGGCTGGCCGGATGTAATCTGTGGCTGTAAAACCGATCCACTTCACTGCCCAGGTTATCAAGGTCCAGACACTAACAGACGGTGGTATCCGTATAACAATTGATATTTCGGCAACTGACACAGTTGCCGCTGCGGCCATGATGAAGGCCAAGGCAACCAACTCCCTTATGGAGTGTGCTGCTTTATTCGTGAAGCCTCAACCAGTGAATGAGAGACAAGATGAACCAAGAAAAAACAGTAGAACTTCCCCCTACATCGAAGCCAAGAAAGAAAAAGGTATCAAAGCCAAAGGAAAAACCAAACAGTGAAGGACTTACGTTGAAACAGCAGGCATTTGTGGATGCTTACTTCGGAAACAGCATGAACGCAACCATGGCGTACATGGATCTGCATCCAAACAGTTCTTATAATGCAGCTCGTTCTTCTTCTTGCGACCTCCTAGCAAACCCTAACATCGAGGCTGCCATATCCAAACGCCTGAAAGCAAAGGCCATGGGCGTGGATGAACTAATAGCACGCTATGGCGAACAAGCAAGAGCAAGTTTATTCCCATTTATCAGGATAACAGACGAGGGGTTTGTATTCTTTGACTTCTCACATCCACAAGCAAAAGAACACATGCACCTTATCAAAAAAATAATGAGCAAGCGTACTCGCAGGATTGAAGATAAAGAAGTATGGGAGGATGAATGGGTACAAGTAGAATTGTATGATGCTCAAAAGGCTATGGAAATGATCGGCAAGATGCAAGGATTATTCAAGGAACAGATTGACGTTACAAGCGGGGGGGAGAAGATAAACCTTGTCTGGCGGACTTTCGAGGATGGCAAGGAATGAATAGCGGAATTTATAAGATAGAAAACCTTGTCACCAATAAAATATATATTGGATCATCTATTAATATTTCCAAGAGATGGTCATGGCATAGAATCATGCTGGATAACAATAAGCATTTCAATAATCATTTACAAAGTTCGTGGAATTTATATGGAGATTTTTCATTCAGTATTATAGAAAACTGTAATCCAGATAAGTTGATAGAACGTGAACAGCATTACATAGATATGCTCAATCCAGAATATAACATTCGTAAGATTGCCAATAGTAATTTAGGTATGACATTCTCGGATGAAACGCGCTCCAGGATGTCTGATTCACAAAAAGGAAAGATAATATCAGAAGATCAAAGAGCAAGAATATCGGAGACATTGATGGGACATGATACTCCGGCTGATGTGCGCGAAAAAATATCCAATACCCTTAGAGGAAATATTAACAAGCGCGGTCATATAGTTTCGAATGAAGGTAGAAAAAATATGTCTGATTCTGCTAAAGGCAAAGTTATCTCAGAACAGGCACGCAAGAAAATATCCGCTTCTCTAAAAGGAAGAAAAAAATCACCAGAGACTATTGCTAGAATGTGTGCTGCTCAAATAAAATCGAGGCATCTGAATAATGAGCATTGAAATTAGCCTTCCGAGATTACATCCTATGCAGAGTGAAATTGCATATCACCCTGCTAGATATAAGGTTGTAGACTGTGGCAGAAGATGGGGTAAAACAAGATTAGCAGTTGTTCTTGGATTGTCAGAATTACTCAAGGGTGGTGCAACAATGTGGATCGCACCATCTTATGATAAGTCTAACATTGGATTTCGTTTGTTCGAGGAGTTATGCTCACAACTGCCAATGGTCACTGTACTCAGGGGAGAACGAAGGATAACTACAGCTGCAGGCGGCTGGATAAACGTATTATCCGCTGATAGTCAAGGCGGGTTGCGCGGTGAAGGTGCCAGTCTGGTCATAGTGGATGAGTGCGCTCATGTCCGCGACTTCATGCGTGTCTGGGAACAGGAATTGAGACCGGCTCTGACAGACCGTAAAGGCAAGGCTGTTTTTATCTCCACCCCTAAAGGCTTCAACCACTTTTTCGAGCTGTACCGACTGGGGCAGGGCGGCGGCGATTGGATGAGCTGGCAGATACCATCCTCTTCCAACCCATTTCTTGACCCGAAGGAGTTGGAATCTGCTGCCAAAGATTTACCAAGTCTTATCTACAGGCAGGAGTACGGGGCGGAGTTCGTACAAATCGCAGGTGCTTTATTCAGGCGCGAATGGTTTGATGTCATCGAAACATTACCGGCGATGCACAAGCAGTCCAGGCATTGGGATCTGGCAGCCTCGCAAAAGACACAGGCAGATTTTACAGCGGGCGTCAAGGTTGGCATGACTGACACAGGCGATGCGATTATCCAGGACGTGGTACATGGGCGTTGGGATTGGGCGTCATTGGTCAAGGTCATCGCTCAAACAGCATTAGCAGACGGTCACGGCGTATCGCAGACGGTAGAGACCACCGGCACGCAAAAGGGGATGCTAGACTTATTGCTTGCGGAGCCGTCTTTAGCTGCAACCCCGTTCAGGGGTATCAATCCGGTAAGTGATAAAATAACCAGGGCAAATACCTGGCTGGCACGAGCCGAACAACACAAGGTCAAGCTGCTACGCGGCTCATGGAATAATGCCTGGCTTGATGAAGTCTGCGCATTTCCCGAATCAGAACACGACGACATGGTGGACGGCACGAGCGGAGCATTTACCGATCTGGCTGACACAGGATTTGAGATCCTATTTGGAGCGTAATATGGCGAAAATATATAGCGAGACTATCAAGGCGATCACTCACATCCCCTCCTGGGCGTCATCCGAGGAAGACTACGGGGATAAGATCAAGACCACCCAGGCGTCATACAAGTTGGTCCCGCTGGTCTATCGCTCGATCCGCTTGCGCTGCGATGCGATCTCCAGCGTGCCGGTCAAGGTTTACAACCAGTCTGATACCCTGGTGGATTGGCCGTTCCAGGTCTCACCCTCCCGCTTCCTGCGCATGACCGAGGCGAGCAAGTTGCTGCAAGGGGCTGGTTTCTGGTTGAAGCTGCCCAACCCATACCGACCCAAGACCCTTGACTTCATCAATCCGTTTACCATGAACCAGCCCAAGTTACTGTCTGATGGAAGCCTGCAATTTTCACAGACCATCAATGGCCAGACCGTAGCAGTCTGGAAGGAAGAGGACATCGTTTACGTCAAGGATTTTTTCAACCCTGAGGATGACATTGGTCCTGGCGTGTCAGCGGCTGCTGTAGCATTGGCGGATAGTGGATTACTGCATTACATGTCCAGGTTCTCCAGCAAGTTTTTTGAGTCTGGGGCCATGCCATTGACCATCGTTGCCATTGACGGCACGATAGATGAGCCAGAACGCAAACGGGTGGAGAACTTTTTCAAACGCAACATGACCGGCATATCCAATGCCTGGCGTGTGCTGGCGATGCGGATGCGCGGAACCATGAAGCCCGAGGTCATCACCCCCAAAATATCCGACATGGCGATGAGTGAAAATTACAGCCAAGCCGCCAGGAATATCGAGTATGCGTTTGGTATCCCAGAGGGCATGCTCAGATCCGAGAGCAACCGGGCAAGTGCCGAGGAGCACCGCAAATCATTCTGGCAGGATACCGTGCGACCGTCAGGGCAGGGTACAGAGGACATACTCAATGAACAGTTGTTTGAGCCCATGGGTTTGCGGGTCGAGCTTGCGTTTGAAGACCTAGACATCTTCCAGGCGGACGAAGCCGCGCGGGCCGGCAGTCTCAAGAGCCTGGTGGATGCAGGCGTGCCGTTATTGATGGCAATGGAGCAACTTGGCTATGACCTCGACGATGACCAGATCGCGCAATTGAGCAAGCCTGTACCCGCAACCGTATCCGTGCCGGATGACAATACCCAGAGCGATGCGGAGCAAGACCTGGCGAAGTGGGAGCGCATGGCGATCTCCCGCGTGCGCGCAGGCAAGACCATCCGTGACTTTACCAGCGATTGCATCCCTGACGATTTGCACGCCGGAATAACTGAGGCATTGCAGGACGCCAAGACAGAAGCGGACGTCAAGCGCATATTTGCGGACAAGCCCGAGGGGAAGCCTGACAACCAGGCTGAGGAGATACTCAAGGCAATTGAGTTGGAGGTCGCGGCCTTGCAGACCAACCAGCCCATCAATGTCACGGTAAATAATTATCAAGAAAAACAGCATCCCGTCAAAGATAATGGGGATGAAACAACCTCAATAGTCGTATAATAAATTAGACAAAGGAGCAATAAAATGGCACTTCCGTTACCAAATCCAAGAACTGTAATAGGCGATTTGAGCAACCCTCTCGCAATAACCGGATTTACAAAACTAGCGCGCGTTACACCTACACTTTCAACCCATGCCTCGTACGCAGCCAATGATTATGTTGGCGAGGACGGCGTGGCGATGGTGTTCACGGATGCTGCAAGGATCGTTAATGGCAAAGGTCGGATCATGGGTGCAACCCTGATTGACTATGCCCTGCAATCAGTAGCCTGTGAGTTGTGGCTGTTCGACACAGCCATAACCCCGCCAGCCGATAGCGCAGCTTGGACGTTATCTGACGCTCATGCAGCCCGACTGGTGTGCGTCATTCCATTCAGCACTTACTATGCGTCTGCATTGAACAGTGTCTCAAATGGCGTTCCCGCTTTTCCAGCAGCATTTCAAACTCTGGCAGCCTCCAAAGACTTGTATGGTGTACTGGTTACGCGTGGTGCGCCCACTTATGCGGATGGCGATTTGACCGTTATTGTCGATATTCTACAGGACTAACATGAATAGACGACAGATGTTGTTGCTGATGGGGTCACGAGCACCGATCTATGGCGCATCCTGGGGCGGAGCGTCAAGCCCGACTTTGACACGCACGGATGCGGCAGTTGGTATGGTAGCGGCTGCTGGAGTGGATGCTGGGGTGGTGGTCAATAATTTTGACACAGCCGATATTTACCGAAACATCATCGAGGTCACGGATGCCCTCGGTAACGTGTTTGTCCGCATCCCAAGATTTTACATTGAGAAAAGCGCAAAAGGGGCAGCCAGAACGTGGCGAATATCGTCCAAACCATTCGGAAATGCCTACCTACCAGCCTGTTTTGCCAATGCCTCTTATGTGGATGTTGGTAAGTACAATGCCTCGCTGAGTGGCGCAAACAAGTTGGAGTCTTTGTCGGGAAAATATCCACTGTACAACAAAAACATTGTCGAATTTAGAGGTTATGCACAGGCCAATGGGGCTGGATATTACCAGATGGATGTACACGTTGCCGACATTATTCGCACCCTGTTTTATGTGGAATTTGCCACGCTCAATTCGCAGGCGATCATGGCCGGGTTATCTGCTGGAGCTTATGCCGCCGGTCATACGGCCACGGTTGCCGAGAACGCAGTCAATAGAATTATCGTTGCAAATGCAACAGCTGCTCTGTTTGTAGTCGGGCAGACCATCGGAGTGGGTACTTCTCTGGGCGGCAATGAGGTTATTTCAAACCGCACGGTCACATCCATTGATGTGTACGATGCCTCCAACAAAGCTATCACTGTGGATGGGGCAGCTTTCAATATTGCGGTTGGAAATATCATCTATTCATTGGGATGGAAATCAGGGTTCTCATCCAGCATTGTCGCAAAATCGGGAAGCCTGACCCATGCCACAAATGGATTGTATCCGTGCATGTACCGGGGTATCGAGAACCCCTGGGGGAGCGTGTGGCAATTTATTGACGGGTTGAATATCAACGATAATCAAGCCTGGGTATGCCGGACACCCGCATCCTACGCATCTAATTTATTTGCGGCTCCCTATACTCAGCTTTCGTATGTTTGCAAAAATGCGAATGGGTATCCAGTTTCAATGGGGTTTGACTCAGCCAATCCGTTTGCTAATTTGCCATCCGAGGTCGGAGGTGGATCAACCACCTATTACTCTGATTATTACTATCAAGCCGCCGGGCAGAGAATTGCCTTCTTTGGCGGGTATTGGGCCTACGGGGCGAGCGCCGGGCTCTCGTGCTGGTCTCTGAATAACGCGTCTTCCAATGCGGGCGTCAGCATCGGTGGGCGGTTAATAAAAGGCGGATAATTATGCAGACAAATGTGCAAGTACCTAACTTCTCCCAACTCGTTGAATATGTGACTGCGGATTATGTGATACACCCCGTCCCACTGACCCAACAAGACCTGACAAGCAAACTGACGCTTGATGCTATCAAGAAAGACTATGTAATGCTATCTGAAATCAAACGACCTGCCGAATTAATATCGGTCAAAGAGTTGGATGAGCTAAAGATAGCTTATACACTGGGCGCTAAATTAACAGAAGTTTATCCAATGGATGTTGTGGATATGATGTTGCTTAAGGTTGGCATTGTAAAAGAGATATTGCCGGTTGAGGAAGTGATCGTTAAATAATGACCAAACAAGCCTTGACTGACGCGGTTGAATACCTTGAAAAATGCGGACGTGAGATACCGCTCACGCTCATGGTCTCGCTCGTCAGTCTGGGCGTCAAGACCGTGGAGTATTTCCAGTCGACACTAACCCGCATGGTGCGCAACGTCTACGACGGCGATTTGGGCGGTGAGTTTGTCCAGATCATGCAAGACCTGGTGCTTGGGCAGATCTCACAAGCCTTCGAGACTGCCTGGACAGATGACGGCAACGAGCTGCCCCCGCCTGAGTACATCCGGGATGCAAGTCAGGACATGGTGCGTGAACAATGGTCGCACATCGACGACTTTTACCGTGCCATCATTGACGCACGCGTAGACCAGACCGGGGTGGATCCGCTGCTGAGCCGTGTCCAGTTGTGGGCGAACCAATGGAATACTGCCTATAACGAATGCAGGCGGCTTATAGCAGTTGAGAATGGCGACAAGCTTAAATGGGTTGTCGGGCTTACGGAGCATTGTGAAACATGCCTGGCGTTGAATGGAATAGTAGCATACGCAAAAGAATGGGAAGAACTTGGGGTACATCCAGGTGGGACTGATAACCAATTATTAGACTGCCGAGGATATAATTGTCAGTGTGGTTTAGAGGTAACAACACAGCGCCGGTCTCCTAATGCTTATGACACTATTATTGGGATTGTATCAAGATGATTCAAACAACCGTCCGCAACGCGAAAGAAGTGTCTGCATTTTTGAAATCCGTACCTCTTGGCGTAAAGAAAATTGCACATCACGGGGTATTGACTTACATGAGAGGGGATCAGTCTCATGGTCTTATGCACTATGTCCCGTATAAGCACATCACGGTCAAGCAATCCGGCGGGTGGGCTTCAGATAAACAACGCCGTTATGTCATGGCTATGATAAGATCGGGCAGGATCGATCCGGGCGTTCCGCATAGAACCGGACGTATGCAGAGAGCATGGGAGATCAAGCGGATTGGAGACCAGGAAAAGATCGTCAACGCGTTGGGTTATCCTAATTATGTTGTTCAGGATGGAGAGCAAACTATGGGGCATAAGAAGCGCGGTTGGCGCGTAGTTTCTGATGTGGTCAAGAATAACCTGGCCGGAGCATTGAGATACGCAAACACCCAGGTACAAAATTGGTTGACCGAGCGCAACAAATAAGTTGTATAATGATCAAGGAGCATCCATGGAAATAAAAGCATATCAATTCAAGATAAAGTTGGAAGCTGGTGAGTACAAGGGCGCGCGCTCGTGGGACCTGGTAAAGCGGATGCGTATGCCAGGCGAATACACCGGCAAGAAATACAGCGTCCTGGGTATACCCTTTGGTGGAATATTCGAGGGGCGCGACGCAGACGGGGAGACATTCAGCGCCAAGACAGACCTATGGCTGCAGGATGGCAAGAGTATCCCGGTCACTTATTATCATGGTTTCGGGGCGGATGAGCCTTTTACCGTCCAGGATGTACCTGTAATTATCGGAATAGCAACCTTTCAAAAAATGGATGATAGCGGGTATTGGTTCGATGTCACCCTTGACCAAAACGAGCCGCTGGCAGACAGGATAGCGTCCACACCCCAAGAAAAGATACGAGCATCCTCAGGGGCGATTGGTCATCTGGTGCGCAAGACACGCCAGGGAGTTATAAACGTATGGCCGATAGGGGAATTGGCACTATTTGACATAAACGATTGGAGACAACCAGCGAATGAACTCGCTGTTGTTTTGGCAAAAGCTGATAGCACAGAGACACAGATCCCCGAGGGGATAGAGGTCGAAGTGGAAGGCAACGCCGCAAAAAGTAACAACCTATCAACTATTAACCAAACAGGAGAATTGAATATCATGAAAACTTTGAAACTATGGCTTGCCGAGAACGAAGGCAAGACCGAAGCAGATTATCTCGAATATGCGAAAGCGTATGTCGAGCCAGAACCGGAAGCTGAAGCTGAGCAAGTTGACATTGACGCCTTGCTTGACGAAAAACTCGAAGCAAAATTCGCAGCCATGCGCCCTGATCCGGTCGGTCGATTGAACCCCATTCCAGTCATCAAATCGCTTGGTGATCCTGATCCCAAGAAAGCATTTTTGGAATATTGCCGATCTGGCAATAAGTCGGTCAAGGGCTTGATCCCCGCCAGTAAAGCAGCCCTCCAGGAAGGCACCACCACAGAAGGCGGGTTCCTGGTTCCCAACCAGCTCATGCCGGGCGTCATCACCAAACGTGATGAGCTCTCGGTTGTACGTCGGGCAGGAGCAAACATCATCCAAACCAATCGAGATTATGCCGATTGGGTTTCAGAAAGCACCAGCATGACCGATTTTGTGCTGACCGCCGAAGAGGCAGCCGTTGACGAGAATGAGCCAACTTTCGCCAACCCGCAAGCCCGCATCTATAAGTACACCAAATTGGTCAAGGTGTCTGAGGAATTACTCGAAGACACCGACACCAACCTCGAGGCCGTTCTGATGGAAATGTTCGGGCGCTCATGGGGTTTGACCGAAAACGCCATCGCCTTCACAGCCTCAGGCTCAGGCGCACCTCAATCCGTCATAGCTGGTGGCACAGCCGCATTGACCCTCGACAGCCAGTCCTACGTCCACGCTGCTGAAGTTCCCGAGTTGTATTACAAGCTCGGATCGGCTTACATGGATGGCGCTTCCTGGAGCATGCAAAATGCTACCCTCGGTCTCATTCAGGGACTTGTGGGCGATAACTTCCAATTCGTTCCAACCCCCCAGGGCAGCCTGCAACCCATATTGTGGGGCAAGCCGGTCTATGTGTCGGATAGTGTACCCGCCGCCACAACCGGATTAAATGCGATCGTATTCGGCAACTGGCGTTTCTATGGCTGGGCTGAGCGCAAGGGCATGACTGTTCGCCGCCTGAATGAACTATACGCAGGCAACGGGCAGGTCGGCTTCCTCGCAACCGTCCGCCTCGGTGCGGTTGTGCTGCAAAGTGAAAGTTTCCAGATCGGCAAGATGGCGTAGGTGATGTCATGAGAATCGAAAGACTAACCGATTATATTAAGCCCGTAAAAAGCGTGGCTGCACTCGTGCCGTCCAGCACCGCGATAACCGTAACAGTGGTTGACGCATCCGCTGGGTTCGACCGGGTGTGTCACATCATCCAGTTGGGCGCATTTGGCGCAACCGGCACATTCGACGCCGAGGTACTGGAAAGCGCCGAAACTGGTGGAACCTACACCAAGATAACCGGGGCAGATATGACCGTCCTGGCTTCAACCGGTGCTGGCAAAACCATCATCATAGACGTTCCAGTAAATTCAGCCAAACCGTTCCAGAAACTACGCGGCACGGCTGGCGTTACAACCGTTGGCCTGGCTGCAATAGCCCTTATGTATGGCGGATCTCGCACCCTTCCAACTGGTGACGCTACAACTGTAGCGGAGAATGTTTTCGTAGCATAAGTCAGCGCATCTCACAGGTGCTGGGTTATAAACCCCCGGAGACAGACCTCCTCTGTCTCCGGGGACATATCAAAGGAGATATAAAATGGCAACAGTAAAGATAATCGTGAATTTTATCGGAAACACAGCCGGCAAATCCATTGTTTACGAAGCCGGGCAGATCGTTGAAGTGTCAGAAGGCGACGCGGATAACTTCGTTCGCGGCAAATATGCCGAGTACGTCAAGGCGGCAAAACAAGAAGTGGCAGCCGTCAAGATCGTAAACAAACCAAAGGCGTTGAATAGCAAGTCCATCAAAGGTAAATAATGACATTACCTGAAAACGCCTATTGCACACTTGCAGAGGTACGTCAAAGGCTATCTCTGACGGCTGTTGATACCGCCGGGGATACGATGCTTAAGACCATCATCACATCTGTCTCGCGATGGATTGATGATTACACCTGGCGCAGGTTTTACGCCGCCACAGAGACGCGCTATTACACACCAGACGAAAGCGGAGAGATATTTATTGATGACATTCTCTCTGTCTCATCCCTCAAAACAGACGATAACGCAGATCGCACCTATGAGACAACCTGGCAAACGACCGACTACGACCTGCTGCCTGTCAATGCCGCGCTGAACGGAGTGCCTTATACGATGATCAGCATTACCCCCAACGGGTCGTATGGTTTCCCTTCAGGTGTAAAGAAAGGCGTCCAGTTGGTCGGATCATTCGGTTATTGCACCACTACCTCTAGCGGCAAGGCAACCATCATCAAAGAGGCTTGTCTATTGCAATCAGAGCGCATTTACAAGCGCAAAGACAGCCCTATGGGTGTGGCGGGTGTAACTGCTCTAGGTGTGCAAACCTTGAAAGTACCAGGGCTTGATCCTGACGTACAAATGATGCTTGACCCATTCAGGCGGCTGGTATGACCCTGCAAACTGCCATAGCCGCAACGCAGGTACTTGTTGCGGCCGTTACGGGTATCAAACAAGCGCCCGAGTACGCGCCCGAACAGATCAGCGAGTTCCCTATTTCGATAGCCTATCCCGGCCCGGGAAATGTTGGTTTTGGACCAGGTGGCGGGATGAAGGGTTTGCGCTCAATAGTGATAGAAATCCACGTTTCCAGACTTGACCTGCCGCGCGACTTGCAGGAGGTCACGGGTTTCGCGGATAGCATCCCGGCCGCACTTCTGGCAGATCCTACTTTGGGCGGGACATGTAGTACGTTCGATAGTATTGATTATGACTTTGGCCCGCTTGGGTATGGGAGTATGGAGACAATCGGATTTAGGTTTGTCATCCAAAATGTGAAGATATTGAGTTAGGAGGAGGAAAGTTGAAACAAAAGGAGATCGAGCGCACGCTCCAGACATTGCCGATAGCCGCATGGAAATACCCGCGCGTGCTGGTTGGTATTCCAAAGGAACGGACTTTATCACATGCCGACAAAGTATTCATGCCATTCATGCAGATCGCCGCACAAGGTGTGGCAGTCATGGATCACCCATACGGGCGCATTGATATAGTACGAAATCACATGGCTATGACATTGCTCGAAAGTGAGTACACACATTTGCTAATGCTGGACAGTGATCACATACACCCACCCGATATTGTGCAGAGACTGGCGCGCTGGGTAATGCTGAGGGATGATGTCCAGATCGTTGGCGGGTTGAATTTCCGCCGTTCCGCACCACATGAACCATGTGCATTTTTCCTTGACGAAAATAACGGAGTATCCACAATAGGCAGTTGGGGGGATGGAATTATCAAAGTGGATGCGTTGGGAACCGGATCAATGCTTATTGCGCGAGAAGTATTTGAGACCATGAAGCCACCATGGTTTTATAACATCTATGACGATAATTATTGGTCAGATGTATATCCAGGTGAAGATATTGGTTTTGCCCTGGAGTGTAAGAAATACGGTATCTGTCAATGGGTGGACACAACCACCACCAGTCCGCACGTTACCGACGGGATAATAACCGAGGCATCATTCCGGCGCTACCTTGCCACACATCCAGGCATGTATAAGACGGTTGCGACAGAAGAGGAAGGCGTTGGTGAGGACGGCAAAGATGCGTAGTTTTGCGAACATCCACGCTGGAGAGACTTGTACGATAATCGGCAACGGACCTTCCCTTAAAAATGTCCCGCTTGCCTTCCTTCACAAATACCAGACTTTCGGCACAAATAGAATATATTTATTGGATGGTTTTGAGCCTAATTTTTATGTGTCGGTAAACCCATTGGTTATCGAGCAATGTCAGCACGAGATCAATGACCTGCATTGTGTCAAGTTCATTACTTCGTCAATGGCACATCTGATATATGGCAGCTATCCGATCATATCCAACGGAGCGCCAAGGTTCTGCTACGAGCCATTCATAGAATTGTACGAGGGTTTCACCGTTACTTTTGCGGCGATGCAGATCGCTTATTTTCTTGGATTTACAACTGTTCTGTTGGTTGGGGTAGACCACCGTTTCAATTTTGAAGGCGATCCCAATACCCGCCAATTCATGGATCACGACGATAATAACCATTTCAGTCCTGAGTATTTCAAGGATAAATTCTGGCACACGCCAGACTTGGAACGGTCAAACGAGGCTTACAAAATGGCTGAGGATGCGTTTCGCGCGGACAATAGGATCATAATCAATTTGACCCGCAACTCTGGGACAGACATATTCGAGCGGCAGGACTTGAAATCATGGTTATAGATCATAAGCAATTGCTACACATGCCAATAGCACAAACCCTTGAAGCTGTTATCAGTCAGCGCATCTGGGGTCGGATCGCGTCCGAACAGGATAATGCGGCTATCATGGCCTGTTTTGCGGCCATCAAAGGTGATCACTTGGAGATAGGAACATTGCACGGCGGGACGGCTATCCTGGTTGCGGCAATGAAAAAGAAATTGCAATTGCCTGGCAAAGTGGTCTGTATTGACCCTCTGGACGGATATTATATTGGGATGGATCGCGGTTATGAGACAGACCCGTTAACAAACGTGCCAGTATCCATTGATGTCTTGTATGATAATATAACCAGGTTTGATATGCAGGACAGGATAGAGGTCGTACAAAAAAAATCCAACCCATTCCCGCTGAAGGATAGACGTTTCACAAGCGCCTATATTGACGGGGATCATTGGGGAGACATGCCGATGATAGATTGGCAGAACGTCAGCCGAATAACAGACCGATATGTTATATTTGACAACTGCGACAAGGCACACCCGGCGGTATTGGATGCTTGCCTGACCGCGACATTATCCCATAAATGGATTAATATCTACAGGCAGGGTATCACCTGCGTATTTGAGAGGTTTTAATTATGAGTTACATCCCAGCACCACCCCCACCGCCCGTAGAATATCCAAAATGCCAATATTGCCAACAACCTGGCGAAAAACATACAACCTGTAAACACTGTGGAGCACCTATAAAATGACAATCAAAGTTAAAGTGAGTGCAATCGTAAGCGCCTATTTTGCAGCAGACTATCTGGCAGGCAGGCTTGAAAATTTAATGGAGCAAGATCCACAACCTGAGATAATTGTCATCTGTCAGACTGATAGCATGGAGTTCCACATTGCCAGTAATCACGCTGGCGTAAAAATAATCACCACGCCAGACATCCCGACTATTTACGCGGCTTGGAACCTGGGCATTGAGGCAGCATCCGGTGAATATATAACCAATGCAAATTGTGACGACAGACTATTCCCCGGTACGCTGGCAAAGATGGCGGCTATCCTGGACGGCAAGCCCGCTTATGCGCTGGTGTATGGCAATCAGGATATTGTCTCAGAAATTGGAGGTGATCCTACTGGCAAATTTGAATGGGCTGAGGGCGGGATTGAAGAACTTCTCAAGGGTTGTTTTTGCGGGCCGATGCCGATGTGGAGAAAATCTCTCCACGCCAAACACGGATATTTCGACCCAGAAATGCAAGTGGCAGGTGATTATGAATTTTGGTTACGCATAACAAAAGCGGGCGAAAGGTTGTATCATATAAAGGATACCGTTGGCTCTTATTTATCCATCCGCACATCGGCCGAGAAGAGACAAAGAAATCTAACATCATGGGAAACCGCTCGCGCAAGAGCGAGATACAGGAAAGGAATAGGGATATGGCAATGAAATATATAATTGGTTCAGGATCGCTCCCGGGCATACCCGCGCGAGACCTGACAGATGAAGAGGTTTTGAAGTTCGGTAGGGTTTTCCTGCTGAAAACTGGTTTATACCAGGAAGATAGTCAAAAGAATGTAATTATCAAAAATGATAAGAAGGAGAAAACATTATGACACAAGGAATACGTGCGCTCAGGCGCATCCAACTCGGGCGCGAAGCGGCTGCAGGCACAGCGGTAGCAGCTACAACCATTTGGCGCGGCATGGGAACAATCGAAGATCAACGCCAGACGGTTTTTCCACAAGAAAATATTGGCTACCTTTCCGGCGTAAATCGCAGCTACCAGCCAAAATTAGGCGCGGCATTATCAATGGACAGCGTAGAAGCAACTTATGAGCAGATATGCCACGTATTAGAGGCTGGCATAAAGCTGGTCCAGACTGGCGCTGCTGATGGATCAGGTAGCGGCAAGATATATACTTACTCTTTGCCAGTGACAGCCGCAAACACAACCAGGACATATACCATCGAGGGCGGTGATAATATCGCAGCCGAAGAAATGGAATATTCTTTTGTGTCTGAGTTCTCCCTGGACGGCGAGGCAGGCAAGGCTCTCATGGTTTCGTCTACCTGGAACGGGAGACAAGTATCCACATCTGCCTTCACGGCTTCGCTGGCACTACCGACAGTTGAAGAGATCTTGTTCTCAAAATGCGTCCTGTATGCCGACAGCGTGTCCGGCACAATTGGAGCCACCACACAGAGCAATACCCTCCTCAAAGCATCCATCAAAGTCACAACTGGATTGATCCCGGTCTACACCGCCACAGGGCAGCTCTATTTCAGTTTTACCAAACAAGCCGGGCCGGAAGTGACTGTATCTCTAACCTATGAGCATGACACCACCAGCGTAGCCGAAAAGGCTTTTTATGTGGCAGGAACCCCGCGCCAGATCCGCTTGAAATTCCCAGGTGCAGCCCTGACGACCGCCGGGACCGCTTTCTCAACCAAGATACTGCAAATTGATCTGGCTGGCAAATGGGAAGGCTTCAGCAAGATCGACGAACAGGACGGCAATGACATCCTGACCGGAACGTTCCGGGCGCGATATGACTCAACTGCTGCGCTTTTTGCCTCCCTGAAAGTCTGTAATCTATTAACTTCACTTCCTTAGGTTCATTGCCATGAAGATAAACTTTCCTAAAATTGTACGACCGTTACCGTTGTCGGAATACGCGGTGGAGATAACGCCAGTATTGCAAGTATGGGTTAATCCACCGCGTGATTTTCTCGACAGATTTGGAAAGTTTGCCGAGGCTGCCAAAGACCCTAAAAGATTAGATGAATTTAGAGGACAATTATATGCCTGGGTATCCGAACTATTATCTCAGGGTGAGATGGATAGCAGAATAACGGCGGAAGAATTATGGCAGATGGTGGATGAAACAATGTCAACCGACCCTCAGTTTTGGGGTTGGCTGCAGAATAAAATCATAGCCATGATCAAGGAATATCGGACAACAAGAAAAAACGCCTGAACGCCGCGAGCAACCGGCTTGCGGCGGGCATAGCGACAGAAGATGAATACATGGTCAAGATCATCAAGGCCAATAACATCTATAAGACTTGTGGAGTTGCCGTATTGCCGTGGGAAGTTGATAAATGGCCGGAAGATTGGTTGGATGCGATAACCGAGTTTGCATTTGAATTGCCTAAGAAACTGATGGAAGAGAAATAATGCCTAATGTAATCGAAGTCATAACCCGCGAGATCGTTGAAGGGAAAGGCAATATTGCAGCGGTTGGAAAAGAACTTGATACCGTTGCGGATAAAAGTAAGGGTGTAAACAGCGGACAGAAAAGCCTGGCCGCAATCTTCAAAAGCTCGTGGACAGAAATAAATTCCATGCTGCAAGTCGGGGCGAAGGCTTTTCGAGCGGTTAAGTTTGTCGCAGATGAAACCGTTGGCACATTCGTAAAATATGCCGAACAGGTAAGGAATATCTCGCTGGTTACCGGAGAATCTACTGAAGAAGTATCCAGACTTTTACAAGTAACAGACGACTACAAAATTAATGCTGAAAAACTAACGCTCGTTATGAAGAAAATGGCGTCAGAAGGGTTTGCATTTACGACTGACGCACTGGCGGATCTATCAGATGAATATTTAAAACTGGAACCGGGCGTTGAAAGACAGATATTCTTAACTGAGAAGTTTGGACGGGAGGGGGCTGCGTTTGCCGAGATCATGTTAAAGGGTGGAGATGCAATTCGTTCTCAGGCGGACGCTGTAGCTGAAAATCTAATACTTACACAACAAGCGATTGACGATGCCAGGGAATACGAATTAGCAGTTGATGGTTTAAATGATGCAATGGAGGGTTTGAAAGTACAAATAGGGCAAGGCTTGGTTCCTCCACTTACAGATTTAATAAATGTTACGACTGCAGCTACAACAGATTTTGAATGGTTGGCATTATTATTCAGGGGAGATTTTAAGGGTGCGTCAGAAGCCGCCGCTAATGCGTTGGAAGCGGTTGGTTTTGGTGCTGAAGATACCAGCACAGCCATAGATGAAACAGCATTAGCAGCCGCGAGAATGGCTGACTCAGTTCAAGAGGCTGCTGACGCATTGCAGCGTTCTCAGGCAGAATTTGGTTTTGTTATCAGTTTTGCCAAACAATTTGAGACTAATCTTGATAACATTACCCAGGCTGAGGGCAATCTAAAAGAGGCACAAGGAGAACTTGATGCATTACTGGCGGCTGGCTGGGG
>Ga0208957_1000486_pt1 | contig 31816 bp, 32 predicted proteins | sample RifOxyA1_FD_184029 | JGI IMG/M metagenome (GOLD analysis project Ga0208957, IMG submission 184029) | Groundwater microbial communities from Rifle, Colorado - Rifle Oxygen_injection A1 (SPAdes) | ecosystem: Environmental > Aquatic > Deep subsurface > Groundwater | place: Rifle, Colorado, United... | reverse complement strand
GCCAAATCCAGCTTGGTTCTAGTATCTGCAAGCGCCACGTCCATATCTTTACCAAATTCAAAATAAACATCAATTGAGGCATTCCCTTCTATGGCGGACGAGGTAACTTTTATAGCATCTTCGGTGGTGGCTATACTTGATTCAACTTTTTTTAATATATTCTCTTCAATCTCCTCTGGGCTAGCTCCCTTCCAATCAATCACAATTTTAACGAGGGGATAAGTTACTCTTGGTAAAAGATCAACAGAAAGACCACGCAAAAAGAACATACCCAAAACCACCACCATCAACGTCAAAACCAAGACACCTATCGGTCGTTTAATGGAAATATCACTTAAAGTCATATTCTAGTCTCCAAATATTTTTCGATTTCCGCTTTAGCAGTACGCATATTAAATAACGACGTAGCATAAGTAGTTTGAGCTTGAGAAAATGCTTTCTGAGCATCAAGAAGTTCTATGCTGGTAACCAGTGTATCACGATAACGATTTTCAAATAAGTCCAAGCTTTTTTTAGCTTTTACAATACTGCTTTTAGCAATCGTAAATTTATTGTACGCTGATTTATATTTTAAACGCGCACTTTGTAATTCTAAATCAATCTGTCTATTTGCCAATTTTTGATAAGCCTGAAGCTCCATTCGATAGGCTCGGGCCTGACCAACTTCTGCCTTGGTTTTTCCCCAATCAAAAATATCAAATTCTAACGTAAGCCCCACTAGCCAATCCGCTTTTCGCTCATTTAGATGTGCCCACTCTTGACCATAATTCAAATGAGCATTGATCTGCGGCCAATAAGAACTTTTCGCAATTTTAATTTTTTCATCTGCTTCTTTCAAGTCGTTTACCAATTTTATCATTCTTGGGTCTTTACTAACTTCTATGTCGATCTCCGAGTTGAAATCTACTTCAGTATTTAAGTCTTTTATATCTACAATTTCATCGTCATTCATTCCAACCGTATTACGCAGAATCGCTTTTGAAATTGCCAACTCTTCCTGCGCTGAAAAAACCTCCTGTCTAATTTCGTTCAGCTGTACTTCCAAACGCAAAAGAGTTTCCTCTCTTGGAACCTTTCTCTTTTTATGGAGTGCCGACGCAATATCAAATGACATTTGAGCATATTTTAAAAGTTCGGCTTTCCCTTTTAAAATATCCTGTGCATGAGCTACTTTATAATAGGCAGTTTTAACGTTATATACAATTTCATTTCTGGCAACTTGATATCCTTGTTTCGTTGATTCAAGAGCATATTTGTTAGATTGATTTTCGGAGGTTAATTTTCCACCTGTAAAAATCGGTTGTTTAAGATTTAGATCAGCTTGATAATCGTTATTTGATTGTCCCAAATACTGTTTCTTCGCTTGGGGAACCGAAGAAAGATAATCATAACCAGCAATAGCTTTCACTTGTGGCAAAAAATTTGCCTTTGAAAATTGAACCTTTTCCTCTTTTTGAAAAATCTTGTTTTGATATACGCTAATGTTAGGGTGGTGATTCAAGGCTTCATTGATGCAATCATCTAAAGAATATAATCTCTGTTTATCTTGGGCAAATATACTTATTATATAAAAACCAAAAAGAAAAATTATGTACAGGTTAGGTTTCATCGATCTTCTCCACCTCAAAAGCGCTTAAAGCACTAATAAGAATATCCAATGCTCTTAGAACATTTACTCTCTCATCTTTTGGAATTTGTTTAAAAAGATTACTAAAACGATTTGATGAATTTTTTTGTAGAACTTTTGCCAGTCGTTTTCCCTTCAAGGTTAAGACAATTCGCTTTTGGCGCAGATCAAACTCGCAAGGAACCTGCTCCAACAAACCCTCTTTTTCCATATCGTCACAAGGTCGCTTTATATTACTTTTGTTGATTCCAAGTTTGCGAGCAAGATATACTTGAGAAATAGATTTATTAAGCACTCCTTCTTCAAGTAAAATCATCAAAATGTGTGCATGAGTTAGCCTGATTTTTTCCCCACAGGGGGTCATGCGTGGTCCTAAAAACCCAAACTTCCGTATAAATTGATGTATTTTACTTTGTAATTCGTTGCCTTTGAACATGAAGCGATATTAGCCAAACATAGTTGCGAACGCAACTAATTTTTAACATTCAATTCATAGCTGATTTCAATTAATCAACGCTATGCTCTCAAGGCTGGAGTATGAATTTTATCATTACAAAAACTTGCACTTGTCGAGTTTCGCTAATAGCTTGGACTCTTTGCAAATTTTATCAATTCTATATAATTGGTTTATACCGTTATATCCTTTTGTCGGTTGAACAAGAGTATTTGTAACAACTCGTATACCTATCAATTCTCCATTATCTTTTAAAAAAATTCCGCCGCCACTGCTACCACCAGAGAAGTCAGAAGATTGATAAATGAGAGAATTGGTATTTTGCTTATATAGTTTTGCCAAAAAAAATATTCCACCCCATTGGGGATGATTCTCAAGTTTCAGCCACTCTGATTCAATATCAATATTAAAATCAATATCATCAGGGGCAAAGATTTCATCATAGATGTTATGCGTGCTGATTCCCCATAAAATAGATTGCTTATAAGCAAGCTCTGTTTTTAAATACCCTTTAGAAATAAATTCATTTCCATCAGGTGCAGGTCTTGGTGGTTGCCTTATAGAAGGAGTTGGATATGTTATTGACCAAATTTCAGTACCAAGATTTTGAAAATTAGCAAAGTCTCCTAAATTGTTCATGATTTTTTCAATTTTTTGTTTGTTCGGAAAGTTTGCAGGTTTTATTGCTGATAGTTCATGTATATTTTTCTGGGAAATTTCAAACACGGCCCAATCTGATATTTCATTAGTTTCATTCGGTGAATAATGGCCCCTTTCAGTCAATGATAAAAAATATTTTTTATTATTAAATTCAAAATAAAAATTATCAAAATGTGAGCTCCCCGCAAAACCTACTACACAGTGGGCAGCTGTTAATACATATTTTTCTGATATTCTGGTTGCGCTGCACCTGCCTTTTGAATTTTCCTCTCCTAAAATCGTAAAGTTTAACCTAAAAGTACTTTCGCTACTCTTTTCAATTGATGCTGGAATTATGAGGTTATCATGAGCAAGTACAAACGAAAGTACTAGATTAAAAAAAGTTAAAAGCAAAATAAAAAATAGTTTTTTCATAATTATCCCCAGATTTCTAAAATATTTACCATTCTTTTTGAAAATACTCAATTGCACGCGAGGTAGTTTTCTTAAATAAGTTAGATAAATTAAAACGTGATGTCTTCCAAGTTACCCAAAACCCCAATATGAGACTGCACAATATTTTGTATCCATATTCTAAATAACCAACAATGGTAGTCAAAGAAGGATATATTCTAAATAAAGATACGGGGATTTTAATAGTTTTGTTTATTATGCAGTGTTAAAATAATGATAATATTTTATGATATGTATAATTGGAGGAATATGAAATTATTTATAATTATAGCGTGCTTTCTGTTTTCTATAGTTATGTTTGCCCAAGCCCAGGATGAATCGATAATTTATCCTCAACCAAACTTAGATAGTGAAGACAAAGTATTACCCGAAAAAATTTTGACCACGAAACAGCTTCATACCGCAGTTATTATAGAAAATCATAAATTTAATCCACATGAAATTACGGTTGCCAAGGGACAGTCGGTAATCTGGACCAACAAGGACTCGGTTCCTCATACCGTAACGTTTACCACGGGAGACATTACATCTAAGGAACTCTCTCCTAGTGATCAATTTGAATACACTTTTGCGACTGAAGGGACCTTCCCCTATTTTTGTAAAATACATCCTCATATGCATGGAGCTGTTGTGGTAAAACCTTCAGAATCTTCCTATGAAGCGGTTAAAAATGAAGACAAAGATACTTACTACCCAACATCAAATTATAATGGCCAATATACGAACAGACTGAACATAAGCGGTGGACACTCCAAAGCGAATATACAGTTAGATAACGGAAAACAATCTCTTAAAAATGTGGGGATGTGGCGGCTTGATGGCACTCATTTTATTTCTACAAATGAATCTTTGGAATTTGCCACTTTCACTTTTGGTGGCAAGCGCATTAACGGAGCTCTTTTAGATCCCTTCTATATAGAACTTAACTATAGTGCCTACCACCAAACAGCATACGTCCAGTATGATGCCAGTCTAGGAATTAATTATTTTGAAAATGGGGTTCAGAAGGATCTTCACCTCGGGGTCACAAGAAATATAATCGGACTTTTTACCACAATAGGTGGAAGATCAAATACAAGTAAATACTGGGACTACGGTATGCACTTTAGTTTTTCCCCCTGGCTAACAAGAACAAAACAAAGTCCAAATAATAAAGATAAGGCCAATACTTTCTTTATGAAAGCCAGTGCTGATTTGGGTTTTTATGTCTGTAAGAACATGAAGCTCACCATAAAATATGATTATCTATCATACAAATATAGATATTCTACCCAGGACAAAAAAAGCAATATGGATGACCTTATGTTCCTAGGCCTTGGGATCGAAAAGCAGTTTTAGAGGAAAGTATCACCGTTAGGAAGATTTTATGGAAAAAATGTTTTTGTCGATATTGTTGTATTTCATTACAACACGCTGGAGGTTCAGTCAGTTTAGTAAGTCTGCGTGTAACTAGAATACATTTATCTTTCAACTTAACTTACTGACAAAATTTGAGATGAATTATTTTAATTTGCAAAAATTGATATATGACTTACGATTTTATTTTTCTACTTCGAACCCAATCTAATGGGGCATTTACTAATATTGTCCAGAACTAAAAAGTTGAAAAATTAAATTGGTATTTATAACTTGATTTGTGTTTTTTATTGTGGAAGAAAACTGACGAGATTGATGATCAAGGTCATTCCAAGTTTGCAGATTTATCGGTGTGATATTTTTGCATTCATTTCCAAGATAAACCATAACTGGGAGGGCAAGAACTTGATGATCAGATGTGTATAAGACGGGATTGTAATTTTGTTTTAAGTTAAGTTTCTGAGGAGGGGGTAATTGATAAGCATTGCTTAAATTGATAGTCCATTCATAAAGATTTAAAACAAGATCCTTGGATGTACTAGCATTGTTTGGATCAAGGCCATCATATCGACATCCTTCCTCCGGAAGTAATCTTTTTTTCAATTCTAAATTAAGATGACTACCTTTGGGAACAATCTTGGGTGGATTTAAATAATCATACGAACTATGAGGGTTGTACTCTATGGCGTAGCCGTCAGCTTTAGCACCATAAATGAGCATTTTAAGTGGAGATCCCATCCATTGATCATAAATTCCTGAATGGCATGAATCATTTAAAAAAATTACTTTTTTATTTTGTAAGGTTTTAACAAGTTCACTTGGAGATAAAACATAGTTACTACAGTTCATCCCCCAAAAATCAGAAATATTAGTTCGAAGTGGAGGTTGTAAAAATATCCCTTTGGTGACATTGGTATAATCTTTTCCAGCAATATTAGTATGAAAATAATTTTTACATTGCTTAGTATAGGATCCAAGAAAAATTTCACCTTGACTACCACCATGACCGGAATACATAAGTATAACAACTTGTTTGTTAGGATTACTGATTTTTTTGGATATTTGATTTAGAAGATCTGTCTTATTCATTTCACTATCATCAGTGATGACAAAAGTATCTTCAACGTAGGGGAAAAGGTTTTGATAAAATTTTAGATCAGGTGCTACTCCCGGTAAAGGAGGAAGATTGTTAAGTTTATTAATTCCATGTGTATAGGTAAAAGCAATTATTATTTTTATAATACTTTCTGGCTTAATATTTCGAAGAGCTTTTTCTAAGCGTATGTAGCGCTCATTATTATCTTTCCCGAATTGCTTTAGAACGGAAAACGAGGAATTATCTTCAAGGGCACAGACGTTGCCAATAAATAGAAAAATGATGAAAAAAATAAAATATTTGTTGCTCATTGTTACCTGAAGATTATTATACCTAACGCCGACATTTTGAGTAAATTTTTAAATAATACTAAAACTATCAAGTATGCGATCTAGAAGTTCACTTGGTGGTAAAAAAGGAAATTTATATCTAAAGCAGAGATGATATCTACTTGAATTTGGTAAAAATTATTGAAGAGTTTTAAAAATTTATTCAATACGGTTGAATAATGCTATGAAAAAATACGGATCGAAAAAAATAGAGCGAGTACCAACTCGTGGACGACAAGCCACAGGGTTAACAGAACAAGGGATTTTAAACGTATCACGCCTGTGTACCTACATTCTGTAGGCAAAGGTCAGACTGAAAGCTAAAGCTTTCGAACCGAAAGGTCTATTGAAGGACGAACGCGATAAGAATTGGAACCTGTCCCCATAGTAATTCACGTGATACTTGATAAGTCCTAAAGCTGTACGAATAGGGATCTGACACCGAAGCTGATGATTTGAGGCTTAGGCAAAAAGTAGAATTACGTTTTTTTTATTTAAAGAGAGTGCTTAAATTACCACAAAGGAGACTTCCAGTAGACCAAAAAATGAACAATGTGATACCACTTTATAGTTACAAAGGATCTTGCCATTCAAAAGGGGACAGTGTTCTTAATATTCAGATCAATTTTAACTCCACAAACCACTCACTCACCGGTTTGAATTGTTACGAACGAATCATAAAGGGTAGGAAGAAAATTCACGCTCCTTTTAATTTATTCGTATGTCTGATGTCTTTGCTCGATTCAAGAAAAATAACATCCTCAGCAATATTCGTGGCATGATCACCAAGTCGTTCTAAATTCTTAGCAATCTCAATAATACGTAAGGCATCTTTCACTCGAATTTTACCTGAGTTCGCTATTTCGATATATCCTTTTATTATTCTCACTTCCAAAGTATTAATTTCTTCATCATGGCGAATGACTTCTTCCGCTAAATTGACATCTCCTTGATCAAAAGCACTAAAAGCATTATTAACCATCTGATGAACTTCTCCACACATATGATCAATTTCCATAGGAATTTGTTTTAATTTTTGATGTGCCCGTTTAATAGAGATCGCAATATCTCCCAAACGTTCTATATCACAATTCATTTTGAGTACCGTGATCGCAATTCTTAAATCCTTGGCATGAGGAGCAGCAAGGGCCAGATATTTATAGCACTCATCATCAATATCTTTATGCATTTTATTAATCTGGTTTTCGACATCAGTCATAACTTGCAACGAAATCTGAGCATCAAAGCATTGACGCAAATTTTGCTCAACCAGTGCCGCCATTTTTAAAATACTTTCTTTAATTGTTTTTGGCGTTATATCCATTTTATTCCCCTTTTAACCAAATTTACCCATAATATAGTCTTCGGTTTTTTTATTTTTTGGATTGGTAAATATTTCAGTACTTGGCCCATGTTCAATCAGATCGCCTAGAACAAAAAAACTTGTAAAATCTGCTATACGAGCAGCCTGCTGCATATTATGGGTTACTATTATTACAGTGAATTCCTTCTTTAGATTATCCATGAGTTCTTCAATCTTGGCAGTAGCAATTGGATCAAGTGCCGAAGTTGGTTCATCCATAAGAAGTATAGGTGGATTTAGTGCCAAGGACCTTGCTATACATAATCGTTGTTGTTGGCCACCAGAAAGAGAAGTTCCGGGTTTATTTAACTTATCCTTTACCTCATCCCATAGAGCTGCTTTTTGTAGACAGTTTTCAGCAATGTCCATTAGCCTTGCTTTTTTTAATTTTTCTTGAAGACGAACCCCGATAAGTACATTATCCAAAATACTCATGGCAGGAAAAGGTGTAGGTTTTTGAAAAACCATACCAATATTTTTTCGAATACTCACAACATCAGCATCGTAAATATTTTTCCCTTGCATAATAACTTCTCCAGTTGCTTTTGCAGAAGGAACTTCTTCGTGAATACGATTCAAACAGCGAATAAATGTAGACTTCCCACATCCAGATGGCCCAATGATTGCAGAAATAGTGTTTGTCATATAATCTAAAGAAATATTTTTAATCACATGGTGGTCACCAAACCAAGCATTGAGATTTTTAACTTGAAGTATATTCATGATTTTTGCCTCATAAAAAAGCGTGTAGATAGATTAAGTCCTAACACAAGAAGAATTAGCACAAAGCTACCGGCCCATGCTTGGCGCTGCCATTCCTCAAATGGAGAGGTAGCATAGGTGTAAATTTGTGCCGGCAAGGATGCCATCGGTTGCATAAGTCCATATGAAAAATAACTATTTCCAAAGGCGGTAAAAAGTAGAGGTGCCGTTTCGCCGGCTGCACGAGAAATGGCCAAAACAACTCCTGTAAATATTCCAGCACGATTGCCCTTGATTAATATATGCCAAATAACTTGTGTACGATTAAGGCCTAAAGCCAGTCCTGCTTCCCGTGTTGTATTGGAAACAAGTTTTAAAATTTCTTCAGTAGTTCGTGTAACGACAGGAAGAATAATAATCCCCAAGGCTACTCCACCACTTAATGCTGAAAATTGTTTAAGGGGAACAACCACTAAAACATAAGCAAATATTCCTATAACGATAGAAGGGATACCTGTAAAAAGATCGATTGCATGACGTAAAAATGTCGCCATCCATCCTTTACCTAGTTCTGAAAGATATGTTCCAAGCACAACTCCAAGCGGAATGGCCATAAATCCGCCAAGACTTACTAAATACAAGGTGCCCAAAATTGCATGAAACATTCCTCCGCCACTTTCACCTACAGGCTTTGGTAAATGTGTGAGAAATTGCCAATTTAACGAACTAGCACCCATTTTAATAACATAAGTAATAATCAAAATAAGAGGAATAAGTACAGCTACTCCAGAAAGAGTCATCAAACATAAAAATAAATAGTTTTTAAGTTTTCTTAAAATCATATTTTGGGTGACCATTTCCAAATAATAAATCTGGCAAGACCATTTACCATTAAAGTTACTACTAATAATAAAAGTGCAATATATCCAAGCGATGCCATATGCATGGCATTCGAAGCTTCAGCGTATTCATTGGCAATTACGGAGGCCATTGTCGATCCCGGTGCTAAAATGGAAATGGCTAATCTATGTGAATTTCCAATTACCATAGCAACGGCCATAGTTTCACCTAATGCGCGACCAAGTCCCAATACGACTCCCCCAATCATACCTGAAAATGAAGGCCTTAAAATTGTAATTTTTATCATTTCAAAACGAGTAGCTCCAAGCGCCAACGCAGCTTCCTTAGTTTGTAAAGGGATAGTTCTAAACACTTCACGACAAAAGGAGGAAATAGTCGGGATAATCATAATTGCTAAAATAAGTGAAGCTGCTAATACACCTATCCCATAACTTGGCCCTTGAAAAAGCGGTAAAAAACCTAAAGTACTTTTTAAAAATGGTGTAGCACTATTTTGTATCCAAGGAGCAAGTGAAAAAATTCCCCATAATCCAAATACTATAGAAGGAACCGCGGCTATCATTTCAACGAAAATACCGATTATATGACCTATTTTCTTGGGACAGATTTCGCTGATAAACAATGCCACTGAAATACTAAGTGGTGTAGCTATTAGTAAGGCAACAAAAGATGTCGTAAGAGTCCCCAGTATAAATGGAAGTGCACCAAACTCTTCACTAATAGGATTCCACACTTGGCCCCAAATAAAACCAATTCCAAATTTTGATATTGCTGGTAAAGAGAGCTTAAATAATAAAATAGCAAGCGAGACTATAAGCATTATAATCGCTATTGCAAGCACTCTCATTCCTAATAAAACAATTTGATCCTGCCGGAACTCAACGTGCCGGCGGAATAAATTAATAGACATGCTAATCTTTAAGTTGCGTTATCTTTTTAATGAGTGATTCAGAAAGTTTCTTGGGTAGTATTGCGTAATGTAATTCAGGCGCAAATTTCTGGCCTTTAGTTAGCGCCCAAAGAAGAAAGTTTTTGATCTCCTTATTTTGAACGTTACCTTGTTTTACCGGTAGAAGAATATAGGTAAATGCACTTATAGGATAAGCCTTTTTACCTTTAGCATTTACAAGAGAAATGCGCAAATCCCCTGAGAAATCTTTTGTCGTAAGTGACGCTGCCGACTGAGACGTACTATCGATTTCAGGAAGTACAAACTCATTCTGCGAATTTTCCAAGGCAAATACCTTCAATTTATTCGTTATTGCATAAGCTAGTTCAACATAACCGATAGAACCTTGTGATTTTTGAACAAGCCCGGTTACGCCTTCGTTCCCCTTTCCGCCAACACCAACCGGCCACGAAACCGATTTTCCATTTCCAACTTTCGTTTTCCAATCTTGACTTATACTACTTAGATAGTCAGTGAAAACGGAGGTCGTGCCCGAACCATCGGCACGAGTCACCACTAAAATATCTTTATCAGGTAAGTCTACTTTTGGATTTAATAATTTTAATGCTGGATCATTCCATTTAACAATTTTCCCCATCAGTATTCCAACTAACACCTCAGAAGAAAGTTTGAGATTGTTTGGTGCTCCTTCTAAATTATAAACTATGGCAACAGCGCCCATTACGGTAGGTATATGTAAAATCGGCCAGGCAGCTGACTTTAAATCCTCATCACTCATCGGAGCATCTGAGGCACCAAAATCTACCGTTTGTTTTAGTAGTTGTTGAATCCCCCCTCCACTACCGATAGATTGATAATTAAACTCAACGTCATGTTTATTTTTTTGATATTCGCTAAACCATTTTGAATAAATCGGATAAGGAAAAGTTGCCCCGGCACCATTAATTTTTGTTATCGCGCCAAGAGAAAAACTCATTAGACACAAACCTAAAATAATTATGTTTTTCATAAAAGCTCCTGCAGAAGTTCGGTACAAAGATTTTTTACCTTGTATATATTTGATTAGCACGTTAGTTTTTTGTTAGAAAAAAGTTATGAATTTTAACATATTAGTAATTTACATAAATAGGATTTGTAAGTGCTATGGTTTTTCCATAAAGAAGTACATTAGCAAAATAACTACTAGATGGCTTTCCAACGAGCTCTACCCTATAATAGCTTCTTTCTCGCTTATCTAATTGATCTGAAAAAACAATTTCATTTACTTTTTCATTAATTTTCCAAGTTTTAAAAAGTTTTCCATTTTTAAAAACACCAACGGCTCTCACTTTCCCGAAGCTTTTATCTTCTTGTAGGTATTTGACAACATCTACGCTACCGTCTTCAAATGCTTGAGTAAGCTCGCTTGCAAGTTCTTTAACAATAACACCCGTTTTATATTTTTTCTCTTGATGAGGATAATGGATCCTGATTTTAAAATCTATAGATGTTCGAGAAATAATATTATCTCCAGTTTTGATTGTATATTCATGTTTATTATCAACATCTGCCAAAAACTCTAGCATTGGAGCATCTACTGCATAACTCAAGCTCACTCTTCCTTTTTTGATTGCTTCTAAAATTGATTTCCCATCTCTATCTACGCTATCCACCCAAGTAGTAGGAGTTGCAATATTTTTCCATTTCGATAATAATCCATCTAACTGGTGGGTATCACTTCCCCCAATTCCAGTAATTCTCCTGCCAGACATTAATTCTTCATCCCAAATTTTTGTAATTGACCAAGCATTTCGAGATTGTAAGCGATAAACTCCATTCCAAATTTCAATACTGTCTGCACCTTGGAAAATATCATAGTCCCATTTTAACCCAAACATCATTTCCGGATGATTAATAGAAAATATCGCATTTTGATTATGCGCTTCTATCATTGTTTGATTTGCATTTTGATCTTGGTTAGCTCTCCAAATTCTTTGATAATCAAATATTTTATCAGAAAAAATATTCGCGTGACCTTTTAATGTTGTCCATTCGATCCCATAAAGTAAAATCATTTTATCGTCTTTATAAGCAGGATCAAACCAATGATAAGGTTCTCCATTCATCAACGTATCATGATCAGTTATTGCAAAAAAATCCAACCCCGTACTTTTTGCTGCATTTATAACCTCAGCTATATTATGTGAACCATCGCTGTAAGTGCTATGAGTGTGCAGATCTCCTTTCAACCATTCAGCCCGAATTTGAGAATTAATTAAACTCATCAGTACAACAAAAATAATTCTAATAATCATATTCCATCCTCCCCTTAATAATACTTACAAGTATTATTAGGTAGGATTAAACCTCATTCTTCAAGTTAGAAATATGTTGAAAAATTGTTAGACTTATTATTTTTCAACAAAAAGATAAATATAAAATTCAGAACCTACACCGACTTCGTTATTGATTTTTTTAATCATTGCCACCTTAACTAGATTCTCGTAACGTCAGCCTTCAATTTAATTCAAGGCCCATTGAATTTCTGATAAGTTATTCATTTTAAAAATTGATTTTCTACTTGTGCTGATATTTTGTGCTGTAAAAAAAGTAAAGCTCAAATCTTGTTTTTTTATAGCAGCAAAAATATCATCTTTTTCTACGGAGCAATCAAAAACGTTTTTCCAAGAATTAAATTGTACCTTATCATGAAAATCACTATTGGCAATTATCGGTAATTCTTCTTTTATAACATCTTCTAAGAGATTAGCACCGCTAGCAACTTCCCATGCATCAAAAAAGTTCTTTAACACCTTTCGCTCATTCCATAATCTTAAATGTTGTTTTTCAATAACCTTTGTATCAACAGGATGGGCAGCAATAGCAAGACCATCTTGCTGATGAATATTATTAATAATTTCAATAAACGAATGATCTGGTTCGATATATCTATTAATACCAAGGGCCAAAATATGGGCTGATTTATCATCACTAATTTGATTTTTAGTAATTTCAACACCAGGGATTACAAGCATATTATAAATTTTCCAGGCCCGAATCGCCTCATTTTGGATTTCTTCCATATATCTTGGAAATGATTCCTCAGTCAAAGACTTATTAAAAAATCTGGCAATTTTTCCAATCATTGTATTTTTCTCAACAAGGTGATCCGTAATTGCAATTGCTTTTATTCCTTGTGAACCAAAAAGATCACATATTTCTCTTACCGTCAGTGCGCCATCAGAAAAAGTTGAATGAATATGAAAGTCTGCGATAAACATATTATATCTCCTTGAAAAATCTTCGTTTAAATGACAAATTCAATTGGTTAAGATCCAAAATTGTTAAAAAATCTATGCATTTAAATGAGTAATCAAATGCAGGAGATCCGTAAATCTTTGCTCCACCAGCTAAATATGTTCTAAGTAAGGGTGGTAGTTCAATTTTTATATTATTGATTAATTCTTTCGAACAATCTAAATTCTCTTTATACTGTGGTAGCGGAAATATCTTGTACTTAGTACCAATTAAATTATTAGCTTTGAAATATCTATAGTAACTACTTGCAATATCCTTATTCAACGTTTTAATACTACTGCAACCAAAAAGAAATCTAGCCTGACTTTTTTTTGCATACAGCCCAATCCCTTTCCAAAGAAGATTAATAACGGCGCCATCACGACATTGCTTGTCGATACAAGCTCTACCAAGTTCCAATTTTATACCAGGAATTTTTAGAAAATCATTTAAATCAAATTCATTTTCAGAATAAAATATATCGGTATAGGTTGAGGCTCTTAATCTATATGTTCCACAAATTTTCTTCTTCACCTTATCGATAACGATCAAGTGATCACAAGTAGAATCAAACTCATCCAAGTCAATTCCAAAACTCATAAAAGTACCAGATCTTGATAAAAAATTTCGATACCTCAAAAGAAGTAGTTGAAAAATTTCACTATAGTGATTTGCCGTTTTTAATAGATAGCGATCTGTTTCAATCTTAATTGTATAATTTTCATTCAATTTAAAAAAGCTGGTTAGCTTTAGGTAGCTTCTTATAATGCTGGGAAAGCGAATGCATGTGCCAAGTAAATATTGTGTACTCATTCAAACCTCCTAGGTATCGAATGTAATTATTGTAAGGAGTTTTTCGAATTCTTAGTAGATCACATTGTAAGGTTGGTGTTAGAAATTAATTGAAATAATGTAAGCAAAAAATGCAAATTAATTTATATACACTTGCCTTTTCAGCCAAACACAATTCTAACAAAAATTAATTCAGGTAATATTCTCAAACCCACGCTCACATTCTATAATCCCATTATTCCTAACTTACGGGAGATAAAATGTATTTACCTGGAGCTTTTAAAATACTTATCATGTCATTTCTTATTATTTGTTATTTCTCAACAGCAAGCTTGCTCTGGTTACTAATAAAAAATAAAATACTTCAAAAAAAAATGTTAGTAACAACAATTAATCTTTACTGTAAAACAATACTGCGTATTTTAAATATTGAAGTTTCTATTAATCTCCACTCTATTAATAATGATGTTTCAAGTCCGTTCCTTTATGTTTCCAACCATCTTTCCTATCTGGATGTCCTTATTTTATTTGCATATTTCCCGAGTTGTTTTATTACTTCCAGGGAAGTAAAAGAAACTCCGTTTCTTGGATTAATAACGACTCTTGCCGGATGCATATTTGTAGAGAGACGCTCAAAAAATAAAATTGAAGACGAAATTAAAGAAATTGAAGATACTTTAAAAAATAAATTTAGTGTTTTTGTATTTCCTGAGGCTACCAGTACAAATGGTGAAGCCATTAAAAAATTTAAAAGGCCACTATTTAATGCAGCAATCACAACTCAAACGTCCGTACTTCCATTAACAATTAATTATTTACAAATTAATAATCAAATCATTAACCAGCAAAACAAAGACCTTGTTCTCTGGTACGGAGACATGACGTTTTTTAATCACTTTTTTCGATTGATGTTTATTAAGTCAATTAAAGTCAACATCGTTATTTCAGATAAAATTAACCCTCTTGGCCATGACAAAACCTCTCTCTCCTTACTAGCAAATACAATCGTGGAGCAATCTTTTATACCAATTCAATAGGATGAATTTTTAATCTTTTTTACTACTAAATCTTGTCAAATGCTATAATTGATCTTGTTAATGATAATACCTAAACATTGTAAATAAGAAAGCGAATGAAAAAAACTAGATCAACTCTTTCAATAGGAATATTTTTATGAAAAAAATTTACTCGATTTTATTGTGTTACATTTGCAATACTGTACTTGCAGCACCCTTGATAAATTCTACTAAAGAGGTCGTCAAAAATGGAGAAAGCATAACTATCCTGGGAAATGATTTTGGTGCGATGAATGGCTCCATCGTCTCATGGGACAACTTTGAATCTAAAACAGCGGGATCGAACGTTGGAGGAAGTAGTCCATTAATTGGGCCTACGTGGTCCTTACAGCACACCGGAGGTTCAGTTACATATAACAATATTCATTCTCATTCTGGAAACCTGGCAGCCAACGTGGTTTGGGCCGGTTCAACTGGAATTGAAGCATTTGGCTGGGCAGGGCAAGGACCGTTTCGACAACTTTATATAACCTATTGGCGATGGATGGATGGAAATTATGATCCTAATCCTAACAAAACCCCATATGCCGACAACCACAAACAGTACTATCTATTTGGTAACAGAAGCTCTGAAGGTTTCTCTGAATTCCCACAGGGAATGCCTTTGATCCCAGCAGGAACTTCAACTTGGGGATACTATAACAATGTCTCAATGGCTCAAACAAATTGGAATGGCACAAATAACATAAACACAATAGGCAAAACGTATGAAAATACAAAAAGCCAATGGAACCGTTGGGAGTTTTGGCAAAAGTTAAATACAGATCCATCCTGTACAATTAATGTTAATTGTGATGGAGAGCTTACATATTGGATAGACACCAGGGTTGGGAGAAAAAGAGCAGACTACAAGCATAGGTTTGTTGCAGGAGAGTGGAAAGATTTTCGACTTGGACACATGGCCCATGGATTTATATCAACCGCTAAAGCTTGGTTTGACGATATATATATCGCCACTACTCAAGCGCGAGTAGAGATCGGAGATGCTTCTACATGGGATACATGCACCCATAGAGAGATCCAGATTCCTTCTTCTTGGCAAGCTGGACAGATCACAATAACGATCAACCAGGGAAGTTTTCCTGCCAAGTCTTCAGCCTATTTATTTGTTGTTGATGCTAACGGAAATGTCAGCAATGGCAAAGAGATTAAATTCGACGATATGGCATCACCTACAAATTTTAAAGTGCAACACTAAGGCTGTTAAGTGTTAAATAATCAAAATAAGGAATAAAATATATGACCTGCATTTTTTGTCAAATTATTAAACGGGAACAACCAGCCAGTTTTATTTATGAAGATGATTTAGTAGTAGCTTTTCTAGATGTATATCCCATCAATGAAGGTCATGTTTTAATAACAACTAAACGTCACGAAGAAAAATTTTGTAATCTAACTGAAAATGAAGTCAGTCATCTTTTTAAGGTAGGACAGAAAATATTAAAAGCAATTCATGTTTCAGATATTAAATGCGAAGGAGCAAATTTGTTTTTATCTGATGGTCCTATTGCAGGCCAAGAAGTCATGCATAGTCACCTTCACATAGCTCCAAGATTTGAGGGCGATGGTCACGAAGTGGGATTTAGTCATTCTGATTCAGAATTGTATACAAGAAATCACTTGGATACAATTGCAAATAAAATTAAAAAGCATATTTTTTGTGCTGTCCGCGCACAATACTAAAAAAATCTTATGGTTTATAATTGTTTTCAGAATGTTCAATTGTTTTTTTATACAAATCACAAATTTCTGAAATATTTAACTGATCTTTTTTTTCACTACCCGAACGTCTCCAATTAATTGCTTCAACAAACCCTTTGATTAACCTATTGGGTGATTTATTATCAAGATATTTAAATAAATCTTGTTCAAGTCCAGTAGGTTTATCAGTGGTAACTTCATAAAAATAATAAAAAAGAACAACATGAAATTTATTAATATCCATAATTTTATGAATTTCAGATTTTTTCTGATTAAGCTTGTAAGGCCACTTTACTGCGCTACATTCGATTTCTTTTCCCCATGCAGGTAATGATATCATTAAAGTAAACAAAAATATTATCAAATTTTTTATTTTTCGCACTTGGATTCTCCAATATCGATCATATACCGATCATTTTCAATAAAAGCATGATAATTCACTCTGGTTGCGTTCTTAACAAATCTTCCCAACAAATAATAATCTGGAACAAATATTTTTTTTACACATGAATTTTCAAGCAATTTTTCTATTTGATCCCCAGTTTCCTTTGGTAAATATGAACAAACTGCTTCTATATCACCAGAACTATTAAATCCACCACTATAATTTTGGTTTAATTGTTTAATATACTCGCCAAGTTGATCTGCTAAGAAAGCATCCTTGTCTCCTTCATTTTTAACATAATTTTTTATTTCACTAAGATTCACAGAGGTTTGTGAAGAATTGTAAGGAGATAATGTAGGCATATATACATATATATCTGTAGTATAAGTATCTCCACAATTCACACAATCTTTTTCAATATTAGAAATATATATACTTTTAATTCGATCACAAAAATCACCCATCTTGGTTATATAAGATCTATTGACCACATAGGAAGCTTTTACGCTTTGAGGATTTATATCTTTTAACAAATCATCAACAATTTGAGACGATTTTTTTAATCCGCCAGAAATTTGCTTACATTTATTTAAATCGGCAAACATTGTTGCAATAATTTGATCTTTATTTTGCAGCGATGATAAAGAAACCGTTACGTTATAATCTGGATAAACGAGCCCATTGCATGCTGAAGCTTCGGAATTTATTTTTTTTATATCCCCCCACCCCGGTTGAGATATGAATGTTAACTCATTTATTTTATGCAAAAACATGTCAACGTCTCCCCGGCAAGCAATTTTACCCTGGCTCGGTTCTGGAGCAACCACACAACTGTCAAGAGAAGAAAGAGATAAAACACTATCGATAAAATGATAGGGATTTCCGGAACAGTTAAAACATCTGTTATGAGAAGAATCTGTGCTCACAATCTTTTCAACCTTTTTCTTAAAGTCTTCAATTCCTTTTTTTAACTTACCAATATCATTCTCGTTAAGAATATTCGTTATATCGGTTGCTAGGCTCTTATTATGCTCTGGCATACACGCTTGTCCTATAGCGGGTTGCATCCAATCAACCTTCTCCTGACGTCCTTTAAATTTTACCAGTACTTTACCTTCATCGGTTTTTTCAATAAATTGGTCCTTATAAATTGATTTAACAAAGTCTAAGCACTCTGTATTTATTTCTCTCTTACATTGATCTTGGAAAACAATTTCTCTGCCGTTTTGTTTTATTAAATCCAAGGATTGCCACCCGAGGGCATTCCCCATTGAATCACCAACTAATCTCCATTCGTTTAAATCACAATCCAATCCAGTAGATAAAATCTGAATTTTTTGTCCTTTTTGAACCGTTTGTGTTTCCGGATAAAAGCGCATAGTACGCATTTTAAAATAATCAACATCTGTAGTTTCACTAGCATCACATACGGTAGGCCCCGTCCTAAGAGCAAGATTATTATTCATCTCAAAGCCAAGTTTATCAGTCACAGATGATACTTTCGATGTCTCATTAGGTTTTACAATATCATCCAAAACATTAAGATTCATCTTGGTGAAAAAACCGAAATAATTCACCCTTGGATCTCTGTTTAAACTTTTACTTGTCTTTGCACGCGCACCAGACCCACCAAGATTATATAGAGTTGTTAAAATTTCTGGTTTATCAGAAATATCAAATCCTGCTTTTTTATAATTATCTTGAATAAATCTTATCACGGCGCCTACATGCATAATTGATTTATCTGGTTTTAACAAATCTTGGGCCATTTCCTCAGCAGTACGTTCCTTTCGCTTTTCCGTTTTTGCTGCGAGTGGTTCAGCTTCCATAGCAGCATCCATATAAAGCTGTCCCCAACCAAACGAAAATTTCTTTCCTAGTAAAGAACCATCTTTAGCTATATGTAATTTCACTAACCAATTTTGAATATCATCGGTGATTGTGCAATTTAAACTATTTTCTGACAGGATACTACCCGCAATTGCCCGAGGATCAACATTGTAAATTTTTGCAGTTTCTAAAATAATTGGATTTAAGACCTTCAAAGCCAAAATTATTTCCGGCTTTGGCTTTAAAAAAGTTCCATCGCTATCGATCAAAGTTTTACATAATTTATCATATGAACAAAGTTCTCTATGCTTCTCTTTCCAATCTTCAGCAAGGACTAAAAAACTGAATATTATTAAACAAATAAAAAGGATGTTTCTATTTCGCATCAGCACTCTATGGACATTAGTTATTAAAAGTTGCTATCATTTATATAATAAGTCCACTTAATATATTTATCAAATGGACAATCTACCCATAAAGGATAACTAAAACTTGAGGTTTTTGATCAACTTAATTTTTATCTTCGGGACAAGCTGCTTATGCGTTTTTCCAAAACCTGCATCTACTCAAGAATGTCAAAACTGGAGTCAAACATGTAAAAATCTCAACTCATTTCGGAAAAGTAAAGAAACACAAAGAATTCAAGACTCCAACGATTGCATAGAATGTTCAAATAGTAACAATACAAGTACGACACCTTTTAATAATAATCAGCCTGATAACCTCATCCTATCTCAGACCAACGTATCTCGCCAATTTATGAATTGTTTAAAAGATTATAACTCAATGATTAAAGATCATCAAAAGCATGATTTAGAAACATTAAAAAGTTTTTTTCATAAACAGAAAATTGATCAAATTTCTTTTAACTACCTTCATGATCTTTTTACAAATCCAAGTAGCACCTATAATACCAAAATAGTAAAAATCAGTAATGATACCACTCCTTATCAATACTATAAAGACTACACTTTATCCGGACCATTTGAAAATCTAAACAGTTCATTAAGTGGTTTTTTCAATTATAGCTTTATCAATGAACCAGGTCCTCTTATAGAAAAATATAATAAGTCAGGTTTAAACATTTTAAAAAGCATCTCAGATCCCAAAAGTATCTTGGAGTACTTATTTACCAAGGCATCGCAAAACAGCGGCAGCGACAAGGAACTAATAATAACATCTAATCAGACTAGACCACCAATTACACCAGCTATTGCAAAATTGATTTTATATGAGGTCCTATATGACAAATTGAAAAATAATCCCCAGGAATTATTAAATTTATTAAAAAATATTAAATTAAAATTTAATTACCAAACCCCTTTTCCCTCAAGCGAAGATGAGGCATATTCAACTAACAATATTCACGGCTTTACTTTGCACAACGGTTATTTTTTAGGAGCAGAACAAATCCATATACCAACTTCCAGCAATGCAATTCCAACATCTTCAGGACTCGATTGTACTCTCGTAATTCAAAAATGCTTGGAAGATTCGGGGGTAAAATTTCCTCCTTCATTTAAACTCTTATCATCACGTTTGGCAGCTTTAAATGATTCAGAAAAAGAAGCTCTCTATCCTGAAATCAATGACTATAAAAACATTTTTGAAGCCATCCCATATAAATGCGAAGAGCAACTTGAACTCGGTGACATTATCGCTTTTAACGGTCATGCATTCGTTTTTGCCGGTTACCAAAAAACGTCCCAAAACTACTATTCACTATTCACCTATGAGGCTATTGCTGGCGAATATCGATCTTATGCATTGCAAATCAGAGATCTTTACCCTCAAGACAGTTGCAATCCACCGATCTTTACTTCAAATGGAAAAAATATCCCCGCTAATATTATTAGAATAAAAGGTAGTTTAAAAAAATGAGATTTATTATTTTCATTTTCATCTTAATTAACGCCAATATAAGCTTTTTTGCTCTTAGTAAGGAAATAGTCTCAAAATCATTTAACTTGGATAAAATTGAAGTTATCAAAAACAATGAACTAAAAACTGGTATTAATAATTTTTTCAATCAAATCCAAAACAATAAACCAATTTCACAAGATGAGACAATAGAAACCATCCAATATCAATTAATAAATTTTCTATCTATTGCAAATATTACAAGCAATGGACAAGAAGCAAAAATCACAACCATAATTAAAATATGGGGAAAGAAATATATCGATATACGATCGAAAAAAGAAAAAATAATCCATTTCCCAATACCTATTGAAAAAAAATTTTTGCTCCATTTTAAAATTAAAAATAAAAAATTTATTTTAGATACAATCCCAGAATTTTTTCCAATTCAATACCTGCCTTAACCTACTTGCTTTAATTGAGTCAGGCAGGTAAGTAGCAATGTTATCCCCTTTGAAATTCAAATATTTATTAAAAATAATAAGGAGATGTTCCCTCTGGAAGTTCCCTTGAGGGAAAAATAAGAAATATATATCTAAAGCAAAGATGATATCTGCTTGAATTTGGTAAAAATTATTGAACAGGTTTAAAGATTTATCCAATTCGGATGAGTAATGCTAAGAAAAAATACGGATCGTAAAAAATAGAACGAGCACCAACTCAAAGCCAAGCTTTATTCCAAAAGTTCGAAGCTTATCAAGGCATTCAATCTCACCCATGAACAAATTGCAAAACTTATTGGAACATCAAGAAGCCGTATCAATCGAATTGCCAACTTTGGAGAAAATAATGTTTCCATTGAACTTCTTATCAAACTGATTTCTGTTTTAGAAGGTAGGCCGGCGATTAAATTGGCTACTTGATTTTTCCGCTTGATGTGACGGATGGGATAAATTTAAATGACTACTAAAACTAAATATGGGACAAAAGATTTAGAAAGTGACTTCGGCCCAGCCACTTTTGGAGAGCTTATAAAAAACTTTCGTGAAACCGAAGGTCTTTCACAAAGAGATTTTTCCAAACGTCTTAAAATATCTTTGCAACGATTAAACGATTTTGAAAAATGCCGTCGCCTTCCCGATATCAAAACCGCTGTTAAATTTGCAAAAGCATTAAAAGACTCTGAAGCTTTTTTTATTCAGATTCTCTTCCAAGATTATTTAAGAAATGAAAAATTAAAATTAGTGGTAAAGGTAACCCCAATTATTAATTCATCAAAAATTGATTATTCAGATATCCCCGCTTCTACTGCCAAGGAGTTGGCAAAAGCAAGCGAATTAAGTTTAACAATTAATTGGTTACGATTTTGAACAAACCATGAAAAATGTTCCCCCCACACACTTGACAAAACGTACATTATGGCGTACATTAGTAAATAGAGGTCTATTATGAAAACACCAAAAAATAAAACAGTTACGGAACTTAGAAGCTCATTATTTGAAACTTTTGATGAAGTTGCTTCTGGGAAAATGCAAATTATCACCCATAAAAACGGCAATATGATTGCAATGCTACCCTTAGATAAACTTGAAGCATTAAATGCAGAAGTAGAACTCCATAAAAATTTAGCTATTGGATATGCTCAGGCTCTTAGAGGGGAAGGGATCACCACTAAGGAGCTAAAGAAAAAATTAAAAAACAAAGAAGAGGTCCTTCGAAAAAAATATGCTTAAGTGGACCCCAAAATCTGAAATCGATTTAGATCAAATTAGAGAACATATTGCAATGCAATTCGACGTTGATTTAGCAATAGAGATTATTAATAATCTTATCGACCATGTTGAAACCTTACTAAGTAGTAACCCCTTAGCTGGCCATATAGTTGAATCTAACCCTTTATTTTCCAAACTCGTATTTGATGGTAATTCAATTTATTACTGTGAAAATCCAAAAGATAAACATCTATATATTGTTTACGTGAGGGCCAGGGGAACAGACTATCAAGATAACCGGCTTAGCACTCAAGAAGTTGCTTAAAAAATTAAATGATCCCAGACCAATTCGTCACTCAGTGAGTGGCGAATTTAAAAAAGAAGATTAGTCGGACTGGATTTTATACCTATTAACAAAACGCCATTTTTGGTGTACACTTCCAGATAGAGAGGACCGAAATGAAAGTTTACTACGATAAAGACATCGACTATCTTGAGATTTTTTTTGAGAGTAGACCAAACTATACCCATGACATTAGCAACACTATTCTTGAATTTAGATCCGAGAAGGATGACCATGTAGTCGGTTACGTTTTTGAACAGGCCATGGAGGATGTTTCCACTTTCGCCCCCCTAACTCCTCAGCAAAGAATCGCCATTCTTTCTATAATTGGCAGAAAAAAACAAAATCTCGACCAAGAAACCATGGCCCAAAAACTTGGTATCAGTTACCGAACTTATCAGCGCATTGAAGAAGGTGAAATCTCTAAGATTGAAGACCTGATTACTAACTCAAGTGCATTCAATGATATTGACTTCACTGCCATTTTGAAGAAAGCAAGTTAGGAAAATAATAAAAAATTAATTTATGGCCAATTTCTTGACTGATTTTATAATGTAGAAAAAATTTTTCGTCATATTAAGCAAATTTTTCCTATGATACTAGTCTCGTAAGCGTTAATCATTTTCAAATATCTTTAGCCGATTAATATCCATATGAGAATATTAATAATTCTGCTAATTCTTATCAGTTTCAATACACTCGCTGACGAATGCTCAGATAAAATTGATGGATGGAATAAACTTAAAGCGCACCCATCAATACAGCACAATCCCTACCTGGAAAAAATTATATTAAGTTCTGCCAATAGAATAATCATTGACTCAAATTGGACAAAACTCTCAAATCTAGAACAACTTAATCCCAAGCTTTACCGCTCATTCCTTAGTAGAGAAAAAACATCATTGATTATTTACGTCAATGAAGTCGGAGAAGTCTTGGCCTACATTAAAACAATTAATAAAAAGAAAGACCCATGGTGTTCAAAAATATAATGAAAAAAACACACTACTATTTATTTATCTTTGTTTTATATCTAACTCCACTTGTTGGCACAAGTAAGATTCCAGAAGACTACGCTAAAACAATCATTGACACGCAAAAAAATACTATCCCATACAACCAGTGCCAGGAAATGGAAAACAAAATTGGTCAACTGATGTATATTACAGCCGACGGTTTTAGTAGTAACTATACTATTCATCCAGATTATGACCGTCTTATCAAAAGAATTCAACCCGGCGGAGTACTACCTCATTACAACTCTTCAGATATAAATAAAATTAAAAAAGCAAATGAAACCTTACAAAACAACTCCAACCTACCTCTGATGATAGGAATTGACTATCAAACCGTCAAAGCGGATGGTAAAGAAGTCACGATGGGTTTGGGGTTCGGGTCAGGAATGGTTGGAAAATTAGGGGAACAATCCCCAGAATGCTATGAAAAAATCGCCACCCTCGATGCTGCTCTTCACAAATATGCAGGAATTAACAATCCCCTTGGGCCAACAATTGAAAACAGCAAAGGCTGGGAAGGGATTCTTGAAAAAGATTTATCTTTTAAAAAACCAAGACTGGATTCAATCATTAGCGCTTTTAAAAATATGGGATTGGAAACTACAATTAAGCATTTTCCATATACTCCAGGTAGTTATAATTTACATAAGGAAAGTAGAGATACAAAAATTCCAAAAGATGAGATTGACACAAAGTTTATGCCTGTTTTCAAAGAATTCAGTCAAGAGTCAGGTTTTTTAATGACTACTCACCTTTACAACTCAGAAATTGATCCAGCAAATATGGCAACTTTTTCAAAAAAATGGATGAATAAACTTCGAAATGAAGTTGGTTTTAAAGGAATTGTAATGACGGATGCTCTCTTCATGATAAGTCAATACAGCACCGCTATGAAAAACATGGCAAGAGACTGGCCACTAAGTGACCCCGATGATGATATTACGATTTTTTCAATTAAGGCCATTTTAGCGGGACATGATATGTTTTTTGTAGAAACTGCTGCCCCTGATACAGAAAAATTATGGAAAAATTTAGTTAAGTTTTCATGCTCAAACAACAATCTTGCAGATACGTTTAGAAAAAGAGTTAAAGAATCTTATGATCGGATTATTGAATACAAAAATGCGAATCAAAAGCTGAAAAATATCTCCACACCACTTACTGAAAAAGAAATCAAAACACTAATCGATGCAAGATCCGACATTCCAGGTATATGTTCCAAGGATTTTTCTGAAATTAGACTTATCACAAACAAGCTATCTTCTGCACCCACAAAAATAGCATCAAGCATTTTCCCATGCGTTCAATTTAATTTCGAAGAAAACAGCTCATTGATCAATCAAATTCTAATGCTTCAAAATACTACAAAAAAAACGATAATACCGGAAATGATCATGCAAGCTGCAATTTCCAACGACCCTGCTGAGATTAACTTCGCAATTAAAATGATTACCGATGATAAAGATTTAAGAAACCAAGTAAAGGAAATAGCCAAAGCAATGGTTTATTCAAATAATTTTAATGACCAATCCAATGCCCTAACCGTTTTAACGGTACTAGATTTATTTGATCAAGACAGTAACATTATCGATCATTTATTCATTACTAAACAAGATAAACTTATTAAAAAATATTCAGAACTCGGAAGAAAAGGTTCACTTCCCTCGATTTCAGAGAAACCAAAGGATGAAGCTCAAGAATATCTTCTGAAAACTATTTTAAAAAAACCTATCAATTTAGAAAAATTAAAATCTTTTGATCCTGATATGGATCAACTAATCGAGATAGTTTTTCCGTATGAAGCTCTTTCAAATCTAACAATAAATGAGATTGAAAAAATGGATATTCCTACCGATTTAAAAATAATTCTTCTTATTAAAAAGAATTACAATCCTGATTTTGAAAAAATACAAGATCAAGAAATGTTAAAAAGAATCTTTTCAATATATTTTAATAATCCAAACTTTAACGATATTGTTATGACCAGCACTACCTGCATTAACAAAACGAATGATCATTGTTTACAGCAACAACAATTACGAACGGAGCCATGGGTAATTATCGATGCGCTTTGGAAAGATACATCGTCATTCCAAAATTTAAATAAAGAAACAAAAAAACATGTAGCCTCACTCTTCGACAAATATTTAATAAAAAATAAAAAAATGATAGAAGTTAATAACGAAGATATGGCTAGCCCAATCCGTTTTCTTCAACTTCGGCTTTATCCAGACGAGAAAAAAATTAATGACTTAATAAATTCTAATATCAAGTTATTTAAAAAATCATTAAAATCTAGCGTAGACGAAAACAACGCTTTCTGGGAATCTTCCGACATAATTGGCAAAGGAATATCCTTATTAGCTTCTAATAAAATGAATTTATCAGAACAAAATAAGCAATTTCTAGCTAGCGCTCTTAAAAATGGTTGGTCACTTAACAAGGCTCTTGATCCCAAGATAGCTGAGTTTATTAAAAACAATAAAGAAATGTTCCCCGAAGAAAAGTTTCGTAATATTATCTCCGCAGAGTAATTTCATTGCCAAAATACCGGAATCCAGTCGTTTTTAATATTCATCAAAGCATCAATAAACAAATCAACCATCAAAATTTAACAAAAAGTATTCAACGTTATTTTGATTTAACGGGTGAACGAGGAATTTGTTCTTGAGTATCTTGCGATTGATTTTTTATAGGCGTATTCACTCTAGCATTATCATCTACGGCAGTATTAATTTTAGTCGTCACATTGTTTCCCAAACTCTCTAATACAAAATTAGAGTCTAGCTTATAAAACCACCCAACGAAAGGCGGTTTTTTGCAAGAAATTGCAAATTTGTAAGCGCCATAAAATATATTTCCATTTATTTGAATTCTATCTACAACAATATCGTAATAATATATACCATGAACATACGAGTAATCATCCTCTTGTCTTATTTCAAATTTAATTGGTTAATAGATTGTCGAGAAGGTACTTTCATTTACAGGATGATCGCTTAATTTTGAATTAACATTTATTTTCTACCACACAAAATCTTTTCTTCAATTTTAATTCGCTGAAATTCTTTAGGAATAGAGAGAATATTATATCCCATTTTTGACTTTGGATTTTCAAAATACTCCTTATCATCAACTTTTAGCATAAAAGTATTCAACTCTTTGGTAGTACTCATCACTTTTGCAGTCAATAATAAATTGATTCTGTTAATAAACGTTAGAAATATTTTTTCATTACACTTGTTTTTTGTCATGCTGAGATTCATCAAGTATCCCTTCAATTTAATAGAACTCTCTTTATCAATATCAAGCGTAAATTGGGTCTGCTGCGAGATCACTGAAATCGTTTTTGCCGAACCGTATGATAAACCGAAGATTAGATAAATTACTAAAATTCTTAAAAACATGGTGTAAACCTATATTTATCATTATTTTGTTTGATAAGTTCTTGGCAAGTTGATGGGATATTCATCTTTTTATGAATTGCTTCTTGCAATACTCTCAACAGTGGAGCTGAATGAGGATCATTTTTATCCACGTTGTATAATTGGGCATCCACATAGGATAACCCGTCACTAGAAGGTTCAAGAATAAAACATTCAAAAAAAGTATCCTTCCCAGAAATTGCACGATAAGAAATCAAGTCTGCTGTATCTTCTTCAGTTCTATAAACATCGCCCTTATGTTCGTGAGCAATTGGTTTTTTTTCAACTCGACCAATTTTGTACAAAGAGTTAGCACATTCTCTAATTTTCATATATTCCTCATAACTCTCATTACTTAATTTATTTTTTAAAAACACTACACTTAAAGCATGCCCCATCTCATGAGCTAAAACTCCTTTCCCTTTATTAAAATTTATAGCACTAAACATAGAAACCAAGATGTTATCTTTCTCAATATCAATATCACTACCCTCACCCTCGAGACCAGACGATGTTGTGTCTTCTTTAGATATAAAACCATCCCATACAATGTTAGACAAAGAATCACTGCAACTACGCACACTTTTTAAGGGATCAATATCATTCTTAAAATCATCATAATAATCAAAGAGTTTTCTTACATATTTCTTATCTTTATACGCTGAATAATCTTCCTGGTCAGTATTGTCTCTAGATGATTTATAATCCTCTTTCACTTTATCAATAAACTTCTCAACATCACCCTTTTTAATTTTAGTAGAAAGATTTAAACTTTTATCCAAATAATCTTTAAATGCTTTTTTAGAATGTGAGCTAAATTTTTTAAATACGTTGTTCAAAAATAAATTTTTCACCAAAGGAAAAATCTTTATAAATTCAGATCTATCGTAATCCCTTAAAGCTTGCATAGCGAATTCAGATTTACAATAACTTAGATTTTCCAGCGTTAATTGATCCCTTTTTTTATTTTTTAATTCTAATTCCTTAACCCATGAATTAAAATCTAATTTCTCAATTTCTTGTTGAATTGCTTTTTGGCAAATCTCTTCAGAACATTTAGAGGAATCTTCGCTCGAAGGCCAAACCCCAGTAACCTCGTACGTCAATTGTGACTGAAGACTTTGTAGCGTACCTTCAAAATGTCCAACTTTATACAAATCTTTAAAATCGTTTTTTTCGATTTTAAACTTAAGTTCATTAATTTTAACAACACTATCCTTCATAAAATCAGGTTTTTCCCTAATTTTTTTTTCATATTCATTTAAAAATACTTGCCATTTTTCATTAAGTATTTTGATTGCCTCATCTAAAGTGTACAGATTGCCATATACTCCTGCCGAAAATGAGTTTTTAATGAGATATTTTTTACGATTGGCATAATTCTCAATCCCTTTTTTAAATATTTCACTAGCATCACTGGGAAGATCAATTTTAAAAGATATTCTTTCGTCAATAGGTTTAGTTTTATCTGATTCAAACTCGATATACGGATCAAAAAATCTCCATAAGTATTCTTCATAATTCCATTTGTCCCATTTAGTAAAATCGAGATCAAATTTTCCTCCCTTTAATCTTTCCTTAATTGCCGAAATAAATAAATCATTTTTGTCAAATTGAGTTTTAATAATCTCCTTTAGCATGGGTTCGACTTCAACAAAACGGGACATCGCTCCCTCTTGTACGTACTGATCAAAATTAGCATCGCTAAGTATTGGTGAATTCATTTTACTAGGAGCACCACAAATATCAACGGCACATCGTTGAGCTAATGCATCGTTTGAATTATTCATTACATCAAAGCCAGTATCTAATTGGCATTGATTCTGCTCTTGCTGGGAGAATTGATTTTGATCGTCATTAAAATTATTTATTAATTGCAAATAAAAAGCTTCACCATCGTTTGCCAATATATAATTTGAAAAAAAAACAAATGAAAATAATAAAAACATTTAGACGTCCATAAAACTTAATACTTCTTGCTTATACCTATCGGTTGTCCAGACAATAAATCTAATACTATTCCTTCCCTCAGAACTTATTTGCCCAATATAAAAAAACCAGCTTAAACATTTATCTAACTGTTCTGATCAAAAAAGTTTGTTTCGAAGCAGATATTTAAAGTCGGGTATTAATCTGATTTATAATTTAAGTGGAGTCGTTTTATCAAAACCCATATCATTAAATTCCCCGGCCATACTCTAGGGTTAATATACAACCTGCGTAAAAATGTTTTTGAAAGTCAAAACGATGATGCCAATTTTGATAATGTCATTTCACTGAAAAACTTTAAAAAAGGTGCGAATCTTTAAAAAACGGCTGGCATCGGCTGGCATTTGACTTTTTTTTATTGTAAACTTTAAACAAAATCAAAAGGTTAAAGCCCATGCCCGAATTACCCGAGGGGTGTCAGCATAACTAATTAAAACACTTTAATTTCAACAAACTAGCAATGAATTCTGAGTCTTTCACGTCTTTTTTCTTTTCATTCTATTTCATTTTTTTTCACGGTCTTTGATTTTTAGCTGGCATGAAAGCTATCACCTATTTGCAATAAACTTTGTTACATTTTATTCCGACTTACCTACAATTCCCTCTTGACTTGAGTACACCAATTTGGTATACTAATAAATGAGGTTATATGGAAACTATCGTTGTTTTAAACAATAAAGTTGAAAAAGAATTAAAAAAATTACCCAAACACATTCTTTTTCAATTTGATTTATGGGTTGAAATTATCGAGACAGATGGCCTTCTAGCAATGAGAAGAATAAACGGTTACCGGGATCATGCACTAAAGGGTGATCGTAAAGGGCAATTTTCTTCTTCTCTCTCAAGAAGCTGGAGAATTATTTATAGTCTTGATAAAAAAAATAATTTGATTTTAGTTGAAGTTTTGGAGGTAAATCACCATGAGTATAAAAAATAAAATAAAAGCAAAAAAAGCTATCCGAGCAATTACCGGTAATATCAGCTTTGGAGAAATGCTTCTCTCATACCGTGAGGCACAGGAAATTTCTCAAGTGGAAATGGCAGAAAAACTTCATATCTCCAAGCAAGATCTTTGTAATATTGAAAGAGGAAGAAAGCATGTAAGCGTTGAGAGGGCCGTCTCTTTCGCCCACTCGCTTGGCATGCCACCTAGAACATTTGCCAAATACGCCCTTCAAGATCAACTAGACAAAGCAGGACTTGAAGGAGAGGTCTTAATTGATGAGGTTGCTTAAGAAATAACCACTAGCTCTAACATAACACCAAACTAAAAGTTATAAACGGATGTCACTTCTATATAGCATAAACAGTTTTCTTAGTTATGGAGTTCTTTCAACAACCAACCTATAAAACCAATCTTTTCTTGAACGTAATAATTGCCTATGAATAATGGAAATAGCCTAAAATAAATTATATTTTAGGCTTAAGAATCACACACATACTGTCACTAAATGACTTATTTATTGAATTAAACTTATGAACAACTTCAAATCCGCCATGGTCAATTTCTTTCAAATGATTCTCCCAGCTTCTCGGCCAACTTGGAAGATGAGGGAGTTTTATGGCATCTAAGCGTTTACCGTCTTTATCCACCCATATCCACTCTCTATCTTCGTAAATGTTTTCCACGTCAGGATATTCATCTTTAGCTCCATCTCCGCGGTTTAAAAGAAAAAAGATTCCATCAGCTTTAAGCACTCTTTTAATTTGCTTTAACAACTTATTGCGATCTGATTGCGTCACAAGCATATGAAGACAACCAGAACAAATTCCAAAATCAAAAGAATCGTCTTTAAAGTTTGATAATACAAGAGCATCATCTTGTATAAAATCGATCTCTACATTTTCTTTTTTTGCAAGTTTTCTTGCTGTATCAAGACCTGTTTTAGAAAAATCCACACCCGTTATTTTGAGGCCTTTTTTAGCAAGATAAATAGTATTAACACCTTCTCCACAGCCTATATCTATCCCGCTCATATTCTTATTTATATTTGCCTTTTCAACAAATATATCCAATTCGCTACTGATTACATTTTTACCCCAGACTTCAAGACCATGGTCATAGACTCTTTGATAGCGGTCCTCGTACATTTTATAGTAATCATTGGGGATGTCTTTTTTATCCATATAATTTCCCTTTAAAAGATATCAACATAAATTATCGCATCTTTTCACAAAAAGAAAACGGATAACCGACTTTATACTTATTATCTTGTTCTCGAATATCAAATATTGAAACGAATCCTTTATTAACAAGAGCAATTGGCTATTTTGAGTTCTTTAAAAAGAAATTTTTCATTTCACGGTAGGATGGTCTGTTTCTATGATGTCACTTATCTATAGTAAGTTTCAAAGTTTATTTGTGAGATTATAACAAAGAAAAATATTAATTATAATAGCTTTTTTAACGATTTATATAGTTCACAAATCCGCGTTTATGGGCATCACTGTAACCACATTGCCTAAAAAATTTATGTGCGTTCTCTCTGTTGGAGCTGCTCAATAGCATAATTTTGGTGCATTTTAGATCCTTACAATAGGACTGGATAAACGCCATTAATTTTGTTCCAATTCCTTTTTTTTGATAAAGAGAATCGACT